>Ga0209367_1004569_pt1 | contig 19136 bp, 17 predicted proteins | sample WorMetLIZISLAND2_FD_187412 | JGI IMG/M metagenome (GOLD analysis project Ga0209367, IMG submission 187412) | Marine gutless worms symbiont microbial communities from Max Planck institute for Marine Microbiology, Germany - Olavius geniculatus... ...
GTTGGGGATATAGTGAGATTTATTAAAAAGTCTCACAGATTCCCACAAGTACTTAATTGTAACTAGTATCTTGTTGGGGATGGCTGATGAGCCCATATGGAGGCTTAAGCCTACGGGGCGGTATAGCTGCTCTGCCCCGCGTTGGAAATTGGAAAAAAATTGGAATTGGAGATAAGTTTATGTATATTTTTATTGCAAACAAACGATTGTCAAAAAATTAGTTTTTTTACGCGCGACAGCACGTAGTGATAAGCTCGTCTTAACCATTGTAGAGGCGTTCGTCTGTCCGCCCGTCAGTCTGTCCAACACATCCTGCTGCCCTATCAAAACGGTGCAAGTTAAAATCGCCAAATCTAACTGTGGGCTGCCACAAAGACTTTGGTATTGTAACAAAATTTTAAGTTGCTGGGTGAGGGAATTTTCCTCGAACGAGGGCGTTAAAGAGGGTACTCTCTAAGAAGTCATTATTTTACCACTGTCGACTCGTTTAGCGTGAAATCGGTTGCGGATAAGCACAGACTTGCTGCTGTAATAACAAGCACTGTCAGCTAGTTTTCTGCGGATACCAACGTCGATGACCTTTAACGACGTTAAATCCCAACATAGGGAGGGTTAGTAAATTTTTGGCAATAGGCTGCGCCGCACATTTAAAAAGTAAATTGCGCCGAAATGGCTGCGGATAAACCATGACAACATGCATATAGATTTTTAGCATTAAATGTAGATTTCAGCCCTTTAAATTTCAGCTTCCTAGTTTTAAGGATTTTACTGTGTGGGCCTTTAAATTTAGGTATTTTTTGCTATTATCTACCTATTTAGCGTGAAAAACGGTTGCAGATAGACATAGTTTTATTGCTTACGGTAACAGGCACCGCTAACAAACTGCTTAAAAATACTAACATTGATAACCGTGGACGACTTTAAAATTTTAAAAAGTAAGTTTTTAGTAATTGTCTTCGCGATTTTAAGCTACGAAGCCTATTTTAACAATAAATTCTTCCGAAATTACGAAATTACCTGCACATATTTTGCTACCATAGAACGTAGATTTTACACGGTTAAGTTTCGATCTTCTATGTTCAAAGAGTCTTTCGTACGGAGTTTTCAAATTTATGTGCTTTTTCAAACCGTATTGCACGTCTTACACTGATCTCCTACATACTAGCAATGCAGTCGCTCGTCATGTGAGCATTGCTGAAGTTACTTGTTCACATTTATTAAATTAGAATTATTGGTCTATGCGACGAGTCAAAATTTTTAGCACTTTTTATACTTGGTTTTTGACTGTTTGTTTTTAGTAAACTAACAGGTTGAGTCGAATATCGACAGTGAAGCTAACTACAGTAACATAACACATGCTATTTTTGTGAAAGGAGAGTCTAGTGATGGGGCCGGCGACGATGCCGTTGGATAGGGCGTTGCTGAATTTGGTTTTTACGCCATTTTCACTGTTCAGCTGCAGTTTGCAATGCAAATTTTGACTGATGTTTCTAAGCCCCACATTTTTCCTTCCCGCGAGTACTGTGGTTTCTGTCAAATACAATGTTGCTTGCAGCCACGAGAATGTCCCTGTCTAATGCCATCTCATTCCGTCCGGCGGCTTTAGTAGGCTGCACGCCGAAGGCTACAGACAGAAGGACAGACGGACCACAGTGCGGTAACATCTGTCGCAATAGCAGTTATTCCTAGTGCGTTCAACGTAAAAAGCAGTCATCTGAGAATATTAAACACTGCGCTTTGCTTATAATTACTTACTGTTACTATAAATGATGATCGCTGCATACGTTAGCATGTGCCTGGTTACTACTACATACAGGGTGGTCCAGCTAAAGTGAAGCCAACTTACATTTTTGCTGGTAACATTTGAATGCATAGGTAAAATTTAATGATTTTTTGCAAATGTGATAACAGTTCAGACACACACATTGGGAATCATAAAAATTTAATATTGTTCGTCAGATGGCGTAACCAGGTTAGGTATTTTCTCCCTTGTTACATCTCTCATTTTACTAAGTTACTCGCATAGGCCGATAATTTTACGTTTTGACGAACTTAATAAAATTCTATGGTAAAATCGTCTGGTTTTGCTGGTATTTGTTAGTCTTTGCTTTTAAAATAATATCTTTGGGAATAACTACCTGTTTCTGCATTTTGATGGGTAAAAAAATAACGAGAGGACAGAATTATTATAAAGGCATTACGGGTGGAAAAGAACTGGAGCTCTCGCTGCTTTCTGAAGGAATTTGCCAGCAAAGCTTGGTGCAGATCAAGCCTTGACCGACTCATCAAAAATATCGATGCTGGATTTCTTAAAATTTGCATCACACCACTTCTTGTTGTATGCAGTTTACATTTGCAAAAAATCATTGAATTTTACTCATGCATTCAAATGTTACCAGTAAATGTAAGTTGGCTTCACTTTAGCTGGACCACCCTGTATAGCCTGTCCGAAGGCGACGGCAGTCAATCGCTCTGGTCACTTGTGCAATTAGTGTGTGTTGTCAGCCTGCTTAATTGGGCTTTCACCGTCTCACGACTGTCACGCGACGAATCTTCTTGTCTATGCGAATGGTTTTTTGCCCAAGCTCTGAACTCTATTGGAGAAATCACAGGCAGACTCAACGAGTTATACGCCTAGTGACTGCACACAGGCCTTACAGGGGACTGTTTAGGCTTAGGCTATGATGTTCCACAATAATAATGACTTTCAATGACCGAGATTAGATCCGCAGTGTACATGATAAACAGTACACCGCACATAAGCGCGGTGACAGTTGACTAAGCATTTCTGCGTTGTACGTACTGTGATCGTCCCAGCAGGTATGATTGAAACTACTGGAGAGCGACGTCGTTAATACCGAAAGGCTTCTGTAGGCGCTTAACAAGATATCGTGATTTACGGTATCGAAAGCTGCAAATAAATCCAAGAGGATCAAAACAGTCGTCTCTCCGCTGTCGACAGTCAGCAAAATATCCGACAGCACACGCAAAACAGCTGTTTCAGTTGAGTGACCTGGTTGGAACCCAGATTGCCGCCCTAGGAGAAGATTAGCAGATGACATCATACTCCATCAGCTGACGGGCAACTAAGTGCTCCAGGAGCTTGGACCATACCGTTAAGTTTGATATCGGTCTATACGAAGTGGCATTGGTAACGTCGAGTCCTGGTTTTCTGACGATCGGTGTGAAGAACGCCTGCCGAAATCCAGCAGAAACGAGCGATTGAACAGTTCGGTCACGAACGGTGACAGCAGGTCGATGACCTGCTTCAGAAACGCTGTCGGAATAGCATCGGCAGCTGAAGACTTGTTTGGTAGTCGCCAAACGGCGTTGATGACGTCGTCCGTCGTCAGCGTCGCGAACGCAGGGATCGACACGCCAGCTGGCACACGGCTGAACGTCGGCGGTGGCGCGCCGCTGGTAGATCTTAGCGACCTTGACTTAGTAATATTCAAATATTATTTAGCCAGTTTGCTGTACAGTTTCTAACACTGAACGAAAATAAACTTGGCGCGTTATTACAATTTTGAGAAGTATGCCTAATTTTGCTGCTGCAGCTGCTGCTGCTGGCAGACGTGAGAAAATAAACGGGATAAAAGAAATCATCTGGCGTTCGTTCACAAACTGCCGCTCACTGGCGCCCGATCACACGCAATGTACCTATATTCTGGTCTCATGTGTAAAGCGTCGCTCGCATGTTTACGATCTGATTGTCTTGTGTCGTCTACGCAGCGGACGCGGCGCTGTAAATTGGTGATATGCGAGCGTCATGGGCCGCGTGTCGATGTAATCACGGGTTTCGACAATGCGTGAAATTCACTGCAGGCATTTGCCTCCATTATCATCAAGGCACAGCTGACTGCGCAGAGCCGGTGTCGTGGAAAATTTGTCGCATCTGGAAAAATCTATCCACCTCCATATTTTCATTATGTAACTAACCCTAACCCTAACTCTAAGAGGTCGTTCATAAATAACGCCACTCTCCGAGGGAGATGAGGGTTTACATTATTGTGACGACGTGTGGCGTAGAGGAGGGGTTTAAAAGAAGAGTGACATCACACACGTTACATTTGTGGAAAGACACAATAGACAGCCAAATTTATGTTGCCAACTCGCCGTATGTGTCAGGACGAGGAACATTTAGGAACACTGTGCTTAATTTCACACAATTTTATGCATTAAATTGACAGTAGACAATTTTGATAATGAATATAATTTTATATATTATCATTAGGATATGCTGAAGCTTATTCCTGTACTCTACACTACAGGCTGCAGGGGGGTTAGACGTTTGTGGCGTCATATTTGAAGGGAGGTCCAAGAAAATGTGACGTAGTGTGATGAAGGAGGAGGGGGTAATTTTTTTCTTAAAATCGCGTGACGTTATTTATGGATTCTAGCCCTAATCTTAGCCCTAATCCTAACCCTGATCTTAACCTTACTCTTAACCCTGACCCTAACTCTAACTTTAACCTTATTTCTCATCTTAAATTTAACCCGTACTGCTGCACGTGGGAATTATTTTCCGGTGCGACAAATTTTCCACTACACCGGCCGTGCTAGTATCACGCTCCAATAACTATGATGAGCTCTGTGCATGCATGGTATACGGCGACTCTCCTCCGCCTTCGCCTGGGTGGGCCGCGGTTGTTTACAGACAAAACCGTACATAACAGCGTGGGGCGGGCGTGCTGACGGCGCGGTACCAGGCAAAGATGTCGAAACCGAGAAGTTGGCGGTTGTCCTGAGACCAAGGGCTCGATAAATTTATACGTTCTGTCCGACGTCGTTGACCAAAACAGTTTGTCGGGCGTACATAAAATAGCCAACGTGATAATTTTCCTCCCAGCTGTGTTATATGGGAAGCGCACATAATCCGCCGAACCTAATTCCACGGTCCTATGTTATTTTTGGAGGGATTCTGTCTGAGGACATTCTGTCCGGGGGTCGTGTCCAGGGGGATTGTGTCCCGGATTCATGTATATACATGAAATATAAAATATCCGACATAGGACCATGTATATATTTTTCTTATTACGCGCGAAAGCAGAATGCTTCGCGCGTCTTTGCCATCGTCTGGGCGTCTGTCTGTCTGTCTGTCTGTCTGTTCGTCTGTCTGTCACACTCGTAGACTGTATCAAAACGATGCAAGCTAGGATCACGAAATCTTCAATGTGGCTGCCCCAAAGTCTCTAGTTTATCGTGACAAAATTTCGTGCCACTGGGTGCAGGGGTTCCCCTCGAACGAGGGCGTCAAAGAGGGGTACCCCCTTAAAAAGACGTCATTTTGCCGTTATTGGCTAGAATAATGTGAAAACGGTTGCAGATAGGTACATACATGCTGCTTATCATAACAAGCACTGGTTACAGGCTTTTGGGATTCATAAACATCGATGACCTTGAACGACCTTGAACCCCTCAAAGAGAGGTTTTTAGTAAATTTTTCGCAATTTTTGGATGCAGCGCACATTTCAACACTGAACTGCGACTAAATGGCTGGAGATAGACCAAAACAACCTGCATATGAAATTTTCAGCATTCAACGTAGATTTTCGCAGTTTAAGTCCCGACCGCCTAGGTTCAAGGAGGCCAGCGCAGGCGGGCGTCAAAGACAGCTACCCCCCTAAAAAGTGGTTATTTTACCGCAATTATCACGTGTAGCATGAACACGGTTGCAGATAGGCACAGACATGCTGCTTATCATAACAAGCACTTGTGACAGGCTTTTTGGATTCATAAACATCGATAATTTTGAATGACCTTAAACCCTAAAAATATTAATTTAACGTGATTTTTGGCGATTTTTTGTTGCAAAGGAGTGAATTACGACGAAATGGATGGAGATAGACTACGATTACCTGCAAACAGGAACTGCTATACGCTTTCGCGCGTCTCGTGAGCTTTGCTCAAATTACTTGTCTCGAACGTGTGTAGAGCTAGAGCTAAAATTATCACCTTCCTCGAAGAAGCATGGTTACGTTTTATTCGTGTCTCTCTCGCGTCAGATTAGGCCTAGGGGGCCTACTGAGAAAATCTAACACGACTATTTGGCTCTGGCATACTATGGGCTTGATAACTCTTCTGTGACAATTTAGCAGCAACATAGAGGAAAGTGGTAAGAGAGTAACAGCACGGTTTTGCCCTTCATCCACAGTTAACTCATATTTGCTGTGTTGTAAAGTGGCCCGCATAAGAGGGAGAGGCGGATGCTTCGTCTGTTCCACACTGACTCTACTCGGTCGATGTTCTGTCGTCGAACGCTGCGAGTCATCTGTTCTTATATGACTGACCGCAGGCGTGACGTTTCCAATGAAGTATAGACTAGCCGTGTTCCGCACTTCATGCATTTACAGCAGTAGTGGACTATATCGCGTTGCTGAAGAACATTCAACGGGCTCGTAACTGCAATGTATGTCGTCTGCTTTATTCCACCACAGACCAACATCTACACTGCGACGCGAAAAAATAGACCAACACGTTTGTCGTAGCTGATTTAGCAAACATCAGCCACTTTATAATTGTTTTACTGGCCTATTCTCCAAAAAAACTTGTAATAAAAATTGTTTAAAATACCAACCCACTTTGAAAATGTCGTTACAATATTCTGAGAAAATTAAGTGTTACGAAACTGGTGATGATATTAGTCTTGTCAGTCGTCAAATCTTGTTGTTGACACCGTTTTACTGTGTAAAATGTTTGTCGGATGAACGCATCCTTACACTACAATTTTGTGAAATATCGACGTCATAAACTTAATGCGCGCTGTAAGCATGTATTTTGGCGAAAGGTAGATAATTAATAGTGTAAAATTTTGTAAATTTTCATATTAAACAACAGTTAGCCAAATTGATTTTAATGTTTATTTTGTCATTTATATGTAATACGTGGAATGATAAATTGCTAGTTTTTTGGCATTTACATATGAGAATCTCTCAAAAAATATAGAAAGTCAATTAAAATAACGACAACTTTTTGATGTTTTGTTTGATGCAAGGTTCATAATTATTATGCGACATAATTAGCGGTCCTGTCACGGTCGGTAGGTAAGCCGTTTTGTTTGTTACCTGCGCTTGTGTTTGCGTTTACCGGTGTACTGGTTTAGCGAGTATCTTTTTTGCGCCACCCTGTATTTTTGCGTTAGCTGCAGCGCGAGTCTATTGTTCGGGCGCTTGGCCCAGGTGTGTAAAAATGTCAACGTCGTGACCCCAAAATTGGTGAGGCCCCGTATCTCTGTAACCGTGAAAGTTAGACACATGGTCATCATTGACCACCAACAGCAAAGTGCCCACGCCGAGTCCAATGGTCACGTGCAGCGGCGTAACTTCGTCGTCGGCGCCCGGAGGCAAGATAACGCATGGCGCCGCCCTGCTTGCCATTTATATTAGATTTTTAAACAGACTATGTATTCTACAGGGTGGGCCAAAAAACCGGACCTGTTTGAGCGTTGATAACTCAGCGCTGGTTAGTGGTAGAAAGACGTGTGATACGTCAAAAGTTTCAAAATGCTGTAAAGAATAAAAGACTAATTTGGATAGTGAAGCATTTAAATATTCGTTGCCTAACTTGCATAAATATTCGCCACCCCTTGATATTCTACCAAATTTGATTGTAAAACATGGATTTATCATGGACATTTGAGGTTTTATAACTTAGCGATGTTTATTGATGGAAAGGTGCATAATATGCCAAAAGTTTCAAAATTGTGTACAGAAGAAGTGTACAACTTGCGTGTTTTAGTATTTAAATATTCTTTGCCTGATTTACACAAATCTGTTTTTCACAAATCTGTCCCACTTCCCACTTCTAAAATCATGCTAAATTGGCAGTAATGCATAAATTTAAGTTGATTTTCATTCAGCATACAGTGAAATATCAACAACCATTAACACATACGTTGAGTTTAGATAAAATTCGACATAGGCAGTTGCCCAGCTTTTGCATTCATAACCGTCATCAGTCCTTTTAGGCAGCTGATCGATCGCTGGAGTCAATGTGTTCAAGATCAGCTGAGCCCAGCATTCGATTAGCAAACGTTTTAGCTGGTCAGTTACTGAGATTTTGTGATCATGCTATCTGTTGCAATGCCCACACACTGAATAATTTATAGAATTTGAATCTGTAGGCCTACCTTTTGGCAGTGAGTTTTTGAGTTCAATGAACTCGGGCACACGTGAGTGCAGGCAAATACCTAATTTCAGGGGTAATAAAGATTTAAGCAAATTAAGCAAAGAATATTTAAATGATTTGTTATGCAAGTTTGGCCATTTTTGCCTACAACATTCTAAAACTTTTGACATATTACACGCTTTTCTGCGGGTAACCATCTCTGAGTTATCAACGCTCAAACAGGTCCGCTATTTTGGCCCACCCTGTATACACACAGTGTTTCAGAAATTTTATGTAGATTTGCATAAGGGGAGCTTTTCGGCAAAAAGGTGAAATATACGCAAAAATTTTTTATAGTTTTACATATACTTTTTTTCAGAAACTCACCTACAGGTCAGACTCTTCGGCAGAATTTTACGTGCGATGGCTCAAACGACGCGGTCTCGCGCAAGGATGTGCCTTTAAAGGGTTAAAAATTTGGAATTAATATTTAACGTATTTATTCAAAAAATTTCCAAAAATTACAATGGAGCCGATGGAAAAAATTAAAGAATTCTTAAAACGGTCATAAGTTTGGCTGTGTATAAGACAGAGTCATAATTTTTGGTTCTATGGTATGGTATTCGGGGATGGCAAATCTAACTGTGTCATTTAATTTTACCTCGAACTTTTCCTGGTTGCCATGGTAACGAAATTTGGGACAAAATGGGCTATAAGTAGGCTTGTGTAAGAGATACCTGCGAAATTTTTGCGTTTATAGGGGGGTTTCGGGGATGTGCCATCGAATGCTGCCAATCGCATTATTCCGCGACCGACCCCGGTTGCCATCGCAACAAAATTCGGGACAAAATAGGCCATAACTCGCCTTGTGTAAGAGACATGTGCGAGATTTTTTGCGTCTATAGGGGGTTTTCGGGAATGGGCCATTGAATGTTGCCAATCGCATTTCCCCTGACTGACCCCCGTTGCCATGGCAACGAAATTTGGGATAAAAAGGGCTATAACTCGACATATGTACGAAAAATCTTCGAGATTCTTGCATCTAACAAGGGGTTTTGAGGGTAGAGCAAATAAATAATTTTAGTAAGTCTACCATGGTTGACTTTTGTTGCCTTGGCAACGAAATTTGTAGAATTTTTGCCAAAAATTGGCTAGAACTCGGTTAACTACGAGATGAGCTCAGACTTTAGTTTAACTCGACTTTATAGACGTCTGTGATCGGACATTTTATGCAACGGTTAAATAACTGCGATAATTCGATTAGTTAAATTGGCATTATTGAAGTGTTTTCTGGGCCTATATTAAGCGAGTGATGTGTGCAATATAAGTTTGTTTATTTATATGGTCATTTTGTGGATATAAAAAATTTGTTCAGTATTGTCAGCAATGCAGGCCAGCAGTGACGTCATGCCTGACGAGTGTCGTTTGCTTTGTTCGATCACGCCATTAGGTAGTAAGTAACAGTTATAAGCGCCTTGGCTACTGTAAGAAATATCTGAAGCGCAATATCTTTCTAACTGATCAACAGTAGAAAAACAGTATTTTAGTAATAAAACAGCAAATATAAATGTACAAAACATCATTTTATACACTTGTTAATGGCAACATTCAAAGACTCGCATATCGAAAACAGCAAAAATTACAAATGTGATATTATTCAGCAGCACACTGACAGACAGTCAGTGTGATGCGGGCAATATCACTTTTTGTAACTTTTGCTGTTTTCGATGTGCAAGTCCTTAAATGTTGCCGTTAACAAGTGTAAATAAACTGATGTTTTGTACATTTATAACAGTAAATGCCAGCGTTGCTGCTTGCGCTGTTGATGCAATGACGTCATTACTATTATGACGTCATGAAGGCGCCGCTGCATTATGATTCATCTTGTGATCATGTAACTTTAGTCAGTTATTTCTTTATTTGGTTGTAATTAAGTAATTGTTGTGTAATCCAAACTGAGAGTGCCGGATAAGATATACGACTGTGAAACTGTGTCGCTTGCAGAACACGACGGTGTACGTGTCACACAACAACGCGAGTCAGTTCATGGTGATGATGAGCTGTTTCGACAACAATGTCGCCAGCAACGCGCAGCGCATCGCGTTCGCGTGGTACCAGCTGATTGTCATGTTTCTATTTCCGCTCCTCGTCATGGTCTACTGCTACGCGGTTGTGACGCGAGTGCTTTGGATCAGCGCTAAGCAACATGCCCTCATGACTCGCTCCAGGTGAACTGACGCATGATGCTCTCGAACTGGCGTCAGTGAGCAACATCTGACAGTGTTGTTGCTGTAGCATTGCTGTTCGTCTGTCCGTCTGTTTGTATCTCTTTGTCACATTTTTGAATCACGTCAAATAAATCCAAGATAAGAACAGTAGAGATGACGGTTAAATTTTTGTGGTCATCGCCCCCAAACGACCAATGCAACAGTCATTCTAGTAGTTTACAGGGTGCGGCAGAAAAAAAGTGGCCCCCTAAATTTTTTTGCCGTTTTCTCAGCAACCGTTCGGAATTTTAATATGAAATTTTCTGTATTTATTTACTGAAACGTTCTACATCTAACTGCCAAGTAAAATGTGATTCTGTTAAAAAACAACGAAGTTATAGACTTTTTAACATGACCTCCTACCGATTTTTCGGCATTAAAAAATGTTCATGCTAAAAATGCTATTCAATTTTTAAAAACTGGTTATACGTTACTGCCGATGACGTCACAGTGACGTTTTGATAAACAGAAATTTATGTTGTTTATAAATTATTATTAAGTTATCCTTCCTTTAAAGCAATCGCCAGTTGCCCTTCGGATTCATCTTCCAGCGGGACGGCGCGTCAGCACACACAGCGAGCAACGCCGCGCTGCGCGCAGAACTGGCTGCGGGCCAGCTGTCCAGATATCATCACAAAAGATTATTGGCCTCCAAATTCGTCGAATATAAACCCAATGAACTATCACGTATGGGGTGCAATGTTGGAGACTTACTGCAGGCTTCAAACAAAGCTGAAAACAAGCGCCAAACTCAAGGAAGCGCTTCAGGTTATCTGGGGCAAGCTGCCACAGAGACCGATCGACAAGGCTGTTAAAGATTTCTCAAATAAGACGACTGGAGGCTGGTGTTGTTGCTTGGAGCTGGTGGTGAACGCTTTGAACATTCACAGTGACAATGGAATTCTGGCATCTGATCAATATTTAACTGTGTTGTTTCAACGATGTTATTAAATTGGTGTTATAGCTGGAACATTTTTGAATGCTGAAAAATCGGTAGGCGGTTATGTTAAAAAGTCTGTAACTTCGTCGTTTTTTAACAGAATGAAATTTTACCTGGCATTTAAATGTAGAAGGTTTGAATAAATAAATGTGTAAAATTGCAGATTAAAATTCGAAACGGTTGCTGAAAAAACAGCGAAAAACTTTAGGGGACCACTTTTTTGCCGCACCCTGTAGATTCAAAATAAGATATTTTCTGCACTCGCAATCGCTTTTCTAGGTCGTTTATTTTCGAATGAGTAATTAACGACTTTAATAAACTTCTGGGAAAAATAAAGGTAGCTTCAGAAATAATGATATCTAAGCATTGCCAATTATGTGGCCAGTGCTTTCCACCAACAAACATCAAGTCCGCAATTACTTTGTAGTTTCTTTGCGGCACATCAGCACACAGCAGGCCATTCAGTGCCATGAATGGTTCAAAGCACTTGCGCCAGGGCATAAATATGCTGTTTGTTGTCCGAATTACATGCTAGTGCACGATTTATTCACAATCATACATCGGCCGACTCTGTAGCTAACCAATACTGCAGCTCGCCACGCGACAAAACAACAAGTAACAGTAATAACAGCAGTAATGTAACGAAGCGTGCAAATGCTGCATGTTGTCGGTGCAGTAGGACTGAGATGACATCGCTACGCAGCACTCGCAGGGAACGACCAACTGACGTGGCTGCTGAGTACACTGCCGTAGACCGTCAGAGCAAGCGACACTCGCCCTCCACCAACACTCCACTCAACTCAGAGCTCAAGTCAGCTCACAACCTCTCCGTCAACCAGCCGCAGAAGCCCGGCGACGTCAGCGAAGCCAGGAAACAGGTAGTCTATACGTACTGTGCTTCTGTCTCAGAGAAAAGCATCCTCAGCGTTGTCAATTGCAACTTGAAAAAAATCTATTAGATTTTGGTAATTTTGTTACTTATATTTCTGACATAACTGACTATGAAACTACCACTCCGGTTCCAACTTTATTTAACGTATGCTTTTGTACTATCTTGGAAAATCAGAGCAAACAAAATACTACAGTTTTACTAAGTCATGCTTATTATATATATTTGAATCTACTCAGGTCGATAAATTCATCACATTTATAACTTTTGTAACTTATCGGTATTATTACAGTTCCACTCGTATGCTGCTCATGTCTGCTGTTATGAGAGGAATGGAGAACTCTACGGGTGCAGTCATGCGTGACGATGCGAACGACAGTTTACTGTTCGACGAAAGAAACGAATGGCATTTATTAGGAGAACGCAGTCCAAACAGGCAAGGTTCGAGTATTTAACAAAGTTTGCAGCTCGTTGTCTTGTCGATTGGCGAAGAAGCTGATGTGACGGATGATCGAGATCGAGTGTTCAATGGCAGTCCTGGGAAACAGACGGACCACATCACACGCGGGGCTGTAGCATTAATGACGTACTGCCGCCTTGTAACAAAGAATTGAGATGCACGGCAATGTTGTCGGAAAATAATGAGCAGGCGGAGACGGTTTATGACTGTAGCCCCAATGGTCTTTGCTCTGCAGAGAAACTAAACGAAGAATCGATACAATTCGATCAGTGTCACATCACTAGCATCATTATTTGCCTTGTCTCCATTCGCTTCAGTATAGCTCTGCGTGCAAAGTTTGTTTTTACGCGCGAAAGCAGCTACTGCTTTTGTATTCTAGTATTCTAGGTCGCATCTATCGTTTTTTTCTAGAAATGTGAAACAAGGTAAATTAATCTTATGTGTAATCATTCGCTCTGTGGTCTATTTACTACCAGGACCTACTGCTATAAAATGGTTGCCTTTGAGAGCCTTATCAGTTTTCCATTGCTCAATGCACGATCGTTACTCGCACAAAACGTATGTCGTAAATAAATAACAAACGTAATTGGTCTTTAAAAAATTATAGATACAGTTCAAAATATCTTTCACAAAATTATGAAAAAAAAACTAAGAAACTGTTGTTTTTGATCCATATAATAAGGCCTACTGCGTATATTTTTACATATCTATAGCGATTTTAGTCCGCAGTTAACAATTAAAATAACGGATTTTTGAAAAAAAATTAAGCCACTACGTGTAAGCCTACTGCTTAGAAATGTCAGCCAGAACATGTTTAAGACGAAATATTCATGAATTCTTTTAAAGTAAGCCTAATCGAAAGCTTTAAAGCTTTAATTTGCAAAACACTGATCGCATAATACAACGTAATCGAATCTCACATGCCTTCCAACACATCACTAGTTAGGCCCATTTACATTAAAACGTTTGTGTAATGGCTAATTTTTTTCCACGTGAAAATGTAGGCGTTGCTTCAAAGTCTTGCGTCTGTCCGCATGCCGATCTAAAAGCAAGGCGGGCGATTATGTCAGTTCCAAGAAGCTTGTTTCAAGTTGTTTGAACGTGGTAGGCTGACAGGTTCTGTTAGTGATCGATGGCGTCAATTTGCTTGATTTTGGTCTTCGGTTTTTAGTCTACCGTATTTAAGGTCACGCTTATGGTACGGCGTGTCGTCCGTTTTTCTGTCGTCTGTCTGCAACGTTTAGTTATTCGGTATGACCTAGGGGTCGGCAACCGTTACGGTTGGATAGGGCGCCGGTAAGATCCTATAGGCTGCCAACGGTAGCCGTGTCAATATCTGCAGCAGTTTGGCCGCATTAGCAACGCAATGTAGGCCTATCCGCTCGCATGCATATTCGTTGAAATAGACTTTGCTTATTTACTGATACCGGTAGTAGTACGATATCGATATTAAATAAGCAAATAAATGTAGCGAAATGCAGGGCGACCGAAAAAGTACTAGTAGTAGACCAGGGTTGTTAGCAATACGGGTAAAACGTATTGCAATAGCAATAGCAATAGCAATACTTGCTGAAAAAATATTGCAATACTGATTGCAATACTTTTTTTAGAAAGTATTATACTTTTTGCAATATTTTACTATCTATTCTTCCAGATAAATATTGATTTTTTGCTGCTGTGTACAACTTTTTTCTAAATTTTGGGTTGATTACAGACTACATGATAATGTAGTCAACACAAAAATTAAACAATAAACAAGTCATGTTGACATGTTATTTTTCATTTAATCTGTTTTCACACGATCGTACAAAAAAATAAAAAGATCTTTATTATAATTACAAGCGTCGTCATGATTAACAGTGTACTTTATTTTAAACAGTATTGCTTTCAAGTATTGCAATATTTTAGCTCTAAAAGTATTGCATGACCACATGCAATACTAAATATGCATCCAGTATTGCAATACCTGTTGCAGTAATAAAAGCTATTGCAACACTTATTGCAATAATTGCAATACTGCAATATTAACAACTCTGTAGTAGACATTTTCATGTCTACTATAAGTATAGTAGATTCTTGTACTTGGTTGTGGTCAGTCTTTTTGTAACGTTCGAGCGTTATCTGAGCGTTATCTGTTGTTCTGCTTTTTTTGTGCTTTTTGTTCAAGCTTTCCGTCAATTGCAGCTGACTCCAGTGATGAATTTCCTCCGAGGCCGTGAATAGGCTAATCTAAGTTCCTTTGACTCTGTATTACGCTGTAAATCGCAGTTCGCTGCTCTGACCAACAATAGCGCTTTATTGGTCGCATTCATTTGCACGGGTTTTGTCCAACTGGTCTTTTCTGTCTTTTCTGAATTATTTGCATCTCGAAACCTTTTTAATCCGTTGACGTCATTCTGCCCTGTGCTAAAAAGTTTGAAATTTTGACTGAACATTTTCCGTCAGTTTGTCGCAACCGCAAAAACATGTAAACTTTAACAAAGTTAAACCAACCAACAACCAACATCACGTCTTACGGCAGTTTAAAACAAGCTGTTTAATCCTTGCCATTTGTTACATAGTGCTGTTTTCGCACTTCAGCGTGTGAACGTTCATTAGGTTTACGTGGATTAGCAGAACGGCTGGGGGTCATGGACGACTATAATGTGTTGGTAATGTTGCAAACACGCCATCTGTCTTCATCTGTCATGCTGTTGATCTATTTACGCGCTATTTACGAGCCTGGAAACGATAGTTTTACAGAAGAAAAGGCGCGCATTGCTACGCCTGACAGCCCGTGCATCAGTCAGTGCCGCGCTGATGCAGTGGGAGATACAGCGACTGCGTCGACTAGCGCCTGTTTCAACGACCTCAAGTGATGCGCAAATTATACAAATTCTCACATAACTTAAATCATGGCGTAACAGCCACATATACGACAAGAAATGATTTTTTTCCACCGCTTGTTGTTGGATTTGAGTTATAATGTTATAACGGTCGTCAATATGATTAATGTGATAGACTAATTCAAGGTTTGCTCACATTCAAAATGATACTTATGAAGATTCATTAGCTACTGTATATTTTTGTATTTGCAAAAAGTGATTTTCAGTTTTTTTTCTTTTAATCAATATTTTGTTTAAAAATGACACATTGTAAATCAAATAAATTAGCGTTGTTAGAATTAGACATAATATATTTGCACTTTTTCTACAAAAGTGATAACAAAGACATGCGCAATATGGTGATAATATTTAATTTATAATTAATTAAAAATTCTATTTAAAAACTCCGATTTTAGAAAAAAAACAGATATGTAGGCCCTAATAGGCCCACTGCAGTCACGGTTTAAACATATTCGACTTTTATATTTTCTATAGCATAATATAGAGTCACGGATTTGGGACATGCCCACCACTGCAAACGACATAAATGTTCTGTAATGTGTAAAACATTGGTTCATTTTTCTGCGTCAGTAACGGCTCAGTGACGCATCTCGAGTTCTACCTCGCAGTAATCCAATATGGCGGCGAAAGCAACGTCATCTGGGATTGGTGATATTAGCGCAGGCATCGTCAGACGACGAATGATAAAAAGTGGAAGCAAATTAGCCCCAGGGCTACGCCTGCAAGACCCAACATATTGAATTTTCAACGAAGACAAGAGCGGATAGGCGTCTTGGGGTCAATCAACGCTCATCCATCAATTTATAGTCGTTGACTTGCAATCAATCACGTCCTCGCCACATCATCCTTTCACTGATCTCCGTTCTCGCGTTAGAAACCTTTCAGCTCTTCAATTAGACTGCATGACCAGCATTGACCATATCCACCTAGAGACGAAAGTGCTGCCTTTCCGCACGCATTGTGATCTGTTGATGAAGCAATAAATGCTTCGACGTCATGCGCGGGCCATCCAGGCAACAAACATCTTAACAGACCTCTATAACCGCGGTTGATGAAAAATGATCTGGACACGCAGCTCCAGCGCCAGTTTCAGTCCAGTGAATAGGCGAGCTATGCTGAGAAGCGTTCCATAATAAAGGAATACAAAAGTTGTATCAGGGCTTTACATACCACCTGCGTGGCACAGACGGTTGCAGGCTATGAGCACAATAAAGTTCTGAAGATGACAGCACCAGAAATTGATGCGTCAGAAATCGACCTTCCAAGGAAGGCTTGCCCTTTCCTTGCACAGTTGAGATCTGGTTACGGTACTCTGCTGAATTCCTATAAACACTGACTCAACCCAGCAGTTAACGACTCTTGCCCGGATTGTAACGCGACACTGCACAGTGTCGCTCACCTATTTGAATGTTTGATGGCCCAGACCGACCTGACTCCCGTGGACCTCTGGCTACGACCAAAGGAGATAGCTGAGTTCCTCAATGCCTAATCTGGTACAAGATGGAGGGTGGGCTACTACTACAACAACAACAACAACAACAACCACACGTTGCGCTGCACGTCAAAAAACTTTTTCTGACATTTAATTGATTTGTCGCGTTGTATTCTGAAATGACACTCATTTTAAAGTTTTTAGTCGGCTTAAAAACGATAGTTTTCGGAGCAGACTTATGTTTTACTGCAAACATTTTTTATTAGTCCGCCCGAAAGCGGACTTGTATTTTGCTGGCTTTTTTCTTTTTTTCGCTACGAGATCTGCAAGCTGCGTTGGCCAATCGCCGCGAGATTTTGCATGATGCTCGGAAGTGTGTTTATTTTTATAATCCAAGTGCAAAGTTTCGAGGGGCCTCTCCCCCCAAAAATTTTAAAGGCTAAAACATGCAAAATTTGGCCCAATTTCGGACGACTTCAAAGTTAAACGGCGAATATCTCCGGAACGGATAAAGATATTTAAAATTAGACAAGTACATGAACAACTTCTTCCGTGTTCGGCAAAAAAATCCAGTGAACTTTGGTCCACTAACTACGGAGATCGCGATGTGAAATCATACTCACCCAAATCGCCTTTTTAAAAAACATATTTTGGCTTTTAAGGGGTTTTGCGTTTCCAAATTTTTACACACGTTAGAGAATGACTAAGTTTTACTAGCGTATTCCCCACCGGGGACGGTGGTCCTCCTTAGAATTTTTTAAATGAGGTCAAATATTGGTTTAAGATTTGACATATCCGTGCATGTAGCTTTTGAGATAAATGGAGTACCGCCATAAAACTTTGCCACATGACGGGCCATAAAGTGGGCATGTTCACTAATGTACAATTTTTTCGGGGGGCGCACCCCAGAAATTTCGGAGGGCCAAAAAGTCGCAAATTTGGCCCGATTTCGGACAACTTTTGACCTAGACTGCGAATATATTAAAAACCAATTAAGATATCAAAAATCGGAAACAAATTTGATCGACATCAATTCCTGCGGGGTTCAGCAAAAAATAGTGAACTTTGGTCCACAAACAAAAAAGTTATAAGTGCGTATGTTGATCTACCCTAAGTCGACAATGCGCGTTTGCGTATGCTGATGCATTTGAGTTCGGGCCACGTGACTTTGCTACCAGAGGAATTTTAACCCCTTTTTTTTCCCACAATCGGTCTTACGGCGCCGGGCAGACTCACGTTGGGTTGAGCCCCAATTTTTCAGTTGCATTTTTTTGACAGCTGATTTCGCGAATGAGCAATCAGTGATTTGTCGGTCGTCACAGTGTTGTTAAAAAAGCAATTCGTCCATTCTAAATGGAAATAGCGTGATTAGTTTCATGTCATTGCTGCAGAAGAACTTTTTTCGTGTCGCCATGTAAACCGAATCAATCTGCATTTCTTGCTGTGCGGCGCAACGGGTGAGCGTCATTCGATGTTACTAAGTGACACTAACGTGCTCAATGACTGAAAATCGAATTCGTCGTAATTACGCCACTCTACGGTCAGCCGCAGCCATTCCTCAGAGTTACTGTAGCCTTTCGGTCGAATTGAGCTAATTCGCTGGGTGGGGCGCCTGGGTGATTATAATTGCGATACATTCGACAAACGATATGTCAGCAGCTAGAACAGCTTCGCATTTGAAACTATGCGCACAGGAGACTACATTGGCAAGTTGATGACATTCTCTCATGGTTTGCGATTGTTTCGACGAAGTCAATAACAACGGCTGAATTTGTTCAACGCGTTTAGGCTAGGGATGTTCTCGGTTAACCGGTTAACCGGTTAACCGAACAAATTTCAGTTAACCGGTTTTCTATTAACCGAACCGAAACCGAAAATGTCGGCCAAGATGGCGTTATGCAAAATGCAGGAATGCACATCGCGGTTCACCAATATCTTATCGTAAAAATTATTTTTTTTATCGCACAGGTTATGCACAAGGTTATGCACTTTGGTTCACATAACAGGCAGTTTACTTATCATATGAAGGGGAAACAACTGGAAGAAGTCAATTCAGAGAAGGACCTTGGAGTCATTATTTCGAGTAATCTCAAGGTTGCAGATCACTGTCGTCATGCATACGCCACTGCAAACAGAATGTTGGGTCTTCTTTCGCGG
>Ga0209367_1004570_pt1 | contig 19135 bp, 13 predicted proteins | sample WorMetLIZISLAND2_FD_187412 | JGI IMG/M metagenome (GOLD analysis project Ga0209367, IMG submission 187412) | Marine gutless worms symbiont microbial communities from Max Planck institute for Marine Microbiology, Germany - Olavius geniculatus... ...
GGAGCAGATCTCCAGCCTCATAATCATGGCCTCAACTCGGCTTGGAGATGCGCCCAGGATCGAGAACACTGGAAGCACCTCGTGGAAACCGCTACGCTCCAGCTCGGGGCATGCGCTTGATGATGATGATGATGATTTTGATAAAGAAAACTATTAAATTACCTTTATCAAACTGCTTTATCGATCAAAAACCTCACATGTAGAAGTGTTTCACAGGTGTAAGAAAACAGCCTGTTAAAACTGATAATTATCTCATTTGATTTAACTACATAAGAAATTAAGAATACAGTACTATAAATTGTTAGACCCCTTTAAGTCTGAATTTCAGTTCTTCCATAATTTCAAGAAACAAGTTCATTTTCTAAAACTTTTCAGGCCTAGAACTATTGCATTCAAAATTCCAGCACTTTCGATGACAGAGAAATGTTTCTGGCCACCAGCAACAACAGTTCACCAAATAACTAAATAATAAAAAAATAACAGATATTATCTGACAAAGGACATGGCTCGGTGACATATCATTCGCAGTCGACGGCCCATGAGTCTGGAACAGTTTGCTGGCTGCAGAGGATTACGAACAGTTCAAAGCACAACTAAAGACACTTTTGTTTGATTGATTGAGACTGCGGCGCCTAGTGACTTTTTGCTTTTAGGTGTCATGTATAAATACATTTTATTATTATCATTATTATTAAATAAATTATGTGCACTAATTAAAATGTTGTGTTAAGTACAGCAAAGTTCGTAGAGTAAAGTAAACATTTTAACCCAGATCACCTTGACTATGTTGTCGTAGTAACTGAGGACATCAGATCGCAAGGAGTCAAAATCGCCAGAAATCAGCGTAGGTGGTAACATGTCAGCAGCCTTGCAGTCGTGCAGAATATTAGCAGCTCCATCAGTGCATGCTCTCACCACAGCTGCAAATACACAGTTTACACCATCCTTAATAAAAATAAACAAATAAAGATATAAACACATGTAATAAATAATGGCAATCTTTTAAAATAAGAATTTTTTTTAGTAAACTTTGAATAAGAAATGTGACCCATTTTCACCTAATCTAAGGTACTGGCTGAATCAGTGGCTTCAGAATATAGCTAAACAGTCATATTCACCAAATTTTTATCAGTAACACTTTTTTGTTGCAGAGATAATAAATATGTCAAATGTGTTATTTCTACAAAAAATCACAAAAAAGTTCTATAAATGTTTATTACAACTATGCATTACATACATTCTTCACACAATTTCAAAAGAAATAAAAAATAAACAAAAGTAGAAAAGCGAAAACATAAGACTTCTCATTCTAATGTAAGACTGGCAAAATAATATGCTTATTTTACACACACTTACAATTTCTTACCAACTGCTCAGATTATTCTTATTATTAAACACACATTACACGTTACATGTTATGATATAAGACAGTACTCTGTGTTTGACAGTGATAAAATGAAAACATGAAAGAACCGTTTTTCCACAGATGCTGAAATACGCAGACATCAGCAGCATTGCGGAACGGAGTGTTCAACTTTATAACAGCAATCTTTCCATCTAAAACACAAACGTACTAATCTTGTAATAATGGTAATTGTTTAGAATAGCTATGCCACCTTAAACGACTGTGTACATATACGACATTGTACATATATGCTGTGTACATATATGAAATTTTCACGGCAAATAACCATTTGATGCTAGCTTCCGTGAAAATTCACGGCAGATAGCGAAAATCGACTATTTATTTTCCACGAATTTTTATCACAGATAACACCTTGCTTTGTTGTCGGGTCTCAATAATCAATTTTTTGCAGTTTCCCATAATTAAATTAGTCTGAAACATGCATAACAACACTAATTCACTTCTGAAGCAATCTAAAATGGCGGAGCTAAAGTAAATTTTTACTGTAATAATCATGTTATCAAAAAAATCTGTACATACTACATAGAATCATAGAATATTTAATTCATGTACAACTGACAAAACTTTGGTGAACAAAAGTTAACAACATTATTTTGTCATATACATAAACTAACGCAAAAAAAACTAATATTACCAAAGTTTTTCGAGAGATAGGCCAAAGGCTTCCGAACGATCGCAGCATCGGCCATTGGTCCAGTAGCAACATAAACCAGCAAGACAGGACACGCCCTTCAATTCAATAGATCTCGAGCGATAATAGGATTTTCGCTTCGTTTCGTTAATTACTCTAAGCAAAATCCAAAAATAGCCACGCTATTGATTGTATACTATACTTAGCTACTGATCTAATGATGTTTTATTGCATCATTATTCGTTAAAAACACATATAGCAACGGCACTATTGACATATAAACAACCAAGAAATATAATTTATTAAAGTGACCACTTCACGGCAAATAAAATAAGTAAGTAACTATAGCTCGTATTGTCGATCCAGAAACTGATTTTTGGCCGACCGTTAGGTTAAGCTTTGCGCGGTATGCGCGCGATATGTTCGTCTGTCAGGCATCTAACTGCAACACATTTATTGTGGTTAAACCGTACGTCGTAGAAGGTCGGCGATGGTGCCATTAAATAGAGCAATAGCTCTATCTGCAGCGGTTTAGCCGCAATTTTTAAATGCAAAATTACTGTCTGCAGCCATCAATCACGTACGCCAAATTTTTGCATCGTATTCCAGCGTTAATTGTAGTGTTCGATATAACAGAGCCACCACTCACCATAGTCAGTCTGTGAGTGTAGCATACTCATTCCGAAAAATTGTTCTTCCTGTGACTGGAAGTTGGACACTGGACTTCAAAATTTTCTGTATGTTTGACCTACCCTAGCAACAGCTGAGCAACTTATGATGTATCGATAAGTGTTACCAAGCTAGATAGTGGGTTGCCAGAAAACGTCATATTCTAAGAAAGATTCGTAAGTGACCAATGCAGGGTACGCGCACTTTTACTGACAAAAATTTACAAAAACTTACAAAAGTGACAGAACTTTTCTCAGGACCTTTTCAGCGCCTGCAAACAGTGAAATATAAAGAAAAATAGCAGTTACTTACTGCACATACAGAGTGCGCTAGTCCAATCCACAGCTTTCTCCAAAAATTGTAACGAATGCCAAATACTTCAAAATTGATCTTATCACTGTATGTCAGTGAGTGCTAGTGCTATACACCGTTTATTTTAAACCCCCAAACATTAATCAACTACATAATGCAGCATTTTCATTTTCCAGCACTTTCCATGTCCTGAAAAATCAAGGAAAAAATTCCAGAACTTTCCCTTACGTTCAGGAGGTGTGGGTACCCTGCAAATGACCAGGGCAAGTTGGTCAAGAACATAAAAATATGGCGATCGAACGAGAACTCAAACGTGTTACTGTGTGACTTGTCTAGCAAAGAAAATACCAAAAACAATTAGCTAGAAATTTATTATAAAAAAACTGCACAAAACAAATACAAAAATCATAGCAGCAGTACACACTACAACGTAAGCTACCTATGGCAATATACTGGCCTGACATAATAAAGCCAATAATGACTACTACTAATATCATAATCATAAATACATTATTATACACGCACTAATAACGGAACACAAAACACGGAGATCTAGAGTCGGTCTGCAAAAATGTGCTTACTAAAAACATAATAGTATGCGGAAGTCTTTGGTGAAGATGCAATGGAATATGATATGCGATAGGTTGGTTTACCACTGCTCACAAAACACATGATAAACCACTTCTATAATGAGATGACAATAGTAAGGTGGCCACGATAAAAATAATAAAATGTTTTAATAAAAGCATTATAAAAATGTGCATAATACCAATATTCACTTTTCACTCTTTAGCACCCCAATCAAAAAAACTACACAATAAATAATATAAAAAATGTAATAACTGTATAGCAATGAAGAATATAACAGGTCAGAATTTTCCAGCAAAATGGTCGACTACACTTGAGTAAACTACCACAAAAAATCGGCAGGAAAATATGAGCATTTTCTCATAAATAAAATTACACCGAGTACAAAAACTATAAAATACACAGGATGGAATCTATGAAATATATAGTACACCACAATGTCAACGTGACATACAGCACACATTACAAAGAATTAAACACTGTAAAAAGTAGGGCTACAGATCAATTAAAAACTTTGATCGCAATTAATGGCACAATCGTTGACCTTTCAACCGTGCCTTCCTGTTTGAAAATGTTTTCTATTCGTCCTACTTCTTCCCCGTTTTTTCTTCCTCAGTCATATACTTCACGAAGATGAAAGTTACTAAAAATATACAAAACAAACAAATTAAGTGGCTAAAAGTCTAAAAATTACGCTACCCAACGAACCTGTGCAAATTAAGAACATGACCATTCAGAACAAAAGTAAGCAAGAAAATTGCTTGCGATTAATTTTTTTTCAACGGCAATTAAGAAAATTAATCGTGATTAATTCGTTAATTGTTAATCGCAGAGTTAACTGCAGTTAATCTGCAGCCCTAGTAAAAAGCCCAAAAAATACAGTCCAAGTGCACCAGTGTTCTAATAAAAAAATAACTCACACTGCTTCTATCGGATCACATGTTACACGACATGAACACAAATGTCTAGCTTCACGCCAAAATCATTCACAAAAATGACAAATCTGTTTAGTCAATACTGGCAAATATATGAGTAAGAAAAAAGTTGACAATGACTATAATGAGATCGTTTTGTCGTCTTTTACTACACAAATGACTTTAAACAACTCATGAAAAAAGCAGCTGACCAGAATCTACCAGAGGTAGAAAATACATAAATAAGTTACGCAAAAACTGACTTGACAACTAAAAGCGTATTGTAATACTGGCAATCGCAGAAAATTTAGCACTATGCCGTGGGCCATAAAAACATGTCACTTTACTTTTGTCCATATCTTTGCCAATTATTGACCAATTTTAAAAATTCAGGAGCCGATAATACAGTGATGTTTTGTGCCAAAATTTGCAACGTTGGTCTGAAGTACTTCTAAAGTGTTTTTTTTTCAATTTTACCAAAATGTACAAAAGTAAAGTGCCACGTTTTTTTGGCCCACCCTGTATAAACGCTGGCATTTCAGCCACACAATAAAGCCGCAATGTCCTCTCACAATGAGGCAACCACGTGACACACAGCCTCACCATAGATATGCAGGCATACAAAGAGAAAAAGTTTGGAAGTTCAAAATCTCAACAAAATTTGCTGTCGTTTCACTGGAGTATTACAGCGCTGCTGCCCTAATGTGTGCGCCATGGGGAAACTTTCGCGGAAGCACTGTTCTTAACATTTTCACAAAGAAACAAGTGCTATTATGAGCAGATAATGTGGTGATGTTTTGCGCCAAAACTGTTATAACTGAACCTACCAGGAGAGTTGGAATTATTTCAAAGTATGCCAGCGGTCTGGTTTTTCTAAACAAAGCGCATAGCTTAAGAAGATTCAGCGTGTCACATTATGCTCCATCTCTGCAAAATTACCATTTTCCCCCCGGAAATTCTTTTCTAAACATGGAAGCACTGTTCCCCATGTTGCAGTTATGCACAGTGTAGGAAAAAACACAAAATGTAATACAGCAGCACAACTGTACATATACGGCGTATACGAAATGCAATATACCAAAAATGTGCTATCAAAAATATTATGCCACTAACAATTATGCTACCAAGCATCAGCACTGCTGCAAATTCAAAGCTAACAATAACTAGATTCCGTCAAAAGATTTCCCCCCGTGACGTATGGACATTGGGAGCAATGCCCATACAGCTCAAATTCCCCAATGTTTCCAAGTTTTCTTATAGAATTCCCTGACTTTTCCAGTCATGGAATGGCAATTTCCCTGACCTTATTGAAACAACAACCCTATCGCACAAATGTCAAAAATGGTACACTATATCATAACTAATGAAACACTATTAATGGAGCAAAATGCAAGTGACAGAGGCCCTGGTTGGCGGTCAGGGGGCAAAGCCCCCCTGAAGCTGAAACACTTTTAGCTTTTGGACATTCAATGGAAGCTGCAAATTTGCCTGCTTTTTTTCATACTTGGAGACACAAAAAATCACAGCTATCTGCAGTCTGCAAGATCCAAGATCATTTTCTCAGACTTTTCAAAAAATAATATTTTCCCCTGACTTTCCCTGACCACACAAATTCCGCAACTTTTCCCAGTTTTCCCTGACCTGTAAGAACCCTGGCAGAAATTTTAAATGCCGACAGATCTCGTCAATCAGAAAATCTTATCCAAAAAGCCTGTCACAGTCAATTTCTGCTACACTGGCTGAATTATCCAAACTTGCCAATGTTGTGCTCAGCGGCATATCATGGGTTTGAAAAAGGAGGTAGAACAGAAAGTTGAAATTTTCCGACAAATACAGAATTCCACCACAAAGCTGCAAATTTTCCAAGAGATTATGAGTGCTTAATAGTGATGACACATTGGCCAGTCTCAAGTGTCTGTTTCAGGTGCCGGAAACAGGTGCATGTTGTCTGGTGCCATCAACCGTGACCCACTCAGCCAACAAATGATACCGTCAGAAAAAAACAAAACTGAATTCTAATTTTAAGAATTTCCAGGATGATGATGTTATAGCCGTTGCTGGACATTTTAAAATTCAGGTTGTTGAAAAAGAATACAAAAGAAACAGCAACTTCAATTTTCATCTACGAGCATTGCTATCGTCTGCTCAGACTGACCAATCACAGTTCAGCTTTGCAGCTGGTTTCCGGCACAAAATTGAACGTGCTCTATCCGACACCGGTTTCTGGCACCAAAAATATGACAGACTGACCAGTTTTTAGTACCAGAAACAGACACCTAAAACTGGCCAGTGTGTCATCAACTTAAGATATCAAGTTTGCCCCCTTAATTTCACCAAAATGGGTGTGTTTGCCCAAAAGTGCAAAATTTGAGTTTTTAAGCCCCAAACTTTGCACTGTTAAGCAAAAATTGTCTGACAAAAAAACAACATTTACCGCCAGCCTGAAATTTACAAGAGAGGGGTGCCAAGGGCACAACCCCTCACCTACCCATGATGCCACTCATGATGGTGCAATATTTTCATAACTACATGAATATTGGGGTCCACGATTTTCCGCGAGCCGCAGAATTTCAAGCCAAGACGCAGAATTTGCCGTTTTCCGCGGAATTTTAATATTTCCGTGGAATCTCGCAAAATTTGAAAAATGAGCAGCGATTAGTACATACGATCATTGGCTTGATCATGGAAATATTACTAATTGTAATTGTGTCACAGAAAAAATGAAACCAAACTGCGTAAAACTGTGTGTCCTAGTAATAGCTATCGCAAGACGGCACAATCGACACAGTGCAACTTGACAGATTGCATTAAAAAAAACGATCGATATTTTTCTGCATGTTGCTAGCATAATTCAGCACAACACCGAACATTCAATAACGAAAGTTTCTGAACAAGACAGAGCTCAGTTATTCACAAACAAGAGGCCGCGGAATTTGGATGGACTTGGCTGATACCCCACATTTTGGAATTTTGGAAAGTGGCCTGCGGAATTTAGCAAAATCTTCCACTAAAAACTGGGCCCTATTGAATACCAACAGCGGTACATATTGCTATTTACGAACAAACAGACATGCCGCATTGCCAGCGAGAAAACCCGTGAGATCTATACCATCAAAAATCACAAGACAATGACATCGCTGTGATTCTGTCGACCGACCACCAAATCCGACGGGTTTTTCCCACCATCGCTGCTGCTGTAAACTTTCCCGTCTTGTTCATCCATCTGTCGCTGTAGGATCCACTTCGGCAGCAGACGTCGTCGAGCGTTGGTGAACCAGTAGTTTATCTGGTTCATTGTCAGCCGTGTGGATGCTATTAGAGCTTCTTTTTCATCGTCGTTGGGGTATGGGTTGTCCTGATGTTGTCTCAGCCAGTCCGTCATTAAAGCCACGGCCTGCAAAACACACAGCAGTAGTAGTACCTGTAGTGGTAGTACGAGTCGTTGGGGGTATCAGCCAAGTCCATTGTGGCCCAAATTCCATTACACCGACTTTTACCAAAACTTTCCCGTGGGGAAAGTCGCGGACACAGATCATGAAAGTTGCAGACTCAAACGGTGACAAATCATGAAATTTCACAAAGTTTTGGTGAAAGTCACCGACACAAATCACGAAAGTTGCAAACATAAACCATATCAGTATGTCAAGATGTTTGCAACAAAGTCCGCGACAAACCCGTTTGTGTCTATCTAATGGTATTTGGTCCGTTACAATGCACGGTGAAAGTCGTCGACTGTCGCGGACACAAATCACAAAAGTCCGCAACACAAATCATGAAAGTCGGCGACATGATTTGTGTCGCGGACTTTCATGATTTGTGTCCATGACTTTCCCCGCGGGGAAGTTTTGGTGAAAGTCACAAAGTCGGTGTAACGGAATTTGGGCTTATCAGAGCCACAGCCTACAAGACACATTACTACTAGTGACTGTAATAGTACTGTAGTAGTAATAGTATTCATAGTAGAGGAGCATGGGATCTTCAGAAAAAAATGGCAAACAAGGTGTATGGCACCAAAGAGTCATGCAGTTATCAGCAAAATGTTCACAAAGAAATCGCTCACATGAATACAGCAATTAAACATTTTTTTTGCAGCTGGCAAGTAAACTCCGAATTTCTGCTCAATCAGATGCTACTTCCTGCTTTAGCAGGAATTCAATAATTCTACGTCATAGTAGTAAATGGAAAACACATCTAAGTAAATCCTTTGACAGAAATATATCTCACTCAACCAGGACAAGCAATCCAATCGCATGACGTAGTATTGAGATAGTAGACACAGTCTAATGCCTCTACGTCCAGTCGTCCACATCATTATGAAATTTTAACATTACGAACATAATCTATCACATTATAATACTTCTGTTTCCAATTCCGGCTAAAACTGCTTCGTAATTATAACATATACCACCTTGGTTACACCAGCATTTGTCAAAATTCCCAAGTGCTATGATACCTCTTTCGGCAGAACCTTGCTGCGATTGGTCGGCATGGCTTTCTCCATCATGTTGTACGTCGACATATCGCCATAACTGCCAGTACGATAAACGTCAGACGACCCGAGCATTGTCTGAACAGGCAAATTCTGCTGACCACTACGAAGCTTCTGGGGCGATGAGGGCAAGCTGTGACTGTTGTACTGCTGCTGTTGTAGTAGTAATCTACCCCCAGCGTTGACGCCGCGCTGTTGTTGTTGTAGTTGCAGCTGTTGCGTGCGCTGGCTAGCAGGCCGGGACGGAGAGTTGTTGAGTCCGTAGGGTAGAGAAGAAGATAGTTCAGGTGTGCAATTGTGAAGTGATCTATGATGGAAGTGGGAACCTGAATTGAGCGGGGTCTGAGCCATGTTGTACTGGAACTTAATATCATCACTGTCAGCCCCTCCTACAGAAGGCGTAGACGTGTATTCATCCTGCAAGCAAACACAAAATCAAAATCAAACTCGAAATTTGGGGCAGTGTTTCTGCCCAGCGCCCTAAGTCCGATTGGGGGTAAAATTCCCCCGGTGGCAAGATCATGTGGCCCGAACTCAAATGCATTAGCATATGCAGAACACCCAATGTCAATTTAAGGCAGGTCAGGATGTGCGCCTGTAACTTTTTTGTTAGTGGACCAAAGTTCACCAAATCTTTTGGATCAACGTGACAGGGATGGCAGTCAGTCAAGTTTGTTATCGATTTTCAGTAAGTTGATCCGCTCCAGAGATATTCGCGGTCAAATTTTGAAGTTGCACAAAATTGCGCCAAATTTTGAACTTGGGTGGGTCAACATCTGCACTTCTAACTTTTTCTTTGCAGACCGAAATACACCATTTTTTTGCTATTCGCGGTCAAGGTCAAAAGTTGTCCAAAATTGGGCCGAATTTTTGACCCTCCCAAATTTCTGGGGCGTGGAACCTCAAAAAATTTGGACACAAATGATAATGCCCATCTTATAGCCCGTCATGTGGCAGTTTCATGGAGGTATTCCCTTTGCCCCAAAAGTTACAGGCACGGATAGGTCAAATTTTAAGCCAATTTTGGACCCCCCCTTTGAAAAAAATTGTCGGGGAACCCCATCTCCGTTGGGGGGGGCGCTAGTAAAAATTAGTCATTCTCTGGCACATGTAAAAATTTGGGTTCGCAGCACCACTCACGAGCCGAAATATGGTCTTCCGAAAGAGTCGATTTGGGTGAGTACGATTTCACCACTTAATCTTCGTGATTAGTGGACCAAGTTCACCAAACTTCTTTCACCCAACACGGGAGAAATCGTGGTGCAAAATGTACTTGTCCGATTTTGAATATCTTCATTCGATAAGGAGATATTCACCATCGAAGTTTAAAGTGGACCGAAATCAGGCCAATTTTGCATGTTTTTAGCCCCTAAATTTTCTTTGGGAAGGCTCCCCAAAAATTTTGGATCAGGATTATAAAATAAAACTAGAAATTTGGGGCAAAGCCCAACGTGAGTCCGCACGGCGCCCTAAGTACGACTGGGGGGAAATTAGGGGTGGGGGTAAAATTTCCTCGGCACCAAAGTCACGTGCCCTGAACACAAATGCATTGGCATACGCCGAACGCACATTGTCGACTTAGGGTAGGTCAACATGAGCGCTTATAGCTTTGTCCGTAGTGGACCGAATTTCACAAAACTTTTTTTGTTCAACGCTGAAAGGATCGCTCTCGTCAACGCCGTTTAGATTTTGTAGTTATCTTTATCGGTTCCAGAGATATTCGTGGTCAAACTCCAAAGTTGTCGTAAAATGTACTAAATTTTGGACGTTTTTTGCCCTCCCAAATTTTAAGGGGGGCGGTGCCCCCAAATTTCGTACTTGCGTTAACACCCCAACCTAGAGGCGTGTCAAGTGCCAAAGTTTCATCGGGCTACACCCCCTAACATTTTAAGCCAATTTTTGACTCCCCTTTGAAAACAGTTGTAAGGAGGGCCCCCGCCCCCGGTGGCGGGTGCGCTAGTAAGACTTGGTGATTCTCTAGTGTGTGTAAAAATTTGGGGGCACAACACCCCCTAGGGGCCGAAATATGTTCTTCCGAAAAATGCACTTTGGGTGGATACGATTCAACATCGAGATCTCCAAGGTCACTGGACCAAACTTCACCGGACTTGTTTCGCCTAATGCAGGAGGAATCGCGGTAGACGGAATAAAAATCCGATATTGAATATATTCATCCGTTTCGAACTCTGAAGTCGTCCGAAATCGGGCCAAATTTTGCATGTTTTTGGACCCTGAAATTTTTTTGGGGTGCGCGCCTCGAAATTTTGGACCGGCATTATTAAATTCGGCCTAGGACTGACCATCGTGCAAAATTTTGCGCCGGTCGGCCCACGCATCTCGGAGATCTCGCGCTCAGAAAAAAATAAATAAAAAATAAAACATCTGGGCTAAAACATAAGTCCTTCCGAAAACTATCGTTTTCGGGCGGACTGAAAAGTCCCAAGCAATGCGAGCATCATGCAGCATTTCACAGCAATCGGCCGACAGAGCTCGAAAATCTCGCGAGAAAAAAATAAACCACAGCAAAACATAAGCCCGCTCCGAAAGCTATCGCTTCCGGGCGAACTAATCAGATGTATGAATAATAACACAAGTAAAAATTAATTTAGAAAAGAGCTGTATAGCTCTTAACAGGAAACCCATCTCAGAGCTACGGAGTGTCACCTGCCATATGGGATCACATGCCACCCGACACAGGTAAATCTTGCCCGCTCTAACCCCAACCAGACAGGATGGTGCTTGGTTTTCCCACCCCTCGAGGGATAGGAAGCTGAGTTGATATGGTTATATATACCGAAATGGTTTAACTGTCTACAGAGAGTCACGCATCCAAGAAGTAACCACTTCAGCTTTGGACGTATAGTAAAATCTGACCTTCGGAATACCTCTACCGGTCATCTCAAGTGCTGAAAACGAACTAGATCATCGAGTGCAAATTACAACTACAACAAAGTTTAGGAGTCGTCCATAAATGATGTCACGCTCCTAGGGGAGGATGGGTGTTTACGTTATTGTGATGACGTGTGACGTAGGGGAGGGGGGTTAAAAGAAGTGTGACGTCAAACATGTCCCATCTGTGGAAAGGCACAATAGACAGCCAAATTCATGTTGCCAACTCGCCGTATGTGTCAGGACGATGAACATTTATGAACACTGTCCTTAATTTCACACAATTTTATGCATTAAATTGACAGTAAACAATTTTGATAATGGATATAATTTTATATATTAGAATTAAGATATGCTGAAACTCATCCCTGTACTCTACACTACAGGCTGCCAGGGCGGGGGGATTAAACGTTTGTGACGTCATATTTGAAGGGGGGGTCCAGGGAAGTGTGACGAAGGGGGAGGTAAATTTTTTTAAGATCACGTGATGTCATTTACGAATGAGGTCCCCTTAGTTATTGGATGGCAACAACAGAGATGCTCTGTCACAACCTACCTACATTACAATCAAATGAATACTGGCATTCATCGTGTCAAATTTAAACCACAAATACTCCAAATAGCAAAGTCAATAAGTCACACAGCATAGTGTGACAGTGAACGTTTCCTATTCATAACAACTGCTGTGTTGCTGAGAGCAATAAACAGGCGGCACACTTACAACGACAGGCTTGACGGTGCGTTCAAACGTGTCACAGAAGTCCTCAATACCAGCAGACACCGGGATACGTTGCGGTGTCGCTACACCATTGCTTTCTTTCATCTTCCGTGCCTCGATCTTCCCTACAGCAGCATAGACAAAACATAAAAGTCCTCCCTGAGCCGTAAAACTCACAATGCGGTGCTGATCTAAATTTCCTTAGCCCTCAGCCAGACACCAGTTTATGCTGCGAGACCACACATATATGGGGCAGGCAGGGGCTAGTGCACTGTGCCCGTTTACGTCCCAGCGTTCGCTAGTACTCACTGCATGAAGGGATAGCAAGGCTGAGTTGACCTGGCTCAGGTCAGGTCAGGTAGTCGCGTAGTCATGAGACCATAGCATCGCTCTTCCACCGTGACCACGCTTGATAGCCAGCCTCCATTGGTGGGCGGTTGTTGTCTCTTCGGAGCTGGTCCATCCATCTGCCATGTGGACGACCGGGACAACGTTTCCATGTAGGGTCTGGCAGGCGTCCCTGAGACAACCTGATGCAACTGTGGAGTGCCTTGTGAGCTGGTACTTCATCGCCAAGCCTCGCTAGGTGTCCAAAGATGGCTGAGCGATGGCAACAGATGGTGGTCGATAGGGGAGGGAGACCGGTGCGAGCGGCAATCTCTTCGTTCCGCACGAATTGATGGCTGGTAGTGGTTGGCTGGTTACATACCAAGATAGTCATCTATCCAAGTACTATCCGGGCCAGGCATTGATTAACTTTGTTGACGCAACCGATGATGTTACCGACTGAACCAAAAGTTCTGCCACCATGCCACGTGCTACATCGGTAACTGTGCCGTTATGCTAAATTGCTAAGTACAAAGTTGCACATCATTCGTTCTTCATTATCATCATTTCAACTGTTTCTGTAACAGTGCTAAGATGCAACATGGAGATTTGCAAGATTTAAGCTCATTCCGAAAATTGTTATAACACCGACATCTAGCAAACAGTAATAAAAGTATCACTATTTCCCATATAACACGAAAAATCCTTAAAAAATTCTCTGCAAATGGAATTACAGATCGTGGCTTGCATCATCAATACAAATGACTGAATTAATACTTGTGCTTTAGGCCATCCAAGACCTTGCAAAAATCACTGAAATCAATGCATAACTTGAGCAATCTAGTGGACAAAGAGATAGCAGTTGGAATGATAATTGATAACTCTTCATTCAGTAAGAAAAAACGTGACTCAAGATTCTCCGACATATTAGTTCTACAGAAGTGAGACTAAAGATAATTATTATAACCCAAAACTCACTATTTACTATTGTTACATATATCTACTGTAATGACTCACCAATAAGAGCAGCATGGGCATAGGCAAGTGCGTCCATGACAACAGACTCTGCGTGAGAGTCGGAGACCTTCAATGAAGACAGATGTGGGTTCCTCTGCATGTAGTTGTCCACCAGCCGATTGAAGTTGATTGGCAGATTAGCAATCAGCTGAAACGGGAATGACGGAGTGTGGAAATTCATGTCTGCGATGATGATGTCACGAAGCAACGGAAACAATGGATGGGACCGAAACACTGCGTTCTCATCGTCCACGACGCTGCGAAGAAATGCATTCTGGGACAGTGGCACTCCGTCTCCAAGTCTATTGGTGTCAGACATGGTGGCAGGTCGCGCTACAGGCATCTGGGTATTTCGCGGGAAAGCGTGAGCTGGCGGCAGCCCATAGTGGGGCCTGCATTGGTTGGAATTCTGGTAAACTGATCTTCCGGGTCCTGCGACCATGTGTGGAGACTGCGGCTGATTGTACTGCTCAAGCCGCTGAACATATGGACTGTAGCCGACGGCATCATAACATCGCTGTGCATCTTGCGGAACATACGGTGTTGTATTCTGCCCATTATTTTGGTGGTGAACAAGCATTCCAGGAGGTTCCCGAGATACAGGAGCAGCAGATCGCCATTGTGTCTGCAAAGATGGGGACATAGGACTTCTTAGATGGTGTTGTGCATTTGCCGACCACGGCCCGGCCCTTTTTGATGGAGTTGTGGGAGCGCTAAACGATGCAACTGCTTCCTCGTTGGGTATCGATCGTTGCTGGAGAAATCTAGGGTAAGTAACGGCTTCGGGAACTGGCTGCCGACCCGGTGATGCAAGATCTGGACAACTCTGATGATAAGTGATGTGCGATGGACTTGCGGTATTGCTTCTACGTCCTCCGATGTATGCCACACCAGCCGACTGCGGCGTAGAAGGCATTGTTCCAACACCCATCTGCGACCTCCCTACGAATGCCACCGGAACACCACCACCGCCACCCGTCTGACCAGAAAAGTTAAAGTTCATCGCTGGCTGGCCATTCTGATCAGTATTCGGCTGAAAAGTGGACGGAACATTTAGGTTAGTGAATGTCGGATGGGAGGATGGGGCGTAGAGATCGGCACCCTGGACGTATTCGTACGCTTGTCGGACTTCGGCAAGGAGATCGCTGCCGCAGTCGATCACTCGTTGACGTTTGGTCACATGCAGTTGGCTGGGACTTGTGGATGAAGACGACGCTGCAGTACTATCACCCCCGACTCCCTGACCACCGGATGAATTCAAATTAGTGCCGGTCGGATCTCCAGAAATATCCTCGGCACATGAACCAGTTAACCCAGACACCTCTGTGGTGGTAGTGTTATTACGATGCCGACTCTCCGGTCTGGGTCTCACGTTCTCTCTGGTGCTGGTGTTGTAATCTTGCACTACCGTTTCCGCAACAATAGCTGGAATTTTTCCAACTTCTTGGCCATTCCATTGGTTTTTACTGGCCACCGCAGTCTTGCCGTCTGCGGATGTGATGGCATCGTGCCCGGCCGCATTTGTTGTACTGTGAACCGATGTCGTGTCACTCACAGGCACTGCAGCGGGTGATCCCATAGATGAAATATGTCCGACTCCGGTGGCCACGGATCCGGTGGTACCACCTTCGCACGTTGACGAGATAGTTGGCGAGGCCACCGCTACCAACTCATGGCCACCATTCTCATACTTAACAGCCAGTCCGTTAGACTGATTGACATTAGGAGCCGAATCTTTAGTTCCAAGTCTTCGACTCTGCAACTCGTGCAGCTGGTAACCGTTACCTTCGACCCCACTTCCTTTTCCGGTGTTTTCCGGCTTCGGTTCGAAAGACAGGCGCGTACTGGATGGGGAGGTGTAGCCTGACAGATAGCTGTTGAAGTTCGCCTCCTGGCGTTCCAGCTCAAAGTAATCCAGTTCAATCGAATCCTCAACATTAAATATCTCCTCAAGTAGATTGTTGCGGATTCGCACGTTCTTGATCTCCGTCAGTCCAGGACAGTCATCACTGGTCAACACCGGAGTTCTTGCGGAACGTGGTACCATCCTTGGCGATATCGAATAATCTATCTCCTGCATACAGTCACACATTCAGTTCACTTTATAACAATAAGGTTTCATGTGAAAAATGCTAAGGCACACTATTATAAAAATATTGAAAATGCAGTTAACATAAAAGAACTGGAAAAGTTCTCTTCGAGTTCTGTCAAGTAACCAATAATATAGTTAGTGGTTCCGTTACATAATAATCCACTTAAAAATTAAAATAGCAAATGAAACGAGCACTAAGCGCTGTGACAGTCTCCAGTTAAAAGACAAATTTTAATTTACTGACAGGAAGAGAAGACATACGCTAGAAATTTGCGACCCTCGGTACATCATCAAGGCTGGATTCTGCTGTTTAGCGTACGTAGATGGAGATTCAAGCGACGTCAAGCTACTATGTCTTGCGTTGTAATCCCCGAACGACATCATAAAATTCGGCTTTTATCGCCAGAAATGTATAATTAACAGATTTTTGCAAAAAAAAACAACAAAACACTACAAAAACTTTTTTAAATCGGCCGCGCGTCGACACCACTGATGTAGGCCGATAAAAAGTATGTAAAAAGTCAGGAATGCTTGAACGTGAACTTAAAATAAAGATAAAAATCGCTAATTTTTCTGTCAGCATCAGTTCAGATGCAATTTTATAATAAAATTTAAAATTTGATAAGTTAGTTTAAATTAGTTTAATAAATTTGTTAACCTTTGTTACGGAAATCATCGGAAAACGAATTCGCGATCCCTGAACGACACAAACCGACACTACGACACGTCGCCGTTGTTTTGGCACAGAGTCCTCCGATCAAAAGTAAACAACAACAAAAATAATAAGGAGTAATTTGCTAATAAAAAGGGGATAATAATTCCGTGGTTATCAGTTGTATAGTTGCAGCAGAATGTCACGCGGTAGCCGTGAGTTTGGTTCGCCTCCTGTGCTGCACGTTGCGGGCAGCAGTGATACGGTACCGCTAAGATCGTCGCTCGAAGACGACCTGTCATACGGCAGTATAGACTCCGCCCATGACGACACGGCGGGGTTACTACGCACACGAAGTACGATTGATGTCAGAAATGTGCCGGCCGATGCGCTCAGTCGCTGGAGTCAAGGCCCGCAGCTGGCGATCGCGGGTCAGGCGGACAGCAGACGAACTCTGGGCATGTTCGCCGGTGTCTTCAGTCCCGTCGCACTGTCCATGTTCAGCGCGCTGCTTTTTCTCCGCATTGGTTCGTTACTGACCGCAATACAAACTCTGTTGACTTTGCTCTACTTCTGTAGCAGAGATGTAAACCAGATCAGAATCTCCAGACAAGTCAACAGGGATTTCCCCGAGTTTACGATACCATCAGATTTTACGCAACACAGTTATATACGATTTAGGTTCGCCATTACGAAGGGGGCCGCCATTCTAGCGGGCTGCCAAAAACTTGTTTTAGACCAAGATAAGATGGTACTTATCGTATGCTAAACTGACTAACAGAATGCTGACCCTAACCCTAACTCTGTCACAATCTCGAACTGCAGCAGTTTTTCGGAATGGTTGATCTACCTAATGGCAGCCCAACCCTATATACAGCTCTAACGGAAAATTGTTTATTTACATTGCTAGCCTTAAAGGTGTGTTCAGATTGACAGTCTAAATGAAGTTAATAAACTGAAATCCATTGGTCATTTAATTTCAGCTTGTTTTATTTCTGTAATTTTGAACACATCTTATGCCTCACTTCTGTCCTAAACTCCTTATTCTTTCCATAATGTTATATTCTGTAAATTATGACAGTGACAGGTATGCATTTGTGAACAATTCGCCAGTACCTTGGGTTGTTTGTGGCATTTCGATTAAAGTATTATCTGTTTGTCAAATTCTATTCAGCCAATTATCTTTTCATAACGTTAGAGAGTTGATGGTAAATTGTGGTTGATAAATGCCTGTGTTGGCCTTCGCTTGTTTCAGGATTTGTGATTGGTCAAGCCGGACTGATTCAAACACTCATTCAATTCATCCTGGCTTATTTCATCCTCTACCTGACTATCCTCAGCATCTGTGCTATTTCTACAAATGGTGCCATTGAAGGCGGCGGCGCATACTGTATCCTTTATATAGCCAGTGTGTTTGTGTGTGTGTGCTATGTTATGTTTGAGGTGATAATACTGCTATTAAATATTGTTTTTTTTCTGTGGTCAGATATGCAGAAGCCAATTTCCTGTAATGTGTAACATTTTTAGTGGCCCAGTTACGGAGTTAACATACTTTCAGTTTCACCAAACAGTGCACATTTGTTACAAGTGACTGACTAAAGGCCAAGGTGTCCAGGTCAAGGCCAAGTTTGTGATCTTTGAGGCCAAGGCCAGACCTTTCCAAGGCCAAGGCCACAATTTTTGTTGTTCTCAGGCTGACCCCCATGTGCCTGCTGTTTATTCCCTACAGTTTCTGATACAGTTTCTGATTATGCTCATCAGCTGCTATCTTGCCGACATTATTGTGTGCTTTATAAGTTTTTTACTTACTTACTTTCGTTAACAGTTGTGTACAGTTATGATAAGTCGTGCACTGGGCCCTGAGTTTGGAGGAGCTATTGGTATTCTGTTTTTCTTTGCGCAGGCCGTCGCCTGTGCCATGTACATCTCTGGCTTCGTCGAGGCCCTTGTCGACAACTTTGGTCAAAACGGTCGGTAGACTGTCTTGTTTTGGTCATTTGATGTTGTCCTGAGCTGCCTAATTTGCAACGAAGGTGAACAAAATTTTTTAAGATTTACTGGTACAGAAATTTTAAGAACAGAAAATGTGATTTAGGCCTGTAAAAAGCCATGAGAAGTTACTTGTAAGTAGTAAGTATATTAAGTTTTGAATATAGCTTACGCATAACTAAGCTGTAGCATGTTGGACTAGCGATCGCAAGGACAATGGTTTGACTCCAGCCTGGTGCACTGTCAGTTAACAACCCTGGGAAAGTTGAGTCAGCCTTCTACCCTCCATGGGACCGTAAAATGAGTAGTAACTCATTTACATGGGTTACGGAAGGTGGGGACCTTGGTACAGCTGACTGGGGTTGCCTAGCCGGCCGCTGCGCCAGCCTGTGTCTGCAGGCTGCACACGGTGGCCGTGCGGC
>Ga0209367_1004571_pt1 | contig 19134 bp, 9 predicted proteins | sample WorMetLIZISLAND2_FD_187412 | JGI IMG/M metagenome (GOLD analysis project Ga0209367, IMG submission 187412) | Marine gutless worms symbiont microbial communities from Max Planck institute for Marine Microbiology, Germany - Olavius geniculatus... ...
ATAAATCCTTGGGGGGGGTCCGTAGACCCCCACCCCCCCCTAAATGACGCCCCTGCTGAACGTGATTAGGCCTATTATGAACGCGAAAGCGACGAAACGCAGGAGCAGTGATCTAAACTAAACTCTAGATCTACGCTGTGTACTTCTATCATCGCATTCACAGCTCTGTCTTTTTGTGCAAATGAACGACTGAATTAAACGAAGAATAAGTGATTAGCTTTTGGTGACCATGCTGTGCTAATTCTATTATATTCGCCACAGTTTCTTACCTTTCTCATTTCTTTATATTTTATTTTCTTACTTTTTTTCATCCGTTAATAGCAGAAGAAGCTGCAATTCTCCGACATGCAGTTAGCTGCACATTTCAGACAGAGATGATTATGGCTGCGTGCTCAAAATTCTAATTTGCCTCAAAGTTCTTCCAAAATGTCAAACTTTGGCCATAAATTTTGTAGGCCTATTTTTTGAAAGAAAATAAAGAATCCCCCACTCTACGACGTCGCTGTCACCCATAGCAGAAAAAACTCGCGTGTCTGTTGAACTGGACAGAGAAGATTAGGCCTATCGATGTTCAAAATTCTAATTTTGTCTCTATATCAATTTAGCTAAATGTTGAATTTCAATCAACTATCTGGTACTTTTAGAAAAGATGGGGACCACCTACGCCCCGACGCCGCTGTCACCCATGGCAGGAGGAGCTCCGTAGATCTACTTGCAGGTGTAGTGCTGCTCGATGCTCTCGCATGACTTGCAGCGGACCTCGCAGCACCAGACGAAGCGACAGTGACACCTCTCTACTCTCCGCACCTCCTGCACGTGGTATCCGCGCCCACAGCACAGCGACTCACAACTCTCAGGCCCGTACGAACCCCTCTGACACCGCCTCCCCCGCGTCCCGGCCACCCCACGGTGCGGGTCCGGCCGACAGTAGTTGGGGGACCGGTCGATGTGGACCAGCTCCGTCTCCGAGATGGGTTCGCGCCGTTTGCGTTTCTCCCGTCGACGCAGGGTCGGACGTCGGGCGCCCGGGAGGACCTCGGTTGTGCGTCGGCCCGTCTGGAACGCCCTAGAGGCCGCCGGACGCGACGAGATCTCGACCGAGTTCTCGTACTTTGCTTTGAGCTGGTCGCCGACCTCGCGGAATGATGGGACGGAGCGCCAGCAAGTTTTCACGCCGCACGAGCCGGACACGCCGTGACAACGACACTTCATCTTCATCGACGACGACAACACCTGCAACGACGACAAACAACGACAACGCCAGTTTTCTGCAACTACTACGCGCTGTTTCAGTGGCGGATTCAAGGGGAGGCGCCAGGGGCGACATTTACGGAGGGGCTGGAGGAGGTCTATACGGACTTTCCAATGATTTATAATTTTTTTCCATGTAAATCGTACCTTTGAAACAGTGTTACTGCTGAACGAACAATACGTTGCGAGATTAAGACCCCCCGAATGATTTACTGAAATGACGCCACTTGGAGGCGCTCTCCCCCACCTACTGCCTGGATGTAGGCCCATATCTTATAGGCTAACCAAGTAAACAATTTCCACAAAAATGCATTATTTCTGCATTCAGTTTTTAAAAAATATCTGACCCCATACCGTAGGCTACTCTTCCGCCCTTCTATTCCAAAATTCTGGATCCGCCATTGTACTGTTTTATCGAATCTCCATCCCCAGAGCAGTGGCGTCGCTAGGATTTTGTGTGACCGAGCAATCAAGGGTGGCACGATTGTCGCACGAAACTACAAGAAGATAGACCTAGTTCAAGAGTATTCGCACAAAGATGAAGTCAAATGTCGGAGTTTGTTCGGCTCTGAAATGGCATAAAAAATTAAACAGTTGGAAATCGAAGGGCACGTGCCCTGGTGCCCCGTAACTATTGACACCAATCATGCTCCAGAGCGCTAGAATGGAAGCGAAGACTTGCGGTGTGTGCTCGGAGAGCCGAACGGTCGCAAGCAATCGCGTGGCGTCACCTTGCGAATGAAAATGACTTGGTGGAAATTCTCTTAACACCGCAGTTTCTCTATGCAGTCACGTCGTCGTCGTCGTCAACTCGTCTTAAACCATAAACCGTGCGCTCAGCTTATCAAGGAAACAATGTTGATTTGACTCAATTTGAACGCCCGTTGCTGTTTCGACGATTGCTTAATTAAGCTAAGATTAGTGGCCTAGTCATAACTTTCTTTCTGTTGCTTTAGTTAAATGTTAAAGGCATGAAAAGTGGAAGAAAATTCTGCATGCACACATTCGTCCACTGCATGGTCAACTTGCCTCAGATTTATAGCATAACTTTTCAATTCATAAGCTAATTGCGTTAGATGGCCATACAGGCGCCAACCGAAGACGTTTCGAACTTTCAAATGTCAAATGTGAATTTATATAGCGCATTATCGTTAAAAACCTCTAATGCGTGATGGGTGAAAATAGCTAGGAAGAAGTTGGGGAAATGCTGGGTATTGGAAAGGGGAAAATAGACCAAAAGTAGAAAAAAGCGAATTAAAGAGCACGAAAAATAGAAGGAGATTCTGCATGTACACGACTGGCTGCAGACTACTTTGTTTTGTTTGGTCCATAACAGCAAAACCGAAACGGTTTGCTAAGGTCAGGGAGTCATTCAAGTAGGCCTACATTTTCCCCGAGGAACTGTTTCATCTGCATTTGCACTGGATCATTTTTATGTCTTCGAACGTCGCTAGGTTACACAAACTGTATAATTATGATAAACGAATGTTTAGTCTACATTATATAGATTTTCTGAAGAGCAAGATGCATCTTTGTGCAACGAAATAAGGCCTAATGTCTCTATTGTGTCTTGGAATGCAGGTTATCGACGGTGACAAGTGGGGTGTGTCGGTGGGCGGAGCTAAGAAACCGAGACATGTCGACACGTGGCGACCGAACAGCGTCTCGACTGTGCACATCAATATTAACGAGAGCAAAATAATGCAACGAGACATGCCGCTGTTTGAAACAAACTCCGCGTAGATTTCTTTTAAATCGACACAATACTGACGTGTTCAGGTTCAAGCATGCATTCTGTTCACAGGGAAGCTGGGAAAATATCGGGCAATCCGAGTTTTTAACGATGCAATTGTCGCCACAACTTGCCGCTCGCAAGATTACGGAAGATAGCCACCGTGAACAATGCCAGCCGATGCCGAAGCACGAGGTCATGCAAGGAAAGTAGATGAACAATAAGCCCAGCTGTTGCTAGGAAAGGCCGACCGCACGACCTATGTCTGAAAGCCAGAGTTCGATTTCCAATCGCAGAGAGAAAGCGATATCCCATGCAGAATGACTACAGTCCCATACACCCTATGGCGAGGTAGCTATCGAACACAGCACTCAACGGTAATTTGGCGCACGGAGGTAATGAATGCAGGCAAAAACTTTGCGTCCTAAATTGCGGCCAAACCGCTGCAGAGAAAAACAGAGTAACTATTAACAAACAGCCTATAGGATCTCGTCATCGCCCTATCGACGGTACCTTCGCCGATCCCCTACGACGTATCGTTTAGCCACAATACATCAATCTGGACGGACGGACGACAGCTTCTGCCATAGGCAGGACCGTCAGTACAGCTACAGTACACTAGTGAATCCACCTTTCAGTGACACTCCAGGACGCTGTAAAACCTACATCTCAAGATATAAGCTACCGTATGGTGTATAGCTAAGTTACTGTTGATGCATGTTAATGCGCCCGTCATCGCGGCTCAGTTTTCAAAGGACCGTTTTAAGTCATTTTGGACAAAGACGCTATTCAGAAGCTCACAGTATAGCAGTCATTCGTCAGTCGTTATGTCCACCACCACATCAGGTGCGTGCTCGCGAATATGCGCATTTAAGTCGTACTCGTACGTGTACGTGTTTCAGAGGCACAAACACGAACCGGCAGCCTATACAGATACCTTCGTGTCAATTACTTTTAACACGTTATAACTACGAATAAACTGTTACAGTTTAAGCAATAACATTTGGTAATAGTGGTTCATCTTTCAACTTATAGGCCTACACGTAGGGCTTATTTTTTCTGCTTTACGCGTTCGCTCCCCGTCTTTCCACTTCTCTCTTTACCCATCGTCCCCTTCTTTCCCCATCTCATTCCATCTTATGTTACTGCATTAAGCTTACAATTGCATGCATTGTATTGGAAAAAGAATAAACTATCTATTCTAGGTCGTTTAGGCCTATACCGAAGAGCGAAGACCCTAAACTGGTTATTTCAAGTAACACAACATAGGCCAATAACCATACATAGCAACGTTACAGAAGAACGAAAGGACGGACAGACAACTCACGCTGGTGGCGTTAGCGGACTTTGCATTACGAGCACGGCGCGCTTAAAACGCTCATGCATGTCAGTAACCCATTTATCATTCTCACGTCAATCAAATTCAATTACTGCAGTCGACAATAGACTGTAAGCTACAGCAGGTTGCAGGCATTACGGTCAGCTTTCTGATTAGTTCCCGCGCGCAGCATCAATGCGAGCGGCATTCTGCAGTAGGTAGTGCAGGTACTGTTCACGGGTCGCTAGCCTCAACACGCCAGCGATCGTCAGTCACCGATGACCTCGCGCTGACCCCATATACCTGGTCATTGTATGCTATAGAAATGATTGCAGGTGGCGGCGTCGGCTTGTTTTCAGTGTCAATAACGTTTGTAATGATGACTATTTGATACACTCCTGGCACCGGCCAAGTCAGCATGCCATCCTCGTGACGTATAGCTCTGAAAGTAGTAAAAGTGCGAGTCCACACCGCACGCAGTGGATTGGTAGCAAAGGGGGGGGGTAAAGATGCACCGAATACAGGTGCACCCCAATTTAAAGATGAGTAGCGACGCGTTTTTTCAGCAGCTTGAAAATTTCGCACGTGGTTCGGCGTGAAACTATATTTGGAACCACAGAACGCATTTTCTGAATGGGCGGCTCTTAATGCGTCTGAAATGCATTTGAGGTCGGGGACGTGGATCTACGTATAGTCCAAATCCCGCGAAAGGAGTTTACAGCGCTTCTCCCCAGATGGAACGCTTATAGTGCTGCATGGGAACGATACTCGCTGCCCTCTCTCCAAGAAATCCTATTCGTTTTTGGTCCCTCCTCGGTCTTCGGCCTCTAATTTCAGTCTTCGGTCCTTCGAGCCTCAGGAGAGCACCATAAGGACAAATTCTTATAGCCTAGCTAGGCTATGCGCTGTTTGATTGGCACAAATGCATGTAAATTTAGACTTGTTTACCAGTCCAGTCTGCAAGCAGCAGCTGTTCTTGGTTCGGCGCATCCAGTTGTGGTGTTTTCTACTTAAACCGCGTTAAATCATTTAAATCAGTATGAAAGCATTGTCCGAGACTGAAATTGTCGAACGTGGTCTCAATGGTCTAATTTTTTTATCTGCATTTTCTTGCATGTGAGTTTTTGTGCGTGACCCATCGCCGGTATGCAATGAGATGTCGCGACTATCATCTAAGGCAGCAACTCACGTCCAAGCTTTAATGCGACCTCAGCATGAAGATAAAGCTAATCCTTTCCCATATACCTTACACGCTTATACCTGTCGCTTCTGTATTAGCCGCCAGCAGTCATCGACCGACTTAAACAAAAATCACCAGCAAGTAAGTAACTGAAAATGGGGAGTAGGCATAAGCTGGGTTTTTAATGTCCAAATTACACTGCCCCAGAAAACATTTCCAAACCTTGAAACAGTGACCATCAGAAATGTTTTGGACATGCAAAGTTTCATGCCACATTCATTCTCCCAATTACTCCCGTCCCAATAGGTTTTACTGAGCACTATGGGCTAGAGACATTTCTTCCCGAGAAGATCGGCACCAAATAATAGAGCCGCGTTAATGTAGGGGCCCGCGACAAAGTACCCCCCAAAAAGTGAAGTCAACGACATGACCGCAAAAGTGAAATTCTGCTGCATGGGGGACGCAAAGTCGATGAACACGAAATTACAGAACACGCCATTGGCTGGGTGGCATAAACCGCATAATCCATTGCGGTATATCTCGCGTATCGAAACGATCATGCACTGGTGTCCAGTCCAGTCTATCCTATCTCCAGTGACCGGGTGCCGTACCGCTATCCACTTCCGGCGACGTCGCTGATTAGCCGCGTATAAAACTCGACCCGGAGCCGCATCAGTATCCACTGCGATCAGTTGGTTAGATTAAAGCCCTCTCTCCACGTCGCTGCATGCCAACAAGGCTTAGTGTCAGCGACGGACGGTGAAGAAATTTTTCTTGTCCGGCGTGTGACTTATCTTTCCGGCTGATAAGCTGCTTAGCTGGCTAGTAAGGTAGTTTGTTTTGATCCACGGAGTGGGACGTCGCCATCGTCATCAAGGAATCAAGCAATCAATTGATCAAAAACGTCAAATCTAAAACAACGTAATCAGTTGAAAAATCACACTTAAAAGTCCAACTTTTCGATGTTTACCTGACGTTATTTTATACCATACCGTGGACGTTACTTTGTCGGCGGATTGGTCTATAAGTTTATAGTCTATAAGTTTAACATGATTGGTCGCATCAACGAAGTTGCTATACACTGAGCCAGCTTAGTACTTAGATGAGCGACCGTTCGTATAGTCTTGATATGTACGTGTAATCAAGCCACCCAGGTCATCCATCCGTGGGAAGGCGCAATGAGTATCAGCGGAATGTGAGCAGCATAGTATTAGTACTTTGCAATGATTGCATTTATCACCCGATAGCGATTAATATGTGGTCGTCAGGATGAGCCAAGATCAAAAACTATTTATTCTACCGTAAGGACCATAAGCTTACAATCTCCTCTGTCGGCAGTTTGCATTTTGTCTGTCAGAAAAAATGCAATTTTCTGTCCCCTGCGAACATTTCTTACCCTCGACGTAGCTACCTATAATATTAGTAAACTGTCCCCATGTAGGCGACCGCCATACCGCACCAAAGCGTCGCCTGTGCGACCTACCGCATAGATAGCACGGTCAGGTGCCCTGGGACTTACGTACGGAGAAACGACCACCCATTGAGCGTGCAATGATGATGGTGATACCCATCATCGTCCCCTATGACTGACGCATCTTCTCTGTCTGTCTGCGCTTTGTGATCACCCAAGCGTTGCTAACGCGCCGCAATTGCCAACCACTAAACGCCGTCGTTAGCGGGACCTTTTCGGGCCGAGACGGGCTTTAGATGGACCGCCGCGCGGCGCCAAACTTTCATCTTTTCTCTCCTCGGTGACGATGGGCGGGCCCATGCAGTTAATTTGCATAGCGACGACAGAATCGGTCGATTTGCATAATTATAGCGCGCGAGCTGAATGGTAATAAAGAATCATAATAGAATACATAACCTGACCAGCTGTCCTCCTTCGTGTACTATACAGGGTGGCCGATGAAAAAACTAATAGATTCTATAGGCTACGGGGTCACCCAAACGCAGGCCGCACGATTTGTCTCGGGCATACGCCAAGGAAACGCCAAGGTTACTAAGGACATTAAGTGCACTGCATTAACTAATGTCCAAAGAACTGCGTCAATCTATTTACATGTAAGACCTATTAGTAACTAAATCGATAGAATAGCTGCAAAAAATCTTATGGCACTGAAAAATTAAAAAAATAGTCCAGTAGTCTGAGTATAAACTCATAATGATGCGATGCAGTTGGATCGCTGATAACGTAGGCCTAGGCCTGTACAGGTAGCCTATAGTATCATCGTTCACCTTTAGCAGGCACGTAGAAATGCAACCACAATGTTTTTATCATCTTCTGAACTATAATTCAGCACTATTCTAGACCTACCTAGATAGATACAACTAAGCCGCCCAAGAGCAAACTTACCAAGCTATCGTCGACGTCGATGAGCAATGAAAGTTAAATTAGTGCAAATTAGTTTAACAATTTACCATAAAAGTTGAACCTAGCCTATATAAAAAATTAAACGAAAAACGTTTATAACCGTTTATTACAACTGTAGCCTATATATGGTGGAGTTGAGTTGGTGGTGTGGCGTAGCAGTAACGTGTTGTGTCCGATCAACGAAGTTACTGTACGTCGGGACGGGTTAGTACTTGGATGATAAACCATCTCGGTTGGTAAGTTAACCAGCCGCTTATGTCAACTCAGCCTTCTATCCCCTAGAGTAGGTAAATCGAGTATCGGCATATCTCGCTGCGGTCAAGGCGGAGCGCGTTCACTTGTGTCGGGGTGGCAGGTAACACTGGTAACATATGGTAGGTGACGCTCCGTAGCTCTGAGATGGGTTTCCTATAACGAGATATACACCACCTTTAACCTTTAGCCTTTTTGTAAGCCTACCTTTCTGCCAACTTCGTTGTTGTGTAGATTCATCAGTGCTCGGACGTCCCGCGTGCCCGGGCGGCCCGTGTGTCTGTGACGCTGCTGCAGGTCTCGGTCAGGTGCGTCGACAAAACTCTCCGAGAACCACAGTCCGTACTGCACGTTGTCACTGCAGCCGCCCCAGCGCCAGCCGTCCTCCGCACCGTTGTCGGAGTGACGTCGACTGGAGTCACACGAACACTCGGTCAGATTACCGGCACTGCATGCCTCGGTGACGGCGTGAGCGACTCCGGCGCTCGTAGCCGCGTACACGAATGCAGTCTCCTTCGTACCTGCATCACGCCACGCAGACCTCACGCAATACACATGTTCGTCTTTGAAAATCTTTATTCACCAACACTGGTGAATAATGCACCACAAATAGATAATATACATTTGAAGTAAAGAAAACGAACATTATACAATAATGCTATATAGTGCATTCGGCGAACTGTTCATCCATGATATCTATATACGTCGTACATTAGTCACATGGCCATTGCCAACGAAACCTTAACTACGTGCTACAGTGTATAATAGTCTCAAGCAGCACAATGATATCTGACAAGCATGTGCAGCAACCTGAGAAATCTCAAATCTCGTCAAATTTGAATGTAATCGGTTTTAGAATTACAACACTTTTAATGTTCGTCTTTGTTCGACAGAGAAAACAGAAGAAAATTAAACCAAGATAACCACAGAAATAAACGCAAGCTTACAGTGCCGTCTTGGGTTAAAAAAAGATTCAATTTTTCGAGACAATTGCAAATTTTCCACAGAAACGACTAGACAGACCTATGGGTGCTCAAAATTTTAATATTGTTTTAAATTTTTCTCTCTCAAATTGGAAATTTCACAAATTTTGTATTTTCGAAAACAACAACAAAAACGTTTATTACGAATGACATCATACAAACAACAAGAAGCCCAGCTGTCGCTGAAATAGCTGACCGTATACTAATTGTCAGTAACTTTTAAGGTCAACTAAGGTCAATGATTTCCATCTCATCTGACAGGGCATATGCCACTTCCTATTAGCGATTAATAGTAGGCCTATACTCATAACCGTGGCCGTATCTCTCAGCGTTTCCGAGATATGGCCAGTTTTCCGTTGAAAAGCGCACATTTTTCCTACTTCCTTCATTCAACCCCACATTTGAAAACGTTCTCTTTGCACACGACCGCTGAAATTTTGCATGCCAAAGTTTAAGACACATGGCTAATTATTTGCGTAATTTTTCCCCTGAGACTTAACGCTTAGCTACAATAAGCCTGCATCCGTTACAGACGACGACAGATGACGACAGACAGACAGACAGACAGACAGACGACAACTGGTACCACAAGCTCGACCGTTACTTGAGTACGGTTAGCTAAATAATGAATAAATAAATAAATCGCTAAAAAGTTAGATGAAACACCTATGTCTCCAACGATTACAACGATTAGTTCTTCCTAAATATGACCATTCCTAGTATCAAGCCAAAAACTGCAACATAATTGTAAGCATAATATTGCATAATTAAGATACATTCTATGATTCTTTGCTGACCGCACTTAGGCCTATTCGACTTTTTAGTTCGTTTTAGCCAACTTTTTGCCGTGGCGTGCCCATAGCCTGTATTCATGACTAGTCACACCGGTCTGGCGTGAGGTATTTAAGCTGAAATGAAACGGCATACCCGGTAACTTGCGTGACTTGAAATCTAATGGGACTTTATGTAATGCGTAACGATCTGACCGAACTTGTATGGCCTATTATACACTGTGTTTCATAAAAAGGACCCCTTTTTGTTTTTTCATAATTCACTCAAATGATGAGCAATTTGCATGAAATTTTTACCAGTTGTAGCTGAATAAATACTAATTCGAAATGTTTTAACAAAACATGGCAGTTAATTTAATATTTTTTGCTAGTGGTGATGTAACGGTGACATTATAATGTGTCACGGGTACAAACAAACTAATCCCAATTGGTGCTGCCAGTTGTTACCCTGCTTCAATGCTGAAAAATCTGGTTTGTTGGTGTCAAATATTTAGAGTTTTACAATTGCAGCCACAAAAACGCGCAAAGCGATCGAATTTACGTGTCTGTGGGGACAATATATTATGTAAGGTGTGCCAGCTATAGGACCTAATGTAATGTTTATTAGGCCTATTTGAGACTGTGGTAACTCTCTATGTGTATCTGTCATGAGTATGCATTAGTGTTTTTTCTTTCTTTTTTTTGTTTGTTCTTTTTTTTGTTTGTGATGTTATCGAATTTTTCGATGAATAAAGTTGATTATTATAGTTGGTTTTTCACATGTTCGAGCAAGACAGTGCACTATCACATTGAGCTTGCAAGATGTTGAGTTTTTGGAGCACAAGACGCCCGATTTCATGTTTCCATGTTGCTCTGTACTGATACGATAAGCATTTTTTATTAGCGAACCAGATTAAGTTCACCATCGAAGCAAGGTAGCAACTGACAGCATCAGTTGAGACTAGCAAGTTTGTACCTGTGACACATTATGACGTTAGCGTTACATCACGACTAACAAAGAATATTTAATCAACTGCCATATTTTGTTCAAAGATTTCGAATTAGTATTTCTTCACCTACAACTAATGAAAAGTTCATGTAAATTGCTCATAATTTGAGTAAAATATGATAAAACAAAAAGGAGTCCTTTTTATGAAACACCGTGTATACCGTGGCGTGACCACACGTACTGAGACTGAATGGTGCGTTGGGCTCGCGGGCCCGAAGTTTGACAAAACATAAGCCTAAGGTCCCGGAAAAAGTTTAGTTAGCGCAAACTGACCTATTAGTGACCACTGACCAATTAATGGCCATTTTTTCACCGCTGTGTTTCGCGTTTAGCTTTTACCTGCTTGCCGTTTGGTTGACATTTTTGGCTGGTCCATTATAAAACTTTGCAAATATAGCCTTGGCAAGTGACATAATTATGTCAAGATTTCGTTGTAATTTCACGGAGTTTCCGTGGTTTTCCAATATATTTGGAGAAAAATTTTACACTTTTATTTTATGCGCATTAGTTGTTTTGCTACCTGCATGAAGAAAAAAGCCACGGTAAGCTGTCTTTGACAAAATAATATATTTTTGTGATGTTTTAGGCCCTCTCCCGAATCCGTCATTGTCCGGGAACTGGAAAGATTTAGAATCCACAAAAATCCGTACCTATCGTGACCAAAATATCATCACTTTCTTTCTGGGCCAGACTCAAGCACGCGAAAAATTATCAAAATTTGCTCACAACTTCACAAGTTGTCTCGGATTCAGTGTTTTTGCAAAAACAATGCACGTAGACTCAAAAACATAACCATTCCGCCGATTTTTGTGCAGACGCATTTACAGCAAAGACCGGTAAGGAAAAGTAACTTCCGGTTAAGCAAAAAGCGAACAACAAAATAGTGAACCGATGCTCACGACGCGACCTATAAGCCTATTACAATTATTGACACGACGTCGACCGTTATTTAAGCGGTTTTTGTTGCGGTTAATCGCGCTATCGCTTTACGTACGAACTTCCAACAGTCGTTGGCAATTTAATATCCAGACCGATGCAAAACGAACTGCGTGCAACACAAAACCCGTTTGCCTGCTGCATGCACGTTCGATACGGTTCCCGGAAGAGCTATATTAGTGGGTAGTACGTTACGTTATTGAAGCACTGAAGAATTAAACTTCTAATATTCTAGGTTTTACGCCACAGCATCCTGAATCTACACCGTGTCTCAAAAAATTGGGGCCACTTTTATTTTTTAATAACTGCGTGAAACATTGGCTGATTTTAATAATTTTTTGGCACGCAACATCAAAAAACTCGACATAGATCACTGCAGTTTAGCCTACCTCACTTTAATACTGTCGCTACACTACACAGTGTGAAATGCAGAAGTCGTAGTTTGGCCGTTTACAACAAAGAATTCATACTGTATAGCGCATGTATCGCTTCAGAAAATCACTGAGATCAGAAAATCATTGAGAATGTGTTACTTTTTCTAAACAATAATTGTATTCAGTTTAAGATCGTGCGTCGACGAACTGAAATGATGCATCAGCAGCGAGCGAGCTGCTCTGCTTCGCGCGTTATTGAATGTGCTGTTGGCAAATGGCGTAAAAATCCATCGCTTGCGTTCGTGCTGAAGAAGGACATTTTGAGCACACGCTGTCATAAAAATAACGCGATGTAACACGTATGACTTTTTAAGAGGTAACAATTTTTACTCACGTATGATGTTATTTAGTTAATCATTTCTAAGCCGACGCATGCGCTACCCAAACTGAATTCATTGTTATAAACTGCGACTTCTAAATTTTACAACTTAGTGTAGCAACAGTATTAAAAAATTACTGTATTAACTTTGTCGGAGTCACAGTCGCGAGGTCGGCGTAATGGAATTTGGACTTTGGTACAGTCGACAATAGGAAATGTAAATGTAAATGCTAAATGTAGATTGATATATCGCATTATCGCAAGAACCTCTAATAGGCATGATGAATGGTTAGCTTACCTCGTTCGATGAGTGTGTCGACTGGTGAAGTAATGTTTGTCGCTGCCTGCCTCATCCCCGCATCACCTGCAGCAGCATCAGCAGCATTGGGACTGCAGTTCCAGCGCTCGTACTGAAACTGATACTGACACTCAATCAGTCCCAGCCTGGCGCCGAGCCCCACGCACGGCATGGCGAGAGGGTTGCGCCGACACACGTCCAACTGCTGCAGCACCAATCCAGGTAACCGCGCACAGACGTCACGCGACGACGCAGCCGATGACGTCAGCAGTGACTGCAAGTGAGGACCAGGTAGAGAACTGATCGGTGCCTGCGATGACGACATCGCCGCCTGTAGACCCAGGTACCTGTATACAGCGTGCACCAGTAAATACATGTCATTAAAACGCACACAAATATGCTAAAATGAACAATCATTCAAAGTACAATAGCCCAACAACAGGAACACATTGACACAATTTTCAAGGTTTCCCATTCGCTTAAATCTGCTATAGGAAAATTTATTCTGTAAGTCAACAACGACAGAAAAAAATGAGCCATGACTTCAGCATACTATGATTTTCGCTCTACGTAATATCTTGTGAATATCATTAGCAGGCCTGTGTCTGATATGGTAGTAAGCCGGAAAAACAAGAACCGAGCCAGCCGGGAAAGCTTAATCGAGAGAACGTATTCCACGCATGTAAGTATATATATTTTTTTCTTGGCTTTTTTAATAGCAATGGTCAAATCAATAGTCGTGACAGGTAATTAAACAGCGACGTTATTACAGCAAACAAAAGCCGTAGGCCTATTATACAGTACGCTAAGAAAAACTGTACATAAATGTAATATATTTGACATCTTTAAAAATGATAAACAAAAAAATGTAAGCGCTAAAGGGAATACCAAAAACAGTGCAGTAAGCGTAAAAAAAATAAAATAAGGCCTACACCTGTAAAACACCAAAATGCCTGGTAGCATCAGAAGCGCTACAAAGCTAAAAAAACTATTACGAGTTTTCATCAGTTGTAAAATAACATTCACACAAATGTATCATAATTTTGCATTATCTTATACCAGTAAATAACGGAAATGTACTCACATCCACGTTGAATCGACGGGCGAAGGAAACATTAGCGTGGAAGCGAACAGCGAAAGTAAAAACCTACACGTCGCTGCAGTTCCCCATTTCCGGTTCCATCCAAAACGGCGGCCGTAGCGCCGCCGACAGCGAAGATTCTGTTTCCGGTCCATCGCTAAACCGGGATGGACCCAAAGTCGTCAACAAGTTTACGTTGACCGTATACGAAGCTAGTTTAACCGCCAAGACGCTCAGCGACTCGCCTTTTCAGGATTCCTGACGCTCGAGACATTGGACTCACTTGAGATCGAAATGTGATCAGAATTATAGCGCTGTTTCTAGCTCAAATGACCGCCGATATTAACCAAACTTTTCTCTGAAAGGAAAACTGTTCCGACCAACCACTTTGCGCCCAAGCGCCAAACGGCTTTCAGTCACAAAACATAAAAGCGAAATTAGCCTCAGCGCTACCAGAAAATTCTGCACGGACGTGGGCCAGTATATTTTCGATAAAGTACAAGCGCCTCACTTTCAAGGTCTAACTCAGATGCTTCTGTGATCGTAAAACATTTAGCGCTCTAAGCAGTCAACTGCGCATAATAGTGTGCAGTAGAGATGAGCCGAACTAAGCAATATAGGCTACTGTTCGATACGATACCAATAAGTACTCGCCTCCGGGCGAGCTGTCTTAACGTTTCAACAGCGCACAGAACGACTCTGGTAGCAGCGTAGCGAAATGACAAGCGTTTTGGCTGGCAACGTTTGGCCTATGACGCTTGCAGACGTCAATCAAAACCTGGCTCCGCCTAGTTATCGATGATAGGTCGTCGGTCGGCGCGACTTGGGTGGTCCATTGTCGGTGCCGGTGTCGGCGCTATTCGACCACCGGCGCGATGAACAGTAATGCGCGCCTGCTGCAGCAGGCCGATGACCAATATGACAGTGCGAGATAATATGATCAACCAGAGACAGCATCGATACGCATTGTAATAAACTTTTATTCGTTGTCAGTGGCGTATCCAGAATTTTGGAATAAGGGGAGGGGGCGTAAGGGTAGGGATGGAGTCGGGGAGAAGGCACAGTCTTCTCAGAATTTTTTTATAATTGTATGCAGAAATAATGCATTTTTTGTGCAAAATTTTTACCTGGTTATTAATGCATCCAGTAAATAAAGGGGGCGGCAGTCTGCCCCCTTTCTAAATTCGCCAATGTTCGCCATGTGTGCACTGTAAAAACCACATGGTTTCTAGTTTTTTACGGAACCGTGTGCTGTTCAAATCAGAGATCGTTCAAAATAGAGGTAATCGAGTAAAGTTTGACCAAAACTACCAATCACTTATTATGATCAGTGGTCACAAACTCCCATATGTTCTTGAAATAGTAATTCTGACATCAACTTTGATTTTTTTAGTGCGTAAATTCTTGAAGACACGAGACTTTTTGATAGCCCATGAGATACTTCGTCGAAGAAAGTACAAACTGCTCTGATAACAGCAGATAAACATAACCTTATTTCTCTTGAATAAAGCACCCGAAAAATGACAGGAAAATTGCAACTTTCTTCTAATCCATTTTGCCGGCGCTGCCCAGAAAATCTTCTATAGGCTTAGGTCTACGTACGCGGGACGCCCTATGATGAAGCTCCCACAGGCAGATCTATATAACAGTGATGCTGATGCTGCTGCTGCTGCTGATGATGATGACGATGACGTTCTTGACGCCGACGCTCATTGCGCCGACGAAGAACGATTGTGATACGGCAGCTGAGCATCTCTGCTTTTCTCTCTAATTCTCTCTTCCTCTGTCTATGTGTCCGTCTGTTCCAGTGGCGGATCCAAAATTTTGGAATAGGGAGCAGTTAGGATAGAGGCAGCTGGTAGGGTCTGTGAAATAAACTGTCATCTCTCAAATTTTTTGTAATTTTTTTTATGCGGAATCAATGCATTTTGTGCAAAATTTTCACTTGATAATAAAATGCAACTAGTCAATAGGGCCCGCCCCCTTTCTCCCCTGCATCTGCCAATGGTCTGTCCGCCCGTTTGTCTGCCTGCCTGTTTGTGTCTATCATCCTGTGTGCGTCACGGTCTGCTGACAGCGCATGCGCAGAAATGGATGAGTCGACTCGTCGGCAGACATGATTAGCATGCTCCAGTGCTGCAGTCGCCAGTCACACGACCAACGGCGTCACGTGACCCGGTCCACTGACACGTGACCACGCCACCGCTGCCAAATCTCGCGTCACGTCTCGCTGACGACAACGAAAGTACGACGACAACGACGACGATGACGTCACATTATATGAGAGGTAACGCTGTCGTGTGAGATGTCTGGCGCACGCAGTTGTATGTCACAGTATTTGGTGACGTAAGTTAAGTAGGCCCAGTAAGTAGGCCGACTGCGCACATTTTATTGTTGCAATAACGAAAAAAATATTGCTAGATTGCACCACAAAAATGTACAATATAATACAGGACATGACAGTGATTGACGGTGTGTTCTGCGTGAGACGTGCGTGTGGCAAAAGACTGTGGCCTCGATTTTAAGGCCACAGTCCACACACTGAAATCGTCACGCTTGATGGGGGCGAAATTATAGACGGTTATGACACCGCAGAAACTGTGGTGAGAAATAGTAGGACCAAGCAGTACACGAAATAGTGTGTTTGCTGAAAATATCGTTTCTAAGACGCTACTGCCACTTGCCACTACGCAATCTAATTCAGCTTTTACTTTTACAAGCGTGACTATCGCATTAAATATTAATTTTAACGTTATGCGCTATATTAATTCACGTTTTACTAACTTTACTTACTTATTTAATTATGCATGCAGCACTGCAGTCATCCGTAGTATAGCCTCGATTTTAAGGCCACATCAGAAACGATCTTCATTTATGAGACTGTTTTCTTCTATTTAGCATCAACGTTCATCGGTGCTGTGATTATGACGGCTTATCATTGGCGGGAACTGGACGCACTGAGCTAGGTTTATTTATAGTACCGGTACGATGGCTGCTGGTGACTTCACATGATGACCGTGCTTGCACGTTGGTTAGTTAGCGGTCAGTGAAGCGGTTGACAGGCTAAAGTGGCCGCCAGAGGACGCTAGCTGTGATAAATACAGACCGACACCACCCAACAACCATAGACTGGACTAACTATACGGACAAAATCCCCCTCACCGGCGTAAATGCATGGTGTCAATGGTATAGTGGTAGAGTATCGGAATCGTAAATCGTAATATTCACGTTGCGGTTCGAATTTCGCGACTTTGTAAATAACCTTGAGCAAGTTGCAAACCGGCTGTGTGCTCGGGCAAACTCAGCCTCCTACTCTCAGCGGGACGGGAAACGAGTGGCTTATGACTTACAGGGCGTAGGCCTAGTCTAGCTGATTGGAGAGGTGGAGGTGGTATGTCCGCTGGCTGCACCGCTGTTTAGTTGTTCGCTGACTCGGGCAGTGGATGCCCGCATAGTGCGCTGCGGTATTATTAGCTCATGCCAATCAGTTGCTATACTGCCCTGAAGAAATTGTAATATACTTTTGGTCACAAGTCTGACCCGTGTAAACAGCGCTGCATCAAGTACTGGGCATTGTTCTTTTTGTTGTTCATTTTCAGTGGGGATTTGCTAAAGGGAATTTTGTCCAAGGGAGGTTTTATCCGAGAGGGATTATGTGCGGGGAGGATTTTTATCGAGTGATGAGTTATCAACGAACATGTGTCCGGCGAGTCGCATGCAGGCAAGGGTAAATTGTTAAAGAGAACTGGGTGACACTTGCTGTAGTTTTTGCATATCATGCACTCTTGTTTCAAAAATGTAATATTTGCCAAAAATAATAAAAAATATTGCTGCAGTGTGGTGAATTTTTAAAAAAAAACTTGTATTTTTAGCAACTAAAACCAGCAGCGTCGCAAATTAAAAAGCAGGTGGGGCCAAAAATTGCAATTTTTCGACAAAAAAATGTGGGTGTTTAATTTTTTGGTCATTTTGCATTTTGCATTTTGGACAAAATTTTTTGACAATAAAACGATTTTCCACAATTTTCAGACAGCCACAAAAGCGCCGCGAGCTGAAAAATATCATACTGCTGTCCAACATTTTTTGGCTTGTGGCGTCTCTTTCCTTCTGTGAGGCCCTTGTTTGGCAAACATGCTGAACATGCCTAAATCTGCCTCCACGCGTGCTCCTTCCCGCACTACAGCCCTGGTCAGAGATGTGCGAATCCTGAAATTTGTGAGTCTGCGTCAGTTCGCAGATTCTGACCAAAGATCCGCGTCCGTCCGCGTGCGCAAAAGTCCTGCGGATCTGCGTCCGTCCACGCCCCGCGGACTAACGCGTCCGCAGTTCGCACATCTCTCTGGCCCTGGTGATGGGTTATCAGTGAACATGTGTGCTGGGCCGCGATGGATAGGCTAGAGTGAGAGCAGCCAATTTCTCATCGGTAGTGATGCGGCGCCGTCCGTGCATTGTGCAGTTCTTGGTGACAACAGCGTCGCACGCCTCAGCGGACGCTTGTTTCAGACTAGCCATTATACCAGATTAGAGAGGCGCTGACGCCCGGTAATTTGTCCAAACTTCTGAGCGTTCGTGTAAGGCAGTGGTGCGCAAAGTCCGGATGCGAGTGGGCTGACGTGCAGTGCGCAAGAAAATGATAACAATGAGCCTACTACACTTGTAGTTTTGGATCAGGGCCATTGTATTTTTCGTTTTTCTCTGAAAGAAACAGTAAGCTAGCCTACTTGATGTTTTTTTCTGTTTGTCTATCCTAAAGACCTACTCAAAAGTTTGTAAACGGATTTTAACGAATTTTTAGAAAGTAAAATAAGCTTAGGCCTATAGGGAAGAAAAAGCCCAAAGAACAGTCGTAGATTTTGCATGGTGGCGACGAACTTTATGATCTGAATACAGGAGGTGTTTGGAACAATTTTTCGCCGATTTCAAACTTGAGTCTACTTAGATAGTTGATCAGATTTTTTCACTCTGGCGCTAACGCTTTACGCGATAAACCTCGAATTTGCTACTCCGTCTCAGTTTAACGAGCTACAAAATTAAACAGAAACACCTCGGCGGAAAGTTGTGCTCTCTGAGTCATCATCATCATCATCATCGACAACCGTGGGCTCAATGCCCGTTGGTGTCTGACGCCATTCTTACTATCGCTGCCCACCGCTGCCTATCTAGGGCAGCGTGGCTTAACTCCTGCAGGGTTGTCCCA
>Ga0209367_1004572_pt1 | contig 19131 bp, 12 predicted proteins | sample WorMetLIZISLAND2_FD_187412 | JGI IMG/M metagenome (GOLD analysis project Ga0209367, IMG submission 187412) | Marine gutless worms symbiont microbial communities from Max Planck institute for Marine Microbiology, Germany - Olavius geniculatus... ...
GAGCTAAGACCGCCGGGGAAAACGCAGGGGGGGGGGCAATAGCCCGTATCGGCACATCGACGCTTTGATAGCGTTCTGTATCGTGAACTTATGCCTAATAGCCCGTTTACACGAGGAAGCATACAAGCAAACATAAAGCAAACGTATTCAATATACACGTGCACAATGTGTGTTCTAAGTTGGCTTCATGTTTGCTTCATCAATGAATCAATCGAAAAAAATCTATAGGCTATAGCGCGTCTTACAGTCCTGAACGGCAGCGCTTAACAACTAAAAATACTACGCCTAAAATATAACAATAAAACCCAACAAAACGGTAGGCCCCATATGATGATGTCTATAGCCTAAAGTCCTTACGCACTGAAAAAAATTTTAAAATTAGGCCTATGTTTAAAATTCGAGTATGTGGCAGTGTTGCCTTTTCGTGTAAACGGGGTATAACTTACTCTTGTCGCGCTGATGTTACACAGAATCTGTTTATAAAATGTATGTGAAATGCGTAAAACTAAAAGTACATTATTATTAGTTTTGATTTATACGCTTCATGTCGAAGTGTGTTCAATGCGCTGTCGTGCAGCAATCCTATAGGTCCTGTATATTTTAAGTTACATGTAGACCTATGTTGCGACAACTATGTACTTAAGAAAAGATTGTATTGCCAGAGCGAGATAGTGGCGCCCTCTGGTGAATACAAGTAAAACATATACATATTTGGCCGTAGGTCGTCTGGCGCCATTTGGTGACTGATTTTGTTTCACTGGGCCTTCTGTGAAACTGTAGGCCCTAGCCAAAAGCCGTACGGATGAGATCTACGAATGAAATTTACGGATCACTAGCGTACGACGGCGCACCGCTGTTGCGCGTTCACCTTTGCGTTAGCAGGGCTTTTCTTGTGTAATATAATTGTGTTGGGAAACACACTATTAAGCCACAGCAAATTGCCAGTCTATGTTCGATAGGCCTATTTCCTACTGGTGAAAAATAATGAACTGTAGAATAAAATCCATAAAAAAATTCCGGATTTCAACTAAGATCAAACCATTTTTTCCGGCCCGTGGGCAATCTCCGCTCAGAATTTCAGCAAAATCCGTTTACAACTGTTCGAGTTATCCAGCCAGGCGGACAATAACCATTGCGAATTATTGTCTCTTTGTGTTTGCACTGCGCGGGACATGAGCGCACTCACTTACTTACTTACATACTCACAGCCAGAGAAAAACTAGACAGACCTTTGTATCATCCAGTAGAAGATGTGTGTCACGATCCTGTCTGAGTAGGTAGCTGAGTACGTCAGTGTGTCCGGCGCTGGCTGCCAGACTCAGCGGCATCTTGTTGTCTATCGTCTCGTGCTTAGGACACGCTCCGGACTCCACCAGAAGTTTCACTACGTCCAAGTGGCCCGCCTTCGCCGCAAAATGTAGCGGAGTGTAGCCGTTCTATCGTTACACAGATTAATTTAAGCCCAAAGAAACAAGTCGTTCTTCCGGTTGCCGTCCGTCGCTAGAAAAAAACCCGCGTTTCAAAAGTTTTAATTCGACTTCAAAAGTATCACTGCAGTTTTTAGTATGCTCTCAAAGTTTTACTAAAAATACGGTTTGCATCTAATTTGAAATGTTGCAGTAAGGTAAATCTATGTAATATGAACACCTTAAGGAAAATCTTATTAACCGGAACCGCGTGTTTACATGTACATTTATACAAAGTTTTGGTTCTCCAGGTTAAACAGCATCATCCTGTATTTTGTGTAGGTTTGGCTATTTTATCGTCACTATGCAACACAAAATTTATGTTTTAGCAATAAAAAAAGATGACCAGTGTCCATATTATAACTATGCACCTGTATGCAATATATACATGGGTTGTGTTACAGAACTTAAAGAGTTGCACAACTGTATAGCTGTATAGGGCCTAGCGATAGGCGGACGGCCGCATAATAGTGGCACTGGGCAGACTATTTCTACAGTCTGTAAGCGGAATTTGTAATTATCAATAAGTTTTTATCAATTTATTGATCATCCAAGCTATTCAATGAATAATTCAATCACAAGGCGTAAGGTAGTTGTAGGACACCTTGAGGAAAATTTTGTCAACTGGAGCTGACAAAATGACTGAAAAATGAAAATGACTTTCGATATTAGTCACTTAAAAATGCGAACTGACAAAAAACTTGCGAAAACTAGAAAGCAGTCATAGCCCACAGGTACCTCCGCCAAAACAATGTTATTCGCCAGGTGACGTCACCATATTCGCTTTGCCAGCGGTTCCCTTATGCCCCCTTTAACGCAATGATAACGAAAATTTCAAAGTGATCCAGAATCCAGGATTCCTTCCGGATCATCCCCAAAATTGAATCACTGGTAGTTTGTGCCATTCCCGACATACCCTCAAAATTTCAGAAAAATCCGTCCATAACTTTCTGATTTATCTTGCTAACACACAGACAAACAAGCAGACAAAAACCGCAAAAACATTACCTCCTTGGCGGAGGTAAAAACTGGACTTACGAAAACCTGTTAAATTTAAGGTACCTTATCGTAAGCGTCGATATCAGCGCCCTGGCCAATGAGTAGCTGTGACATATCATAATGTCCATTGGCTGCAGAGAGGTGTAACGGACTGCGGCCGTGTTTGTCTGCAATCCGCAGCAGTCCGGCGGATCGACTTAGCAAGAGACTGACCACGTCCGTGTGTCCGTTCTGAGCCGCCATGTGCACCGCCGTCGCGCCCTGACCACCAGACCCCCCACACACTCCACATTTACTGCGATTTGTTGATAAACTGTTATGCAATACGCTGTGTAAAATATTGAAAAAAAAATTTAAAAAACAATAAAAAATATGCAGTATACATTTAAAATTTATCAAAAAAATGTGCAACAAAATTGTGATCTCAATATTATGCACTTTTACTGCAATGTGCAAAATAAAACGTTCTGTGTTTGAAGTAAAAACACATTTTTTCCAAGTTTAAGTCTAACATGTAATCCGCGGTATCATAGTCACGTAGAATGGATATTAGACGTTTGTAGGTTACAGTATACTTGCCTATTTATTGAACGAGGCAGTAGCTTTTTGCGTAATCCTATTGACAAACGGACAGATAAACGCCGGTTATCATGTATAGAGGCCTAACCTCCTTAGCACATGTAATAAATAATTTGGATTACAGCACAGCACTAATGGATAAATACATGTAGCGCGGTGACAGCATGTGGAGGAATTGAGGTCGAGTTTAGCAACATCCTAACTAGACCCTCATGTCCACACTCTGCAGCCAGATGTAGAGCTGTCAAACGATGCTACAACACGACAGCAACAAAAACAACATCACCACATCACCAACGGCAGCAAACAACTAAGCAGTTATAAACAGAATCAGAATCAGAGAATCAGAATCTAAGCAGGGAGCGTTGACAACCTGCAGCCACTGACAAACCTCTAACACTTTACTTTGTTAAGGAAAGCAGTTTCTGCATTGCACGATGTGTGCACATGCTAAATGAACCAAGAGATTGCTGCCTGACTTAAACGAGACAACCTCAGGGCTTATAACATTAGTCAACTCAACCAGCAACGCCATCTGACTTGAGAGCGCCCTTTTCCGGCACATTCCAGTCCCGCAATTTCCATCCCTTGCATTCGTTTGCACTGCTTTTTTCAGTCCTGCAGTTTCCAGCCCTGCACTTTTGATACTGAACGGAATTAGGCTATTCTGTTCTTGGATTTTTAGTCGCCCTCCCTCACTGGTTGCCGGTCGAACCTCAGTGTTGACTGACAGGAGCGGGTTGTTGGTGTCAGGTCGCGGTTGCTCAGTGGTGATCGTTGCAGGTACTTTGACCAGCATCTGTCTGACGAACTCCTGCTGACCACACTGAGCCGCCGTGTGCATTGCCGTCAGTCCGGTCTATACACATCAGTAATCAGTAGGCTACACAGTCAGACTAATAACGGTATGTGCAATAACTAGCAGCGATCAGAGATCTCAGACCTGCGTCGAGAACACTGCCGCTACCTGGCGAATAAAACGAGACGCATTACCCGCCACTCCATCAGCAGGCGATGAGTTAAAAATGTCATAGGCCATAAAGCCAGGTTAAAAGTTGAACGGCAGCATAGCCTACGAATCAGGATTCGGGAACCCGTGGTAAAGCTACGGAGCGCTACCTGCCATATGGATTCGCACAGTGCTATTTGCATGCCACATGACACAGGTGGACACGCTACAACTTAAACCAAGTGAAGCAGGCTATTACTCAACTTACTTACCCCGACGAGAAGAAAGGCTGGAGCTAGAAGTCGGTTACCAAGTTTGTCTAGGCCTACCCGTCCGTAGACGGCCACCCATTCCTGTAGTAACCTCTTGATAGTGTATGGGTTAACGCAAGCTAAAGAGTTAACGGTAGCTAGACAGCAGCTGGGCCGCCGCAACGCAGCAGCTAGTTGTCAGTTGCCGCTCTGATTAGCATTGAATAAAGACGTGCGTGGTTCGCACTACTTCCTTCTTTAGTTTTGTTTAATTACTTCCCATAATTCCCGTTACACTCTCGTAGGCTAACAAAAGAAAGAAAACGGGGTAGGATCCAACACCCTTACAGTAGCGACGTGATCAAAAGTCGAACCCATGACCAGTTAGGTCCAACGGCTACCAAGCCGCCTAGATAGCACACAAATTTGGCGTAACATGGCGCGTTCAAAGTACTTATTAAACATAAACACACGTTCGGTAATACTGTTTCTCTCATATTCTGCCCCCACCCTATACAAAATCGGAGTTAGCTAATGCATGCAAGTGCAACACGAGCAAGTGCAACACCTTGGTGCTGACGTTTGTCCAAGGAACTTTGTCTTCAAGAACCATCAGAACGTTTATGTGACCAAACTTGGCGGCCAAATGAAGTGCTGTCATACCTTCCTGTAATACATCAACATTAGGCCTATCTATGACAAATGAAGTCAAACGTCTGGAAAATATACAAAATCAAAACAATTTTTTTTCGAACCATATGGCCATTACGGCGTCGCTAATGTCAACTTCCTTGACACTCAGCCAGACAACCGTTTACATTGCAAGACCGTGGATACGGTTGTAGTGTGTCGCTGGTAGTGAATAGACTGCGGGTAGCCGCGATATCATGCAGGCAGAAAACACACAAAAACCTACGTGAGCTTAATAGTCCATGCAAGCTTACGTACTAGATTTTGCTGATACCTATTCCGCTTACCCACAGCAGGATGGCCAAAGTCATAGTGCAGTTGTACGCTAGAAGATACGCATACACTAACGTAGAATAAGTTAAAATACGGGCATTTTTTTCCAAAAAATGCGCGCCTTATACGTATTTTAGTATTGTATATGCATATTAATAATAGACTACGTTAAAATAAAAAAAACTTTTTCGAAAAAACTTAATACACACTATACGAATTTTCAAAGTCTGAATACTACTAATTACTGTTACTTCTATCAGCAATACTGTGACGAATAGAGAAAACTACTAGCGACATAAGAATAAGAGGAGATCGCGTACGGCGTTCTCTGTGTCGGCGGCTGCACCGATGTCAATCAAATGTCTCACGACGTCAGCGTAACCTCCAGCAGCAGCTATGTGCAACGCCGTCGACTCATTCGACTACAAGCTCAACAGCAAAAACAGCACATCAAACTAGACTGTCAAGCTTTGCTCAAGGCTAAGTATACGATAGACTGCGGGTAGCCGCGATATACAGGGTGGTCCAAAAAAACGGATACCCAGTTTTATTTTTGGGATAAATTCGGTAATGGGGTCACACAATAAAGGTGCGGTGGGCGAAAGAACTTCACGTTTACGCGCCATAAATTTCTGCTTGTAACAGTGAAAGAATGGTTAAAATCGATGCTGAATTATTGAAGTTATCCCCAAAATAAAACTGGGTATCCGTTTTTTTGGACCACCCTGTAATGCAAGCAGAAAACACACAAAAACCTACGTGACCTTAATAGTCAAGGCAATTATTGCTGTTAGTATAGAAAGACCTTGTTCTTGAGGGAGATGGCAGACTTGTTGAACTGAGTCAGTTCTTTCATGACCGCTCTGCTACCAGTAGAAGCAGCAATGTGTCCGGACGTCATTCCGTCCTACAGAGCAGACAACTGAAATAAAAATTCCGTTATTACGGTTATCGTCGGATCACATCGAGTAGCATACTTTGTCACATCTAATAATAAACATTTGATAACAGGAAATTTGGGCTAATGCTCACGAGACGCGCGAAAGCCTATCCTGTTCGCAAACTGTCAGTTTACCTCCAGCCATTTCGTCGCAGTTCATTCTCAGAGTGTGGGCTGCAGTCGAAGATCGCAAAAATCAATAAAAAAACCCTTATTTTAAAAGTTTGGGATCTTTTAAAGTTATCGATATTAATACGACTGAAAAGCTCGTCACTAGTGCGTGTTGTGATAAGCAGCGTGGCGAATCTGCAACCTATCTGCAATCGTTTTCATGAAAGACTGGCCAACAACGGTAAAATAACGACTTTTTTGGGGTACCACTCTTTATTGCCCTTGTGTGCAGGTTTCCTTGAACTTAGAAAATCGAAACTTAAACCGTCGAAATCCACGTTCAATGCCGAAATTTTCATAATTATGCAGCTTGTCCCTTTCAATCTCAACTGATTTCGGCGCAGTCCGCTCTTGAAATGTATCTTGTAGCCCGAAATCGCCAAAAAATCCACACAACCTCCTATTTTGGCGTTCAAGGTCATCCAAGGTCATTAAATTCGGTGGCAATCGAAAGCCGGTGTACGACTGCCTATTGGTGATTAAGAGTAACCCAGGCCCTATCTCACACCGTTATTAAGATACAGCGACTTAATGGCTAAAAATCGCAAATTTTTTCTACCCCCTCTCATTTAGCGCCCTCGTTCCAGGTGACCCCCTCAGAATTTATGAAAAACTTTACGATTCCTAAAACGAGAGTCTTTCGGGCAGCCGATGGTGAAGATTTGGTGATCCTGTCTTGCACCGTTTTTGACTGATCCACCCGCGTGACAAAGACAGATGGACAGACGGACAGACGCACAAACGGACGGACAGAACTGCGATGGCTAAAACGCGCTAAAGTAGTCTAGCTGCTTTCGCGCATAAAAATTGTTCAGCAGTGAGTGACATTATTACGTTGAAACTTTTGACGTTGCACGAAAAGTCTTGGTCTGAGTTTTGAACGTCATGAAGTTTTGGACATGGTCCTAAATAAAAAAAAAACTTGGTCGTAACAGTTTTGGTCTTAATTTGCAAATGAAAAGTTAGACAATAAAACATAATAGACTGAAAGTTGTTTAAACACGTTTATTGCAACTACGCAATGACGTAACTAGTACGCAGTGGACCTTGTTGGGGACGGTGGCGAGCTGAGGGTTGTGCTTGAGAAACATGTGAATGACTTCCTGGTGATCGTTGTACGACGCCAAGTGTAACGGCGTCTCTCCATTCTACATGCGGACATACAAATCACATGCAAATATATGCAAATATATGCAAATATAAGCAAAAAACAGGCTACCGACGTCATACAATCTTCGTTTGTGCAAAACTATGCCAGAATGCAGAGCACAGTCTACTGGCTTACAAAAATGCAGTAATGTAAAACATTAGTGAGACTGGATACGTTTGCTTCTTTCGCCAAAACTTAACGGATAAAACTGAACAAAAGCACAGCTGTCGCTAGAGAAGGCGACTGTAGGCCTACTGCCTGCGCCCGAACGCTCACGATATAACATTAAACTTTAAGCACCGCCTTCCCATATTAGTAAACTTACTGCAAATTACAACCAAACCGCTGCAGGCAGTGACATGGATAGTACTCAGACACTACAGAAGCTTACCAACGCCCTATCAAAAGCTACCATCGCCCAACCACATACTGTTTAGCCACAATACACAATACACAACAGACAGACAGACGACAGACGGACGACGGATCGTATCATAAGAGCGACCGTTAGCTAGTACGGTCGGCTAAAAACCTATAGCTCAACTAAAAATTCGACTTCAAATAATTAGCTAGTCTATCAATCAATAACAGAACTATCCAGTTATACTGACGACGTCGATGGCTTTTGGGTCGGCGCCCATACGCAGCAGTTTAGCGACGACAGACGTCTGACCGTTGTTAGCTGCGAGATGCAGCGCGGTGCGACGTTTCTGCATACCACATAGACGAACAGCAACAAAAATTACTATTTATTGATTCGTCTATTACCAAAGCAGTTATAACAGTGTCCCAAAATTAGCGGCCACCTACAGAAAGTTATTGTAAAGTCGTTAATACCTGACAGATTTTTCCAGAATTTGAAACAGTCATTGAGGATTGTGGAGTAGCACTTGAAGTTTGAACTCAAAATGGTCACCTTTGCCCTTGAGTTGACGCAAGCTTTTAGTCTAAGGCGGCTACGCTGCTGGTTGATCTCTTTGTTCATAACAATGTACTGTACGCAAGCTGACGACATCGGCCTAATGACGTTACACTGACGTTACACACGTGTTTGAAGCAGGAGGCTGATAACTCTGGGACGCGGTGTAGTAGGGCCTAACTAGTACGATAACAATTTTGGTTATAGGCCTAAGTCGACACCTGTGTGTGTGTGTGTTGCACTTCGAAGTCTAATTTAAAATTCACGGTATTTAACTATATCAGGAAAATGTCGCATATCTTGCGCAATCACGACTTGTGATTAATTTGCTCTCGGGGACTGAGACGCTCAGCAGCTGAACGGACGGTCACATATCATGTCAACACTCGGCGCCGATATCTTGTCCTGTTGATAATGAACGTATGGATTGATAAATGCAAGATGAGAACATCAGAGTGATCGGAACACACAAATATGAACACGTAACAATTAGCGCTGTCGAATTAACGCGTTAACTTAACGCGTTAAAGAATTAACGCGTTAATGCTTTTAACGCGCGTTAAAAAAACTTAACGCACATACGTAAATTTACTAAATTATGTGAAGCAGGAGTTCCTATATTTTATTAAGCTACGGTTATTTGACGATCGAATAATATTCAAGTTATATTCAAGTGATTGAAATTGTTTTTTTGTCATTTCGTCACTACTATCACGGTCCTGCGACAGAGCCATAAGTTCGTCAGTCGTTATTCAGTGCATGTACAGTGTAGGTAATCCAAAAAAATCTGCTATTTGTTACACTTTCAAATAACGCCAACATTTCTGGTTTTTTTTATTAACACGTTGCGGTTTGGTATAAAAAATCGCCATAGTTACCACCTACAATAATATCACCTGTTACATTGTAAAAAAAATTAAGAACAGAGTACCAGCTGGGGTCTTATGCTGTCGCACACATAGTAAAAGCATGTGCATGGTAATACACCAACGAAACAAAAACGTCGGTGACGAAATCTGCGAGTCATTAAATCTCATAAGTGTAACAGGGATTTGGCATTTTTAGACACAGCATAGACGTAAAAACGTTCCAGGAAAAATAAAAAAACGTTAAAAAACGTAAAAACGTGGCAAGAATAAAAAAAACATTTAAAAACGTTGAATAAAAAAAGTTGGCCATAATGTGTTCAACTTTTTGCGTAATGCCTAATGCTGTAAGTGCAGTATACCTGGAATTATAGTTTAGATAGAGAGAACTTCATTTAATTTCAGTGTAGCTGTGATGTCATAAGACCATAGCATTAAACTAACTAAATATACTAGTTAAAAACATTTATTTGGACTACTAAGTAAACTACATCACTATGATCTATTAATTTATTTCTGTGGTCCCAAAAGTGCTTCACAAAGCTTTTGGTGAGATTTTCAATGCACGTTTTTTAAAATAAAAAACGTTGAGCAAAAAAACGTTAAAAAACGTAAAAAACGTGGCAAAAATAAAAAACGTAAAAACGTTTTTTTTACATCTATAAGACACAGTGTATAATACGTTCGTACCACGGTGTTGGCGTCGACCTGAGCCTTGTGTTTATAGACAAGCATCTCGACCAATGACGTGTAGCCGTTCTCAGCAGCCAGATGCAGAGGAGTCATCCCCAACTTACTTTTGGCGCCTACGTACGCTTTGTGGTTGAGTAAAACGTCTGCCACCTGTTCGTGGCCTCTTTCAGCCGCCAGGTGTAACGCCGCTTTGCCCAACTACAAACGAAACACACATTCATCAGCACACTGTAACTAAACCTCACGCATGTCTCCGCCAAATTTTGTAGTGGCGGATAAAATCATGTTTGTGTCGCCACCAAAAAATTGTTGTCATTTTTATATCTTCGTCGAATATTAGCCGACTTTCGAAAATATTTCGCTCTCAGACTTTGTGGACAATTTGCAAGCAAATGGTCGATGACGTTTTGGGGACACAGTGTATTAGCAGCATTTTAACTGCAATATCCTTTCTTTTTTTCTATACTGAACGTTCTGTAAATATTTGAAACAGCCTTCTTTAAACTCAAAGCCCGTTACGCGACTTGGCGACAAAGTCCGCAGACTTTTTCTCGTGTTTCGTCACGGACCAAATTCTATTACAGCGACACAAACAGGTTTGTCCCGGACTTGTCACAGATATGTCTCAACCATCTCGACATGTCGAGATGGTTTTAAAACTTGAAACTTCCCCGCGACATCTCCGTTTCATCGTTAGCGTCCGTGACTTTCACCGAAACTTTTTCGCGTTTCGGTGAAGGTCGGCGAAATGGAATTTGAGCTTTACGACAATGACTTCCGGTCACTCAGCACGAATAGTTTGACTTTGTAGAGTTTTGCCGGCGCAGCTTACTGCTAGTTGTTATCTTTCTGTCATGTTCTTTTTTCTGATGTATATATTTCACGGGCAGTTATTAGTGCACAGTTTGTTGTTGCCTTATAGCACTGTATCATTATTTATGTCGTTTTGACAAATAAATGACGATGCGGATAGTAATACTGTATGCAGTGGGGGCGCTGAATTTGCAGGACTGGATTTTGAAGAACTGGATTTTGACGGACCAAATCGCAGGGGTAGATTTTGACGGACCTGGATTTTGACGGACCATATAGTAGGGGTGGATTTTGGCGAACCTGGATTTTGACGGACCAAATCGCAGGGGTGGATTTTGACGGACCTGGATTTTGACGGACCAAATTTATAAATGGTCCGTCAAAATCCACCCCTGCTATTTGGTCCGTCAAAATCCAGGTCCGTCAAAATCCATCCTCGCGATTTGGTCCGCCAAATTCCAGGTCCTGCAAATTCAGTCACCCCTATGCAGTTACAGCATTTTTTTGTCTAGCGACGTGACAGACCTCGTCAAAAACATCGACTCGCGCATTATGTTGCAGCAGGATTTTAACGATGTTGAGATGTCCTTGCTCGCTGGCCATCAATAACGCCGATGCACCGTTCTGTACAGACAGACATGTATAAAATTGCAGTTTATGCACGTGTCAAATTCGCCACATCAAATCACCGACAACAAATACTTCAGCAGAAAATTACTCGCTTTAAATTCTTCAGCGGTTAGTATAAAATGACAAGAAAAATACGACGGTTACTCAGTGGTGTCGTGGCAACTGCTGCATGAGAAAAAAATTGTGCTGTAAGAAAACTGTCGCGAAAAATCTTCTTGTCAGAAAACTTTCGTTTAAAAATGCAAAATTTGAAACTGGAAACCTACACTTTAAAAATTAAGGGCACGATAAAAATTTTGAGTACGCATAATTTCCTCTGTCCGAAATTTGCAGCTGTCGGCCGGAACACTCCAAATTTCTGCTCCGCCCACTTCTTTAAATCCACGACGACGCAGGAAGTACTCAGGAATAAATTCCCCACACAGAACTTGCATCGCGAATTTTTACAGGCGTACTTCAAAAATTACCGTTCAGTAAATTATCTATGTACTGGCCTTAAAAGTATAACAAAGTAAGCATGTCGAACAAATAAAAGAGCGCAGTGAACTCACGACCAGTTAAGCCTAGTTGCTATTAAACGCAACGCACACATGCCACGCAACACACATAACGCAAAATCATTAGGCCTACGTACTTTTTGACGCAAGTGACGCAGGCAAGGCAATAAACGTCCAGCAAGCAGATACATGCAGAAAGCACAATAGACCAGCATGATGCAAAAAAAGTACCAAGCAAGTAGGTCTACGCAACAAACGCAAGTTGAAGCAAGTAAAAGTATGCAACAAAAGCAACAGACGCAGCCGACGCAAAGATAAAAAAGGTCTCTATTCTTGCGTTGCGTACGTTGCGTTGGACGGCACAACAGAATGTAAAACGGACGCGAGACAGTATTCGTCTATACCTTGGCTTGTTTGTTGACGGCCGTCAGCGTCTTGGCTGGGCCGAGGAAATGAACAATCTCCATCAGAATATCTTCATTGCCTGAGCGCGCTGTGTAGTGTAGTGGCGTCTCCAGCGTCTAAATAGCAATTTTATGACCTATTCCTAATATAACACTGCGACTAAATCGTAGCAAAAGATGACACTGTTATGCAACCGCTCTAGTAAATCAAATCCTTAACTTTTCAATAACAACAGTGTACATTTTTGACGCGCTACAGTTATGCTGTAGAGCCTTCCTTGGCAGGATTGTCGTCCTTTGTCCGTAACGGATGTATTGTGGCCAAACGGTGCAAGATAGGGCTAAGGCTGCTATTAATCACTAGTGAAAAATCGCATACGCTCTTTCAAATAAAATAAAAACCCACCTTGGATGACCTTAAAGGCCAGTATTGCAACAGAAACTGCTCTAGGCCGTAGCGCGTCTTCCCTAGCGACAGCTGGGCTTCTTGTTACTTCAATAGTTGATTAGTTTAACACTGAAAAACCTCGAACCCGCCAGCTCTGATCGTCTACAACTAATGCAGCTGTTGTCATGAGGACACGGAGTCAGTTCGAGAAGCTGGCTTTTTCACTCCGTTTGCATTCCAAAGATTTGAACCAGATTCCTAGAGCCCCATACCAGAAAAATTAATTTTGCTCCGGCTTTATGCTTGTATGTTCAAGTTATGGGCTCATACCAGTTTCGTTGGTATGTTGACGTCTCCGCCGAACTCCAGTAATAGTCGTATGATGTCGCTGTCCTCGAGCTCATAGTGAACATCTGCAGAGGTCAGCTCAGCGGCCAGATGAACGGCCGTCTCACCTTCCTGTATTGCACATCATCATGATTGCTCATGCTAACTCAGCCTCATTTCATTAGCAAAATGAAAAATGAATAGCAGTTTACGGGTTACGGGGTGAAGGCCTAATGTAGTTGATTGCGGCGGTGGTATGTCTGCTAGCTGCAAACCGCGGGATGTTCGCTGACGTGAGCAATGAATGGCCGCATACTGCGCTGGGGTATCATCAGCTCATGCAACTCATACATAGATTGTAAAACGCGTGTGGCCACGAGTCTGGCTCCTGTAAACAGCGCTATGGGTTATAGCGACGTGGCGTAACGGTAACGCGTTTCATCCGATCAACTAAATTACTCTACCCCGGGCCGGGTTAAGACTTAAATGGGTGACTGCCTACAGGCAGGTAAATCATCTCGGTATGTAACCAGCCGCCTAGATCAACTCAGCCTTTTATCCCTCCGTGGCAGATAAATCGAGTCCGGCCTATCTGGCTGGGTTAAGGCAGGGCGCGTTCACCTGTGTCGGGTGGTAAGTAACACTGTGTGATCCCATACGGCGTATGACGCTCCATAGCTCTGAGATGGGTTTCCTAAGAAAAGCTATAGCATTTAACCATTTATAGCAAGCACCTGACCGTTATCATTTTTTACCTTTCGGACAGTTGGACAAAATGCAAGCGGCAGATCGTGAGGTCGTTTGTTACTTCGTGGACGGGTGACTATATGCAGACAGGTGAACCATTTCAGCGCATTAGCACGGATATTTAGTAGTACAACCAAAGCCAACTCAATTTTCCATCCCTCCGGGGTAAGCAAATCGAGTATCTGTCTGTTTGGCTGGAGTTTAGGCAGGGCGCGTTCACCTGTATTGGGTGGCAAATTCTTTATGGCAGGTGACGCTCCGTAGCTCCGAGATGGGTTAGGCCTACCAGAAGAACTTATAGAATCATTTGAACTTTAATCTTTAATCTTTACAGGAAAGTGTGAAAACCACATGCTGTCACAATCATCACCTTTACATTAAAGGCTGTGTTGCTCTTTATGGCAAACCCATCGCAGAGAGCTACGAAGTCTCACCTGCCATTATTCACATTAAACGTATTAAATCAAATACTCAAACGCCTTTGAGCAAGCGAAAAGTTTATCAGGTCACTGTAATCTGACCTGACCTAATTTTGCAGACTGAACTGACCTCGTTCTGTTCGTTGATAAGCATAACGAGCTCATAGCGCGACTGTTTCTTAGCAGTGAATTTAAGGATCTTGTCTGCGACGTCGAAGTGGCAGTGACGCACTGCTGCGTGTAGACTGGTCTCTCCCGCCTAGTATATAGATACATCACAATGTTATTAACAATAAATGTACAAAACATCAGTTTATACACTTGTTAATGGCGACATGCCATGAGTGACACATCGAAAACGGCAAAAATCATAAAAAGGTGATATCACTCACCATCACATCATCTAACTGTCAATGTGCTGTTGTAAGCACGTCTTAACACACGCCACTTCTATCTGTTTTTAACTTTTATTAGAAAAAATAAACTCGTCACAAAACAGGACCCGCGTCAGTCCGCGTCCGCAAAAAATCCTGCGGATCTGGATCCGCGGACTGACGCGTCCGCAGTCCGCACATCGCTGGTGCCTTAGCAGCCAGAAAAAAATTGGTCAACGTGTAGAGGAAAACATCAAAGTGTACGTCATACTGCATCGGAGTTTTACACAGCACTCCTCTAGTGCACAAATTATATGTAATCAGAGCCTAGCAACTTGGATAAGCGAATACTCAGTACGAGCTTATGTCACTCCAGACAATGCTTAAACAGCGCTCAAACGACATACAGGGTGGTCCAAAAAAACGGACCCCCAGTTTTATTTTTGGGATAACTTCGGTAATTCAGCACCAATTTTAACCATTCTTTCACTGTTACAAGCAGAAATTTATGCCACGTAAACGTGAAGTTCTTTCGTCCACCGCACCTTTATTGTGTGACCACATTACCTAGCAAAACAGTTCTCAGTTCGTAAGCCCATGATCAAACAGCGATCATCCTTTGTTATTCTGCCCATATCAAACGATTTGTTCTAAAAATTATTACTGGTAAACAAAGTAAATAAACACAATATGACGTAACAATGACGTCACAAAGCACTACTGCGAATAAATAAGTAAGCTTAACTATTTTATGCTACGAAATTGATATCTTTATGTGTTGCCTGTTCTCCGAGACCACTGTAGCTTTGACAGTGTTTGTTTTGCTATGTAATGTGGTCACACAATAAAGGTGCGGTGGGCGGAAGAACTTCACGTTTACGCGGCATAAACTTCTGCTTGTAACTGTGAAAGAATGGTTAAAATCGGTGCTGAATTACCGAAGTTATCCCAAAAATAAAACTGGGGGTCCGTTTTTTTGGACCACCCTGTAGACTTCACCGTCGTCAGCCGAAAGTTGCGAAAACAGTGAGAGGCCTACCAATACAAGCTGAGTGTGGTTTAACCGCAGATTCGCCTAAATTCTCAGCATTTCAGCGTAGTTTTATAGGGTGTTTACACGATCCAGCAAACGTCCAGCATTGGCGCGTGTATTTTGAATACATTTGCTGGAAGTTTGCTGGACGTTTGCTACATCGTGTAAACACCCCCATTACATTGCCCACAGTAAATGTAAACAGTTAGCTTAGTCAAGCTGCCATTATGAGCCTCTGATTCGTTCGCGACAAACGGCAAATGTGTTTTGCAAATCTTTTGATTAATTGATTGATTGGATGATAACAGAGAAACGCCGTATACCGTTGATTTGAGTTGTGGGTTGGCGTCGTCGTCTAGTAGTGCGTCTACCATCTTGGCGTGACCGTATCTCGCAGCAATGTGCAGCGGCCTTTCCTTGTTCTATACATACGTAGTATATACACAGCATAATGTCCACCACACGTCAAACAAGAAACAAGAAACAGCTGTCGCTAGGATAGCCGACCGTACTGGTTGTCAGTGACCTTCCACATCATCTAAAGTCAATGATTTTTTTGTAATTTGAAAGGTCCTATCCCACTTCCTATTGGTGATTAATAGTGAACTTGGCCGTATCTTTCACCGTTTCCAAAATACGGCCACTTATAGCTTGAAACTTTCCATTGAAGCTTGCGGCCAAACCGCTGCAGATGGAGACATAATTACTATAGACCAGCCACAAGAATTCGCCAGCGCCCTATCTGATGGTAGGCCTACCGTCGCCGATTCCTACGACTTACTGTTTAGCCACAATACCGCATGACTGGCATATCATAGTGCATTGTGACTCTTTAATGTCATCCAAGGTCAATGATTTTCATGTCATTTGAAAGCCAATGTTTGACTTCCTATTAGTGACCAATAGCAACCTATGTTCTATCTTGCACCGTTTAGCCACAATATATCCGTGACAACCAAACGGACGAACAGACAGGCAAACAGGCATATAACAACCGTAACATAAGCTGGACCGTTACTGGAGCGTAAAATACCAAAAAAAATTCGCAGAGGCGTTAAGATATAACAAAATAAATAGAGACTGCCGTCTCGATCATTATCGATTTTTTTCCCTCAGTTCGTGACATGTTGCCCTCGATCTTTGATCTAGGGTACGAACTTTGGGTCAAATATTTTCAATAATGATTTCGACGCCAGGCACTATTTGTATAATGTGCTTATGGCTGCCAGAAAATCGATGCAGTTGAACATAATGTCCGCACAACACTAGACGGACTTGCTGTTGACCATAAGCCATAAGCACATTATACAAATAGTGACTGGCGTCGAAATCATTATTGAAAATATTTGACCCAAAGTTCGTACCCTAGATCAAAGATCGAGGGCAACATGTCACGAACTGAGGGAAAAAAATTCGATAATGATCGAGACGGCAGTTTCTATTTATTTTGTTATATCTTAACGCCTCTACGAAATTTTTTTGGTATTTTACGCTTTTTTCAAATAAAGTAAAAATGGTTGTCTGCTGATAACGTATGACGTACCGTTCAGCCACAATACATGATTTCGGCGTCGGCGTGGTCATAGACGTCTCTAATGTTAATGAGGCGTGACTGGCGACGGCGTGATGACTACGCCATTCAAATAGTGCCCTCTGGAAGGGCAATACTGTCAATACTGCCTCCGTGGAGGGCATTATGTCACTGCGCTGTTGCTGAAAAAGTGACTATGGCATATTTGTGAATGTCACGTGACGCGCTTTGCACCAATCGCATGCACGCCGTGCAGGTATTTTCCGTTGATGTACAACAATAATTCTCAATATTCGGTGGGTGACCGTCTGCGAATAGGTAAACTATCTTAATACATAACCAACACCGAGATCAACTCAGTCTTCCAACCCTCCGGGGTAGGTAAATCGAGTACCGGCTTGTCTGGCTAAGGTTGAAGCAGGGCATGTTTATCTGTATCGAGTGGCAAGAAACACTACCCGATTTCATAATTACCGCTACGCAGTTCGGCGATGGGTAGGCTATTTTGTAACATGCTATGTTAAAGACAAGAGGATGCGGCCATTGAGGGGCCGCCCACTATGGGGCCGTCCTTGCAGTTGAATACGTGCGTGCGGCTCACCCGGTCACTCGGTGCAAGGCGGCAAGGGATCCTTACGCTACCTGCCAAATATCAAGTTGATCGGACAACAGGCGGCGAAGTTATGGGGATTTTTTGCAAACTGCGTAATTAGCCGTCGTGATCTTGACCTCTGACCCCTTGACCTTGAAATTGGTCCACGAGGTGCTGGTGTCCCAGGGACCCTTCCTACCAAGTTTGGTTTTCGTAGGCTTTTTCGTTTCCCCCTAGGTAGAGGCACGGGACAGACAGACAGACAGACAGACGGACAGGATCAACACATGATGGGGCCTCCTTCTAGGAAAGACGGCCCCATAAAAATGATGCTGCTGCAGACCGAATAGGCGTACGCCAGTCATTATCTTCGCCATAGCCAAATTAAAACATGAGCGTTCTGTGCATATTGACAAAAAAATAACGAAAAGTTTAAACACTCGCTGCTTCGAAAATTAACGTTCTGAGAAACAGAGCAAATGAATTTTACAGTAAGTAAAGTTTTAACTTGAGCAGATGGATATTTACACGTGGCATTTTTGACTGTAAGCACAACAAAAATAATGATAAACTTTCATTTCCTGAAACATGTAAAATCCCTTTCTTGTGGAGGTCCATAGACAGCTGCCCACTTTGCCCCTTCCTAGACCCGGCATTGCTCATAAATGACGGCCTACCTGTTGACTGGCGTTTGAGTCGGCTCCGCTTTTGATGAGAATCTCGGCGCATTTTTCACCGTCGTCAACACGAGCTGCGATATGCAGCGGCGTCTCAGCCGTCTACAGGCAACAAAGGCAACAACAACAACATTATTTAATTCGTCAAAGCGCACACAAATAACAACAAGCTAATGCAGTAATGCGGCATAAACAGCCGGACAAAACTTGCATTTGCATATGCCTCAATAACAAAGTTAAAACTAACACAAAGAGCAAGTTAAGTATTTTACACGGTATAAGAAACAAACGCAAGAAGTTACTCTGTGAACGAAGTGAGACTGATGAGTTTTATCAGAGTGTTTGAACATTGAAAAAAGCAGAATCGATTCGGTCCGCAAATAAGCTATTCTAAAATTGGTGACATGTTTAGCAAAAATTCAGATCTATTATTATTTTTGTGATCACATACAGGGCCTCCAGTAACGTTGACGTCAGCACCGTAACCGAGAAGCGTCTGTGCAGCCAAGTGTTTGCCGTACTGAACAGCCAGATGTAGAGCTGTATAGTCGTCCTGTGCATGAGAGACACATTCACTTATTACCCACTAGTTCGTGTGTAGCTCGGTAGTCTAACGGTAACGTGTCGGACTTGTAATCCTGAGGTAACTCAGAGGCGCAGGTTCGACTCCGCACCAGGACACTGCCGGGTAACGACCTTAGGCAAGTTGTTCACACACATGTGCCTCTGTCACCAAGCAGTATAATTTGGTAC
>Ga0209367_1004573_pt1 | contig 19129 bp, 6 predicted proteins | sample WorMetLIZISLAND2_FD_187412 | JGI IMG/M metagenome (GOLD analysis project Ga0209367, IMG submission 187412) | Marine gutless worms symbiont microbial communities from Max Planck institute for Marine Microbiology, Germany - Olavius geniculatus... ...
GAATTACGACGAAATGGATGGAGATAGACTAAGATTACCTGTGAACAGGAACTGCTATAGGCTTTCGCGCGTTTCGTGAGCTTTGCTCAAATTTCTTGTATTCTACGTGAGGAATGGCGTCTACAGCTCAAGCGACTCCACCTTTTTTATAGATTCTGGGGTCAAACCTTCAGCAAAAAAACATGCGTGCAAATGCTTTCGACTCACGGACAAATGATAATTTTTCATTTACCAAGTGAATTATCGTCGATCGGCGACTTCGCTATCTACAAAATTACATTGGTCTTTGCTGTTATTAGTATTAGCCTTACTTTTTACTACGGTTGATTCAATTTACACGTTACGTGATTTAAGATTGACTCAAGCGCATAATAAGTCCATCTGAAAGTTACGAGTTGAGTTCTTATACGACATTACACTGCTAGGTTACTTTTTTGAGCATAGGCCAATTTGTTTCGGCCGATTGCAATTTGCATATGATAACCTTTGTTTCGTGTTGTTAATACAATGAAATCCACGTTGAAAATTTGTAGGCTAATGGGTAGGGGAAATATGCTGTTATTAGCACGTTGTCAAACGGCTGGTATTGTCTTCGTTTAACCTACAGTATTACGTTGTAAATGTGCATTGAACCACTAGTGGCAAGTTTTACAAGGGGATATGTCCCCTTAAAGTTTTTCGCGGACGACACCAGTGCCTTTATTTTTCTAACTAAAATGTAGGGGAAAGTGTAATGGTCCGGTACTTTTAATAGCGCATCTTACACCCGTCGTTCTCAGAAGCGCTTTACAATCTTGGAAGTGGCAGCTCATTCGCATGAGTTAATGATACCGCGATGAAATTGGCTCGACGAGCCAGCTTTGTCGTGTAAACGGTTGAAATGCCAACAGCTTCAGAATTTTGTTATCAACAGTTGTCACTACATTGTTCTGTTTATCTGTTTGCTTGTGTAGTTTAACCGAATATCTTCAAAGACATTTTTAAAACTCACACATTTAATTTTTTTGGCCTAGCGTAATCAAGCATCTCTGTATCTTTGGACTTCGTGACTCCAGTGCTATATTATTGTTATTTGTCACCGATGGGTTTCTTGTTTAATGTTTACAGAATGCTGTTAGTGTTAGTCAACCTGCTGTAGTTTATGCTCAGTAGCCGTAGCCGCAGTTTGTTGCTACGCCAACCATCATTACCGCAGGTGAAAATAAATAAAGTTTTCCCTAAGTTTTAATTAGATTTTTTTCTAAGATTTTTGTAAAGTTTGATTTGTAAATTGTTTGAAAATTATGCCTTGGGTTCATAATCTTCGATCTCTTGATTTCCAAGTGGTAAGTTCATCATAGCCGGCGACCACGCAGACGTGTCTGCAGATTTGTTCTTTGTCAATCGATTAAGATAGTTTGTGATAACAACGCAAAACAACGCTAAAATGTTTCAGACATGGTTACGCCTTTACATGTAAAATAAAATAGAAAAAATAGCCTATATTTAGGCGGCCCAGAACGATAGCCCAGAAGGTCTTATGTTTTACAACAGTTTTTAAAAAAATTTTTTCAACGCGAGATCTTTGAGATTCGTGGGCCGATCTCCGCGAAATTTTGCCAAATGATCTGAAGCGTGTTCAAGTTTATAATGCCGGTCCAAAAATTTGAAGGCCTGCCCCCCGCCCAAAAAATGAGGGGGGGGGCAAAACATGCTAAATTTGGCCCGATTTCGGACCCTTTCCCAGTTTGAGCGGTGAACGTTTGTCCACTAACAGCAAAGTTTTGTTGGCCTATGTGCACCCACTCAAAATCGACTGTGCGCGCGATTTTGAATAATTCTAAACTTTGGCCGCGAATATCTGCGAAACTGATCAAGAATTCAAGATATCAACAATCGGAAACAAACTTAATCGACGACAATCCCACACGCGTTGGGCAAAAAATTGGTGAACTTTAGTTTACTAAAAGTTATAAAGCCTCATGTTGACCCACCCTAAATCGACAATGCGCGTTCTGTGTATGCTAACGTATTTGAGTTCGGGCAACGTGGCTACGGGAGTAATTTCAATCCCCAAAACTTCTTCACGCGTTGGACTTACGGCGCCGGGCGGCCTCACGTTGGGTTCTGCCTATATTTCTAGTTAAGCCTATATGCGTTCCACCTTTTAACAGTTTGTTTCATTTTTACGACATTTGTTAGACTCACTGCATTGAACGTTTTTTGAACGTTATGTGTATTGATTCTAATTTTTTTAAATATAGTGCAGATCATTTGAAAATTGCGAAAATTAAATATTTTAAATTTTACTATTTGTGATGTAGAATTATTTGCGGTTAAAATAAAAAATATTAAGCATATTCGTTAATTTTAATTTAAGCAAATATAAGAACATTTTGTGCATCTCTGCAGCTGCACTAAGCTTATGCCTTCCAGTATCGTCTATGAACCAGTAAATGATTCATCGATTAATATTATTGCCCGACTGATTCATTGATCGACTGGTTGACATTAACTCAATAACATTACTTTATATTATTTCAGAAAGCATTCCTGGAGTGCATATACTTTCGCCAAGGTGTTGGCCTTGCTTTGTGCAACTGTGAGGCCTAAATTTGTAACTACACAACGCGAGGTTTCAGACCGAAAAACTGGCCAATATACGGACCGGCACAAAAAACGTTATCTTTGGCGGAGGCAGTAATTTCACTTATTAATAATCAAGATTATTCGTTGTGTATGTTATATGATATGATAATATTGCAGCGTGAGCTCTACATGTAAGCCTATTAGCTTATGCCATTTTCATTGTTGCTTTTTCAAGCTTGTTGTGTTAAAGACATCGGTGAATCTGCATTTGTTTTGTTGATAAATACACGGTGTTTCATAAAAAAATGGCACCCTTTTTTTTCTTTGTTAGGTCAGTCAAGTGGTGACCAATTTACATGAAATTTTTACCAGTTGTAGCTGAAGAAATACTTATTCAAAATATTTCAACAAAATGTGGCTGTTAATTAAATGTTCTTTGCTAGTCATTATGTAACGCTGACGTCATAATGCATCGTGAATACAAGCTTGCTTGTCTCAACTGGTGCTGTCACTTGTTACTCTGCTTCGATGGTAAATTTTATCTGGTTTATTGATGAAAAATTTTCATCGTACCAGCAATAAGCAACACGGGAGCATGAAATCAGGCGTTTTGCGATTCAAAAACTCAACCAACTTGCAAGCAATGTGTGTTGGTGCACTGTCATGCTGTAAGGTCTAAAAGTCAAGCTATCCTTACAAGTGTGTGAAAGTGATCGTTTTAGGCGTTTTGTGGCTGCAATGGTAAAACTTCAACAGTTTAATGTCATCAGCGACCCAGATAAAGTTCACCGTCGATGCAGGGCAGCTATTCAGCAACTTACAGCACCGGTTGTGACAAACCAGTTTGTACTCGCGCCACACTATGACGTCAGCATTACATCACAACTAGCAAAGAATATTTAATTAACAGCCATACTTTGTCCATATATTTTGAATTAGCATTTCTTCAGCTGCATCTGGTAAAAATTTCGTGTAAATTGATAATCATTTGAGTGAATTATAAAAGAAATAAAAAGGGTGCCATTTTTTATGAAACACCGTGTATTATCATAGGCTTATTTGCAGTCCAACCTTCACGACACTCGCTTTTTAAAAGAACAAATGAGAGACAACAACGTGTAGGCCTATTTGAACATGTATAGACCTATAAACTACACGGCTAAACAATCAGTGCGAACTCCGATTAGTGCAAAAACGTTTAATCAAAGAAGCCTTTAGCTAATACAACGGCGCTAGTGCTCCGCGTAAAAATGCAAAATCCTTTCCGAGCCATAAAGCTATGATAGAGCGGCGCTGATCTCCGTTTCCTTGCTTTCAGCCAGACACCAGCTCACACTGCGAGACCACGGATATGCGCGCGGTGTGCCTGTTTGCGCATCAGCTGGTACTCGTTGCGCTTACCCACGTAGGGATGAGGAGGTTGAGTTGACTTGGGTCACCGTCAGCGTCGTCGTGGGTTAAAAAGTTGGTGGAGCAAAAGATGCAATTATGGATGCTCAGAATTTACATTTTGCTTTTATTTTGACGAAAATGATGGTTTTCAGCCCAAAAGTTTACATTTTTGGACAAACATATTTCGACAAATAGATTTTTTGACAATTTTTCAACAGCCGAAAATTTAGGGGGCAATTGCCCCCTGGCCTTTTGTGACGATGACACCACTGGTCAGCGTACACAGTTTATAAGACACAAAAGCTGCTCTAGGAGCCGCATGTCGTATCGGCTATCGGATCGGAAGCTTTAGTCTTGATTCTAATCACACCATCGTTCAACTTAAGTCGACCGCAGTAAATCAAAACACTTAAGATCAAAATACACAAAGTCACATAATACGATCGTCAAACGCAAGTTATCTATCAAAGACACGTCGTGCATGTATCCAGGAAAAGTCTTACAGGTTACAATATAAAAATTGCTGACTCACAATCGGATAAAAAATGCGTAACTAAAGCGTGGTTCATTTGTTGACTAAATTTAGCACAAAAATAATTTATACAATACAAAAATATGAAAACTGCATACATTTTAGTAAAACATACAGCGATACGTTATAAACATAGACTGCTTACTATCAATTATCGATAAAAAAATTACAAAATCAACTACTGTACTCTCAATAGATAATAAAGCACCAAAATGTACACTGCAGCAGATACTACAAGTTGCATAGCAAAACACAAGCATAAACATCACAAGTACGTGAATTTAACCTGACAAGCATATAAATGACATAAATAAAATTGGTCTAATATCATGTATCTAAATAAGAAAAGCCCTGTTAACGCAAAGAGGAGCGTGCAACAGCGGTGCACCGTCGTACGCTGATGATCCGCTAGACTTCATCCGTAGATCTCATCCGTACGGCTTTTGGCTACAGTCTCAAAGAAAGCCCAGTAAAACAAAATCAGTCGCCAGAATGCGCCAGATGATCGGCTGCTAAATATCTAGTGTTTTGCTTGTACTCACCAGAGGGCGCCACCTATCGCTCTGCCAACGCCGTATCGGCTGGATAGCAAATTTTCCCTACTTCCTTCTCATTTGGCGCCCTCGTTCGAGGTGACCCCTTTCGAATTTATGGAAAAGCTTTACGGTTCCTGAAACTAGAGTCTTCCAGGCAGCCGAAGGTAAAGATTTGGTGATCTTAGCTTGCACCGTTTATGACTGATCCACCCGTGTAGCAGACGAACAGACGGACATACAGAATTTCGATGGCTAAGATGCGCTACAGCAGTAGCTGCTGTTGCGCGTAAAAACAGTGGGTCAAGGAAATCTTTAACCCGATGTGGGTTCAGTAGGAAAACAGTGGAACTGCAGTTTAGTTCATATTGCCGTTTAATTTAGTTCAGTTCAGTAGATTTCTGCTGCTCCGTTCACGTACCTCGTACAGTAAAATTAGCCTCACCGGAGACAGAGCTTTGATGGGCCTAGTGTAATGACAAAAAAATATCGTGTTTTGTAACTACTCAGCAAAGAGCATTCATATTTTCTACTATTTTTAGACTAGTTGAGACTGATAAAACTGTCATGAAGTGTAGACTTAACAAACAAGCGGGAAGACGCTTGTGGCCCAGAAATTAAAGGCAAACTTTAGAATAAGTCTTTCCAGGTTTGCGTTTTTTAAACTGTCATTTGCACAAAATAGACTTAAGTTGTCATAGCACGGTAAATATTATTGTACAATTGCATGCTTACATGGGTAGTTAAGTTTCAGGAAAATGGTGGGATAACGCTTTCCCTTCCTGGGAAAAGAGGTGGGGGCCGCCAGCGGCGTCGTGAAAAAAACTAGACGGAGCAAAAAGACAAACAAACACCGAAAATCTCGACAAACAGCTGTAAATGTCCGCCAAGGTGCTAAAAATTTTAATTTTGCTCATAAATTTCTTTAAAATTAAGGTTTGAACAAAATTGTGCACTTTTAGACAGAAATTTTCCGAAATTTTCCGAACATAACAAATTTTTCCACAGTTTTTCGACAGCCCAAAATTTAAAGGAAAGATTGTCTTCCCTGCCTCTCCCTTCTCTCCTCCCTGCCACGATGTCACTGCCTTCAACCTCCCTTACTGTACTTTGGATGCGATGAAAACAATCAATGCCACGGCACTGGTTAGCATTGGACCCAAACAACGCATTCAACTAGAGCACCGATAACTGTGGCAAAGCACTAAAAGCGCATCGTGGTTCACTATACATGAAAACTAGTAAGTACTATACAGGGTGGACCGACAAATTATTAGTAGCAGATTCTTCTTTACAGTCAGAATTTTAATTCTTTGTAAGGTCTTTTAGTGTAACTTGGTTGCTGTTTGGTTTTCAGTGATATTATAATGTATTTTGTTTCTTTATATTTTGCACTTTGTCACGAATAAAAACAAGTTGCTTTAAAAATACGGCACAAAAAGTCAGAAACCCGAGCTAAAACGTTGGCACAGTTTTACAGAAACTATACGTATTATTTTTAGATCTATTAGTATTATTCTAAATACTGGACAGTCTAACTTTTTAAACGTTTAAATCATTAAACATTAATTGTACAAATGCACCAAAAGCGCTCATCGTACATACTGTCCAAATTTAAACTGGACTCGAACTGGTTACTCGACTTTTAGTGCACCCTGTAGACAGATCTTAGCAGATTTGCGCGGTTACCTGATCATGAGTCGATCGCGTATTATGTAAGCCAACAATACTGCACGATAAACAACCTACAGAGTGGCCCAATAAAACGCAAGCCCCTAAGTTTCTGTTGTAGCAGTATCAAATATTGACCCAATTAAACAACGCTTTCACTGTTACACTCTCCTGTAATTTTTTAATTAATTAGTGATTGTTAAATATCCCACCAAACCGCAAACGCGTCGCTGCACTACCTTGTAAAATCTTGTAATTGTCATTATCTTATAAAGCTAACTTGATTCACGTCGAATTTAAGATTTGACGTGATCTCTTACATTAGGCTATTTGTGCTTTTTAAGTTTACATGTACTCCTGAGACGTATAACGAAATAATTTAGAAAATCGGTTAATATTTGACGAGGTAATGAATGCATAAAAGTTGGAGGTTTGCTTTTTTGTGGACCACCCTGTATGTGTGCTCGAAAACCTTCTAAACATCGATCGGCATTAAGATAAACGCTAAGATAAAGTCGTGAAGCGTGACTGTCTCATGCAATGTGCTAAGGCCGTAACTGAAAGTTATTTTCATAGGAGAAGATGATTATAATCTTCTGTATATCAGCATCGATAGGGGTAAAACTATGGTAAGATAGACAAGAAAAAATAGCTGACATTCACGAAAACGCAGACCTATAAAATTTCAGGATTTTCTTTCGCCCAATTAATGTTGTAAAATGTACAATTTGAGTGGCCCTTCACTTTACAGAACGGATACGAAATTTCGACCGTTTTATTTGGAAATTTCGTGTTTACCGGCCTATTGTGGCTGTCTAATCATGCGTGTAAAATGCTTATTTTAATATTTTGGGGATGTCCTAAAGCCCAAAACACCAGTCTCCTAGTAGTTACAGCCTTGACTACTACAGCATGATGCTACTGAAAGACTAGAAGACTTCTCCTGCATCCGGCAGACACTGCAACTGCTGCTGCTGTTGCTGGCCTCGCGGATCAAAATAACGAGATCCTTTGTCCAGTGCTGTCGTCTGTAACAGTCAATACAAACATCGCTGTTTCACTCATCATCATTATAGTTGTTGTAAGCATGCACGATTGTGGAAATTTGGAGCCATCGGCAGTGGCTTCTACCCCCCCAAATCTGGAGTCAAAATCGGGATCACCTTCCCCCCCGCTTCCAGGCTTAAGGCCCCGTTTTGGGCTTATTTCGCTCTCTAGGGAAAAATTTTGTTCAAGCCCATCGACAGCCATAGCGAGGCTCGGAGAAACATTCTCTAAAGGCCTATCTACGAAAAAATATTGGTTTTTCTTTTTTTAAAAAGGCGCATTCCGGTGTACTATTTATTTTTAAGCCACGGCGGGGCTCCCCAAAGGTCCCGGGTAACTTACTCCCCTACCCTACCCTCTCGTCGGGCCTGATTTTACTAAAGGTGTAGATCTGATTCAGATCTACACCGTTAACAGAACTTTTCCCTATTGTTACTGGGCGCAAGCTGCGCCTTTCAGGCATTGGGATAGACGCCGCTAGCTATGGGAAGTTTAACTTATGTTTGGGTTTTCTGCTGTTGGCCACCGAGCATTCAAAAGTGCATAGTTTAATTGTGGTCCCAGACTCCGTCTTAATTTATCACTTCAACTCCCATATCAAGCGATCAAGCATCCGCGTTCAATCTGCTTCACGACGTCGATGAACCGATCATAGAACACAGTTTAATAACGTAATAATTCACAGCACTCTGAAATGCAGCGGAAAATAGGCGGAGACATTATACTGACTGCAATGACGGCGACACCGGGCTGTTTCTTGCTTGGCTTGCAGCTGCTCTTCGTGAACTCAGCCAAGTGATTGGAAACACTCGCGTGGATGTTACTGTCCGTTGCCGTATCAACGTCCTAACAACAACGACAAAAATACTACTACAACCACTACTGCTGCTATTACTACTACCGTACTAGCAGTACTATACTACTGCAATATCAACGTTTTCCACAGCAAGTTATAAGTAGAAACATCCTTTCACGTAGGCCTACGCTAACAGCAACAACAATAGGCCTAACTGTAGATAACATTATTCTTCACCATAGGCGTAGCTAGATTATTGGAGCTAATAAAGGCGGTTTGAAACCAAGAAAACCAAAAATCGAGTCCAGAGAAGATCTGGGAAAGCTGGGGCAGAAATTGTTAGCGAGTCTCCCTACCCAACAGTTAGGGGGTCTGGGGTGGCGCCCCGGCTGCAAACGATTTTTTGGTCATAAAAAAGCTTTGAAAACGTCAATTTTACTGCACAAATTTACTTTTTCCTTGGGCTCCGGGGGGAGAAAGCTGCACATGCACCCCCTACGTCGTTTGCTTAGTCAAGAAACTCAATTACGGTGTTAGACCATGAATTCATTAAATCGTCGACGATATGATACGTTAAACAAGGTTATAAGCTAGAAAACTTGGTGATTTAACTAAAAGCGTGAAGACTTACAGCGACCCAAGGATGTTGCAACATCTCATCCGCTGACAAACGTTTTGTATCGTCCATTGACAGTAACCCGGATATTAGTTCCTATATGAACCAACCGAACAAACATTAAAACACATATTGTCATATTATAATATCCAAAAATCGGCAAGGAGCCTCTCATCCGTAGCACAAAGGCGCCATAACCTGCAACTAAGATAGAAAAATATAGAGTGAAGAGATCGTCAAGCCTTGCTCAAGGCTAAGTACTGCCCGAAGGTATCATGCAGGCAAAAACGCACAAAAATTCGCGTGATCTTGACAATGAAATGACTTTGAAATTCAACATGTTTCTAGAAGTTGTCGCTGTACATGTTTTTGTAAAATTTCAGCGGTTCCTGAGTTATCGTGTGGACAGAGAAAAAGTGAAAAAATGAGCACGCTCACAAACTACATGTAGATTGCTATCAACCTTATGTAGCCAGTGAAATGTAAGTTTATATTTAGTTTGGCTTTACTAATATATTTATCTTTTCGCACTTACTCGAAAAAGTGTAATTCGAGTGCACGACGCGTTGTAAAAACGAAGTAATATTCGAACCTTTGCAGAGCTGGAAATTCTGTCCCAAAATGGTGAAGAAAATTCGAATTTTCCAGTCAAAATCTTGTCGAAGAGTTCCTCACGATCTTGTGTTTTGCTGTGAACGAACAAGATCACAGACGAAAAAAAACGATATTTCGAACTGCTATTTTCTTGTCAATAAACTGTTAACGTAAAACCACAACTTTTGAAAACAAGACGTAACCGCAAAAGTAACAGAGTTTGTCATACCTAACGCAAAAAATACCTGCCCCTGTCTTGTACAGTTTTAAATGCAGCCCTGGGAAACAGTCTTTTAAAATTTTTGAAAAATGTCACAAAATATTCGAAAGTTGTAAAAATGACGTTTTACTGGTTGTTGCCAATTTCAGTGCCTATAAAGTCACAACCTAAAACCTCTATAAATATTTGATTATTATTAATTATTAGTTTTTAACCCAAAGAGTAAAAATAACGGAGGGGGAAATAAAATCAAAAGTTGAAGCAAAGTCTGGGGTGACCAGAGGTCTGCTGTTTCGTTGGGATCAACAAAAATGTTTCGCTGATCAAAAATTGTAGCAGAAAAAAAGACGTACATCGTGGGTCTCCAGTAACTGCGGTCATTATTAGCCTATTAATGTAGTCGTAAATAAACGAGGCGAGAGGAGAATGCAAACCTGGCGAACGGCGGATATCCACAGAGAAGAATGTATGCGATTACTCCAGCCGCCCAAACGTCAACTTTCACTCCATACCTGTCAACACGACAACATAGCTGTTACAATACAATACAGGTATACTCAATTATGTAAGCATAATAGGACAATCATTATGTACAAAAGTACTCAGGGACTAGTGGCAGTACCGTCTTCATATCTCACACCAGCAGATTCCCGTACTAGAACAAATCATATCTACAAGTTCAGAAACATTTCAGCATCTTCATCAGCCTATACAAGAATTCATTCTTTCCTCGAACAATTCCGCAGTGGAACAATCTACACAAGGACATTGCTGAAGCGCCATCTCTGAGCTGCTTCCAGAATCGTCTGAGGTCATAGCCCATCTTTGTGTAGGCCTACGCTATGTTGGCGCGATATCCCACCGGGAGTTTGTCAACTACGTTCCAGAACCAGAACCATAACTATTTATTCAGCTAGTTTTTCGATCGATTTTGGTTTACGAAATCTCGTTTCGATGTCTCGGGAAAGTTACAGGTTTGTCGCCCGCGTTACAGGGAAGGCGGCGAAATGGAATTTGAGCTAAAACGAACATTGTCAAATACACTACAGACATGCAAAAAACTACTGCGATGTTCTTCAAATAGTTATATGAAACCGTAAAGCAGGAATGCATATGCACATTCTGTCAAACTATGAAGAACGAGTATAGATGATGTCAGTACAAAAATAAATATTAGATTGTGTAGGCCTACTGCAAACGGTACAGTTTTCTTTGTCTCACGCCAATACCATACCAAAGGCGCGGCACGTAACATTCCTAGTCGCGGTTAAATCTTCCTTTTATTATACTCTCAATAAAGTGCTCCGAACTGACCCAATTTCCGCGAGGACCTCCGGAGCAATGTAGGTCGGGGTGCCGCAGACGGTGTAAAGAGGTTTATCGGCGATTGTAGCCAGTCCAAAATCTCCAAGCTTCAACGTCTTAGTGCCGTCCGCGAGATCCTGTACCTGGTTAACCAACATACAGCAATTCTGTGAACAACTTATACATAACGTGACTGTCAAGCCTTGCTCAATGCTAAGTACTGCCCTCGGGTAGCCGCAGTATCATGCACGCTAAAACTTGTAAAACACAAAACCCATGTTACCAATGACCTTGATATTTCACAGGGTCCTAAAATTGTTGAGTTACATGTTCAATCAGTAATGCATTACAGTAGGTACCGTCTAACGACGTCGAAAACCTACGTGACTACTCTTATTTACGCGTCAACTAATGACCAATAGGCTTGCCTTGTTTTCCCAATGGTCAGTTCGTCAAAAACTAAACAGTGTCAGTGTAGTTCAGTTCAGTTAAGTCGCTCTGTAAGCGCCTTAAAGACAGCTCAATCGAACACAGCAAAGTTTCAGCTGTGGCAATTAATCGGGTTTTAAAAAATACAAAAAGCTTAGCTATCGCTGAGATAGCCCACCGTACTGGTTGTAGGTAACATTGAAAATCATCCAGAGTCATTAATTCTCATGACATTTGAAAGCCAATATAATACTTTTTATTAGTGATTAATAGTAACCTTGGCCTTATTTTTCACCGTTTTCGAGAAATGGCCACTCATATCTCGAAACTTACCCATGAAAATTGCGGCCAAATCGCTGCAGATGGAGACATGGTTACTATTGACAGCCTATAAAAATTCTCCAAAAAACGTCAGTGTGGAATACCGACTGACCAGGAGATTGTCTGGTTTGACGTCTCGATGCACGATGTTGATCGAGTGAAGATAGCTGAGAGCCAGACCGAGATTGTAGATCATTCCGCTAGCATCTTTCTCACTGTACTGACTCGACTCGGCGATTGCATCGAACAGATCTCCGCCCTATACGTTGCAAGTACACACAGCTTCATCATCATCATCATCATCATTATCGGTTTAATGTACAGAGTAGACCAGAGAAAGTAAGCTTCTAAGTGGCTCGGTGGCGTAACGGTAAAGCGGGGAAGTCGACAGCTACAACTGGGCCCGGGAAAACATTATCGTGAGGCCTCTGTGAACAGAAAATTTTTGATTTTTTTAATTGGCGCTTTCTAGTGCACTTTATATTTTTAAGCGACGGCGGGCCGCGGGGCCCTGGGTAACTTAGGGTAACTACCCTACCCCTCCATCCTCTCGACGGGCCTGCGGTAGAGTGTCAGACTCAGGATCGAAAGATTGTAGGTTCGACTGTCGACCACCGGTTGGGTTGCTAACAAGCAGTTACTACTTGGATGGGTGACCGTCTGCGGAAAGGCAAACCATCCAGATATATAACCAACACCAAGATCAACTCAGCCTTCCATCCCTTCGGGGTAGGTGAATCGATTACCGACCTGTTCACTTGGGGCGTGTACATATGTATCGGGTGGTACTGTGGCAGGTAACACTGTGTGATCTTATATGGCAGGTGATGCTTAGTAGCTTTGCGATGGGTTTTAAATAAAGACCGATACACAGCCCTTTACTTTTTACATTTTACATACGTGCAAATTTATCAATGATGTTTAGTCGTCGCTTGACACTTTTAATGTTAGCTATGGACTCACTGAACGTCGTTTACTACTCGTTGGAAATTGGTGTATTTTCGCACTAGTTCGTGTCTAGTTTTACATTGAATATGAAAAAAAAATAAATCAACAAAATGAACATACAGTGACGAGTTCCATAATCAGAAATGTCGCTGAAGGTGTGTAGAACTCTTCGATCAACTGAACGATGTTACGATTCTTCAGTCGACGAAGTATTGCCACTTCGTTCTCAATCGCCTCTTCTTGACCTCTGACCTTTCCCTTTTCGATCACTTTCAGTGCGAACGGCAACTTTCTCGCCCTAAGCAGATAAAGGTAAGCAATAAATTTTTAAAATACGCACAAATAAATAATGAACGATAAAAACGACAGAGTCAGACAGGAACGACTTATAGTCCAACAGAAAATAAAAAACAACATCAAAATACTAGACTAAAAAGGCTTAAATCACACGAAATCACTTCGGTACTTCAAGATCATGAATTACGTTGGTGCGACGCGCCCTAAGTCGTAACAATTTAAAAATGGAAACGTTTTTAGCGAATTCAGTCTCTTCTTGACTGCGCTACTGTCAGTAACTGCTAATAAAATCGTGATGAAAAAATGATCCATAATTTTTAGTAACCTTTTATATTTAAAAATATTTTTCTAATGAAAAACTTTTATTTAAATAAGACACTAATAATATAGTTTTTCTGATTTCATTTCATTGTGCTTTTAGAAATTTTATTCTGTTTGCCCATGCCATAAGTATCTATTCAGATATGTCACTAATGGGGGCCTATACGCCGTCTCACAAAAAACTGTGCTATTACCGAAATAAACTAACTGGTAAATAGTTTGTAAAAATTGAAAAAGTGCAGATTGCCGGGTCATTTAAAGAATAACAAAAAAAATCCAAAATTTCATGAAAAGAAGTAAGTTACCTGAATGAGTGAGCATCTTTTTACTGTATGATTATAAGCTATATGCAGACAGTGTTAGATGGACACGATTAAATTCGAAAATCCAAAATAATGTGAAAGATGAAATAGACGAATATTTACTTTTCGGTGCAGTCTTTGACGACGGCGAAGTTTCCGTGTCCGATCTGCTTGCCGATCTTGTACTTGACTCGCAGCTCCGGGGGTTCAGCGATTATCGATTCACCGTCACGCGAATCTACAGGCGCCATACGTCCAGTTTGTACTGATAAATATATATCTTTTTGTTTTCCGTTTTTTGTTTGTTTGTTTGTTTGCTGCTTTGTTGTGTTTGCTATCATTGCTGTTAATGAACGACAACGACGAGGTTGAATAATGTCGTTTTTCGTATTTTTAATTGTATATTATCTATTTGTTGCGCACTATCTAACAGTGTTGGTAAATAACAATTTTTAGTATTTCCCGAGCCACAAAGTTTATAGGACAGTATTGATCTCCGTTTTTAGCCCTCAGCCAGACACCGGTTTACACCGCGAGGCTGCAGATTGTAGGCTACACAGGCCAATGCATCGCGCAGCTTGCCTGTTTACGTACCAAATTTCGCCGGTACTCATTGCGCCTAGTCACGGAAGGACAGCTAGGCTGAGTTGATGTGGATGGCTGGTTATCGCGAGATGGTTTACCGCGCATAACGACGATCACCCATCCAAGTACTAACAAGACCCGGTAGAGTGGAAAATTCGTCGCACCGGAAAATTATCCCCACACGCAGCAGTACAGGTTAGGGTTAAGATTAAGGATACGGTTAAATTTAGGGTTAGGGTTAGGAGTAGGGTTAAAATTAGAGTTAGGATTAGGGCTAGGGTTAAAGTTAGGGTTAGGGTTAGCGTTAGTTACATTATGACAATATTGAGGTGGGAAGAATTTTCCAGGTGCGACAAATTTCCCACGACACCGGCGTCGATTAACTGTTAATGCGACCAACGCGTTAAAAACCAGTGCACATACCGCTACCTTGCTGATAGCACCAATTTGGCATCATCGTCTTTATCGTCATCATATTTATTATGCCAAAAGCAGCATAAAATATAACAGTACACAATAAATATAATATAAAGTTATAAACACAAAACTCAACTCAAAATTTTTGTAACGTCAATTTATTTGCAATGAAATTTGAAGTGAGAAAATCGTAATTAAAGACTTCTTTAAATAAAGATAAGTCGAATAAAAACCTTGTTTTCCAGCAAGATGGTGTCCATTTGTAAGTGTTTTGCGCTGTGACAAAATCTGAAACAATTGTAGAGCACAATGAAGAATAAACAATACACAAAAACAGAATAGATTTTATACACATTGCAAACGTATTACTACACTACCTTGCAAAATAATAATTTATACAAATTTATTAGCCTAAATTCATTTAGGCGGGCTTAAAACATATAGGTGAGATTCGCTGCTATAACGTGCTACATGTATATACCATATTCTTTCTATCTGGTTTATTGAAAATTTAAAACTAATTAATAATTACTCCACGAAAAACGAAAGTAATATTAAGACGTGTTTTAAACGCAGTAGTCACTCATCAAAAATATTAATAAAATGTCGACGCCAAATGCCGACGCGACATGCGGCCATCCGTGTTATTAACGGAATTCCTTATTAAAAGCCTCAAACTTATAGTTATAATAATAAAGATAATAGCATTGAATTTTTGCATAGTGTGTTCTCTGCTAACATCTCACGGATGCAAGACACAGAATATGGGAGACTGAACTAAACACGCGTCATTCTCGTAAACATTCTGAAGTGCGGTGACTTTAAACCCTTTGCTTTTGAATGAAAAATTGGCAGCAAACCGGTTTCTTCTGTTCTGGGGAATGTTTACATCGATTTAGGTTCTTTTTAGACTTCTATTTTTTAGTTACATACCCGTATGTGACGGATGGACAGACAGACGGACGGGCAAGCCGCGTAATGCGGCATATTAAAACGGCCGCAAAATGAATTATAAATAGACAATGTATAGCTGCTTACCGGTGATTTATGTTGAGGCGAAAACGGACGTGAGCTATGCAGCGGTGAACTCAGGTGGCACCCTGAAAACAATGACCAGACTGCTTGTGCACAAACATGCAGGTCTACAATTGTACTTTATACCCCGTTTACACCATCGAGCAAACATCGAGCAAATGTATTCAAAACACACGTGCTAATTGCTCGACGCCTGCATAGTGTTTGCTAGCATTTATCCAGCTAGTTCGACGAGCTATGGTAATTAGCATGGTAATTAGGAGGGCGGGCGAGTTGTAATTGAAAGGTCTAGGCCTATATAACACGTGATCAGCTGTGGGATACGCCTAGGCCTACACTTGAGCCAGGGGACGGGATTCCATCAGGCCTGCTTGATGTTTGCTCGATGTTTGTTTGATGTCAAAGTTCCTATTTGAGTAATTCCCAATAAATGAATATTTTGGGATTGAAGATCTGACGTAAAATAAGCAGTGTAACTCTTTTAACATCCGGTGGAACAGAAGTAAACAAGAATAGTAGCAACCAGCAGCAGCAGCAGCACTTGTAGGCAGCAGTATCGTAAGTTACGAAAGTATGGAAAAGAAAGTGGCAATTTTCTGATAGACAGCTGCAAATTTTGAACAAAGAATATTACGGTTGTTTAAAAGTTTTAACTCTGCCGAAAAACTTCCTAAAAATTGGAGATTTTTAGCCTCAAGTTTTGCAGTTTTGGAAGAAGTTTTTCCGACGAGAAAAAGACTTTTCTACATGCTAAAATTAAAAAGAAAAAGATTGCTCCTTGTCTCCTTCTTACTACGATAAACCTACCACTTTTGCTAACAAGTTTGAAAATCCTGTGTTTTCAATTTTTGTCTGTTCTCAAAAAAAACCTGCGTCGGTAAGTTTTTTTTATCGGAGCCTAAAATATATTAGTTCAGTTTTTACGAGCTTGCTTTAAAAATTTTGCTAAAAAGTGTTCGTATCTAATCCGTAATGCTGCAGTATCTCTTAATGTTTTATGTCTGTTGGTATTAACTGTGTCAATTTGTTTTTATGAGTACGTGTGTAACATTGGACGACATGTCGTTGTATGAGAATAAACATTTTTAAAAACATCCAGCCGTGCCTCTCTACTTTTCGCTGGCTGCAACCGGAAGTACATAATTTTTTACGCTTTAGTTAGTATTAGTAATTTAGTAGTATCTGACCGCGGTCATTGGGTGTCCGGCGAGGTGAAGACAATGGAGATGCCTGGCCTGCTGCTGCTGCTGCTGCTGCAGTGGGTGGTTGTATTCTGCGTCTGAGTGAGCGCGGTGACTTCAGTGCGATACTCTGCATCTGGCGTCCCGTGCGCTGGTACGCGCTCACGAACTGTATCTCTGCACAGTCATAGGGTGTTTACACTATCCGGCAATCGTCCAGCAAACTTTTAGCAAACGTCCGGCATTAGCGCGTGTATTTTGAATACATTTGCTGGAAGTTTGCTGGGCGTTTGCTGGATCATGTAAACACCCCATTAACGATCCATTGTTTAGCGCGAGTATCCTCATTCTTCGCGAGCGTCCTCGCCTCATTTTTCGTGAGGATCCTCATTCCTCGCCAGTATTCTCATCTCACCTCACGTCGTTGTTTGTCGCGAGGATTCTCAATCCTCGCGAGCTCCTCGCCTCACCTCATTCCTCGCGGGTATCCTTACTTTTCTCACAGAGAAACCTATAAAAGGAAGCGAGCTGCGGCAGCTAATTAGATAGAAGAGATAACCTCGTACTGACAACAGGTGCGTAGTACGTATACTGACCGCCGTGTGCGGTGCGGAATAGGACGGGGTAGAGGTCCGAAATTTGGCCTGGCTGTAAAGCTGTAATAACTGGAATTTAATATAGGCTATTAATCCGGTCTATTGATAATTAATTAGCAGGTTAAGTTTGTTGATTTAAAGCTGCCGTATTGACTACTTTGTTATTTTTGTTGGGCTTCTATAGTCCGCGTATAGGCTATGTGTAGCACTGTTTATGCAGTTTTATGCACTTCTGTTCGTTAACAAAGTTTTACATTTTTATATTTGTGTTACTAATGGCCACTGGGGAAGGTGACCAGCCACGGTCAGGCTATGAAAACCGTGGCTAAAGTACTGAGCGTGAGCATGAGCCCGATTTGACCCAGAGAGAATGTCATAAGGTGTTTGCACGATCCAGCAAACGTCCAGCATTAGCACGTGTAGGCCTATTTTGAATACATTTGCTGTAAGTTTGCTGGACGTTTGCTGAATCGTGTCAACACCCCATCAGAGTCAGACGGAATCTATTACCGGATGCATCACCATCAAGGAGACGGCGACCTGGAAGATGCAGCATCAGTTAAAGACCTGCAGAGTCGCTGCCACCGGAAGCTGAATCTATCGTCGACGATGTGAGATCGAAGAGGGAAACTTGTAACCCAGCTTGCGGTTCATAGCGCGTCCGATGATCTACCGACACAGGCGTGGCAAGCTGGAGACGCCACTCAACGAAGCGTCTGTGCGCCTTACGACCCAGTGGTTGCCCAACAACCAAAAACATTACGGCGTCACGTTACAATAAAGTAATGTATGTTGCAGACTTCAACGGTTTACAGAGAATAGTAAAAATATAACCGTATATTATATGTTTATAATATTATTTACCGTTGCTTGACAGTTCGAAGTCGTCGACCGAACACCGCTCTGATCCATAAGCGACGAACACCGTTTCATCCTTGAAAAAATCTTGTAGCGTGAAAATCTGCATCAAACCATACAAGCAAAAAACACAATTAGTAGTCTGATTTTAGCGCTACAAGAGTAGATTCCTTAGCCAAATTTTTGTTACAAATTTGGCTCACTGAGCATATTTTTAGCTAGCATTTAAATTAACGCATTAGAAGTTTTTACGATAATGCGCTATATACATTTACTTTTGACATTTGACATTTTGACAACGCGCAAACAATGAATTCCAGCTGAAATGCAACTTCAAAAGCTGTGATTTTTTCCGGTCACCGTATCTAATGCTACGTAGGGCCCACTGATGCTGGTACGTGTATTGTTTCATCGAAGAAACAAAAATGTGATATATCGATTCAACTCGCCTGCTGTCCTGTGATGGTGAAAATCTTCTTGACGGCTCCCGAGTCGAGTTTGACAGCGTCGGTGATCTCACAGAGAACTTGGTCGAACGAGTGCGCCGTCTTCTTGTTGAGTAGGA
>Ga0209367_1004574_pt1 | contig 19127 bp, 5 predicted proteins | sample WorMetLIZISLAND2_FD_187412 | JGI IMG/M metagenome (GOLD analysis project Ga0209367, IMG submission 187412) | Marine gutless worms symbiont microbial communities from Max Planck institute for Marine Microbiology, Germany - Olavius geniculatus... ...
AATTAGATTTTGGGTTGTTTGATATTCGGATTTATTTGTTAATTTATGCGGCGATATATGTTGAATGTACAATAAACCATAGTTGCTGCAAACAATGGCTCCATGTTGTTTATTTCGCTTATTAGTAGTACATAACACCAACTTTAATTACAAACATACATCATTTGGCCATCTGATAGAACAATGCATGGTCGATCATAGAAGGTTCTACGTTATGCCGGTTATTGTAATTGTTAACTAGCGGACTTCTAGCGGTACCCTGAAAAATCAAATTTCGAACAAAATTCGAATAATGTAATTCAAATTCCGAATAATGAACAAATTCAAATAACACATCCCTACACACAATGATGTCATTTTGATGTCAGTGCATGCTCAGCTAATGTAGCTACTTAATGAAATCCATAAACAGCCAAAATAATCAAATATCAGAAGTGTGTGCTTAAATGTTGCTGACAAAGCTTTGATAATGCACACAAATTTTTGCTGCTTGGTTACTCACTTTTGGCCACTCACTGTACATTGCTTTGTTTACAGCATGTACCACAGCGTACAAAAAAGTTTCACGCCAAGAGATGGCCATAGCATCAAGGCAGCGCACGCTCGGAGAAAAAAACTCACTTGCATCCCAGAAGCGAAAGTCAGAATCAATCATAAAAACTTAATGTGAATACAACTACAGTAATTAATTAAATAACTTTAACAAAATACCAGAATTAAGAACTTTTTTTACATTTCAGATAGAAAATAGCTGATACAAGAATACATAATGTACAGCATTACATCAACACTGCATAAGCCACGGCAATATGGAAATGATAAAATAATACAAATTTAAAAGTGTAACACAATGCATAATATTATAGGACAAAAATTATTAAAATTATAAAAATCCAAAAAAATATAAATTGACATAATAATGCATTTCATCCGTTTTTTGACTCAAATGTATTTCAGATATGTAACAGGCAACTAAAGTCGATAGCATGCACCACAGTCTGTCAGAATTCTCATAAATACACTTCATCATAATCTACAAAACTTTGTGGATAACAAATTGCCAAGAAAAACCTGAGCATAACTTGTGACATCATAGAGCAGCTTAACGTAACATTTGACAACTGTCTGTGGTTTCAGCTCTTTATCTGACAACCAACAGCAAGAACAGTTTACTAATCGTTTTCTGTTGATAAGTCCAATGACAACAGAAAATAGAACAATTAACTAAATGGCTAAAAATCAACATGCTGCATAAAGTATCCCAAGAACAAATGTCACAAAATGACATCAAAACCTAACCTGTTTAGCTATGCACTGATAAAAAAATTTGGTTAAAGCCCACCAAAGCAGAAAGGAGATGTTTCAGAAACAAGACAATGTTCAAACAAACATAAGAGTCTGTCCAATGCATTTCAATAGCTTACAGTATATGTTTGCATAAATAAAATCAGTGAGCTGTGTAAACTAGTGGTAAAAATTAAACAGTTTCAAATTGTAGAGCAGCACTACTATTATCATTTTTGCTATTATTATAACTAAACAAGAAATCTGAGCTAATGCTCACGAGACACGCGAAAACCTATAGCAGTTCCTGTTCAGTAGTTTAGCTGAAAATTGGGGTGTTCATGCTAAGTTAATATACCAATACCAAAATCTCTCATCGCATAAATAGTTAGTTGCGTGGCGCCACCTTGCTGATGCTAGAGACTTGGGTGGCAGCCCGAAATCCCAAAAAATCCATAAAAAACCCCTATTTTTTGCGTTCACGGTCATCCAAGGTCATTGAATTCGGTGGCAATCGAGAGCTGAGCCAGTGTACAACTTCCTATTAGTGATCAATAGTAACGTAGGCCCTATCTCACACCGTTATTGAGATACAGCGACTTAATAGCTAAAATCACAAATTTTTCCCATCCCCATCATTTAGCGCCCTTTTTTGGGGTGACCCCTTTAGAATTTATGGAAAAGCTTACGGTTCTTGAAACTAGAGTCTTCCGAGCAGCTGACGGTGAAAATTTGGTAATTGTAGCTTGCACCGTTTTTGACTGTATCCCCGTGTGACAGATGGATAGACGAACGGACGGACAGAATTGCGATGGCTAAGACGCTCTATAGCAGTTCCTGCTTTCGCGCGTAAAAATTAACACTGTCAGTCATGTTTCAATTCATCACCAGCGGTTAACTATAAATGGTCCATTGTGTCCATGAGTCTATCTTGCGCCGTCATGGAGATATGGTGTCTCAAAGACAATGGGGTCATGACCTTGACCTTTTGGGATCACGTGACGTCATCAATCACGTAACCATTCAACTCACGATAAGCCACTTCTTATGGGTGGTCCGTTGTGACCATGCGTCTATCTTGCACCGTTATGGATATATGGCGCCTCAAAGTTGGACACTTGTGGACGGATGCACAAATAGATGCACAGATGCTCAGGTGATTTTATACTCTGTCCAATGCTATGCATTGCATTACATCACAGCTAAACAGATTGTGCTACGAACAGAAAGATGCTATAAACAACTGACTCTGGCACAGTATAAAAGTGATGCAGATGTCTCAGCATATTTCAGTACCAGTTATTTCAATTTGGGAAACATGTAATAAACAAGTTTGTGATAAATAAAGAGTAAATTAAAAGCTAATACTACTACCAAAACTTTCAGTCCGTCTATGCATAAACAATATGTAGAAGTTAATTATGCATGACGTTGCAGGTGTGAGAACAGATACATTCTAATGTATGCACAGTCTAACTGCAGGCCTATGATACATTCTGCATAAAACACATTATATGATATGAGAGACATACTTGGAGTGAAGGAAGCAAGTCTTGTGAGTGAACGGTGAAAAGCTTCTTGAAATGACTGACGAACAGGAACAGCTATGTCCATGAGAATATCACACTGGCACATACAGACACAGATATGCAACCATACGAAGACACACAGACAGACACAAGCACACAGACACACAGACAAACAGCTATCAGACACAAGCTAATAGCTTCGTGGCTGTTTATGCGTTGCTCTAAACTTCTGCAAACAAGTGAGCCAACGTCTGTTTCTGACTGTTAATAAAACGCACTGGGAACCAACCACATTTTCAAGGTGATGCCAAGTCTGTTAGCCATGGGACTGAAATAAACTAAACAGTAAGACCCAGACTCTGCTACTTTATTTTTGTTGACTTGTTGTACAACATGTTGCATGGTTTTCGCCCGCAACTTTTCAGCGTACTGGAGGTTGTGCTTTAATGATGGTTGATAAGCAATATGGAAAGTGCGACAACCAGATCAACGTTGTTGACATAACAGATCTCAGTTGACAAGTGATGCCAACCAGCTGCACATCGCGTGGTGGTTGGTAGGCTATAGCTCGCCAGCAGCAGCAGCTTCACTGCACTAGCGCTACCACAAACATACAGACTCACTGGATGATTCTAATGGCAGCTATAGGCTTCGCATAGACAGCGAAAAACCAGTCTCAGCTGAGTTTCTAACATTTGATATTTATCCAAACTAAAAACGAAAGTGACTGTCAAAATTACTATTACACATGTATACAACAATGTACTTGTTAAAATCAGCAGAGATGATAGACACAACATGTAAGAGAACACTTACACATGAGATGTGTGACGTCGAAAGTTTGACAGTGAAAAACGCATTCAGAAACAGAAACTGAACAAACTGCAGTTGAAACGACAACGAAGCATCCGAAGCCAGCGCAGAATGAGTGACGAGAGACGACAGTGTGTTGATGCACCAAGAACAACGACGTACATCTGACTCCAATCTACACAGTTCATGTTAACACACCTCATTTCAATTCACTAACATAATTACACTGTACAACACTATCCAATTGTCTCTAAATTCAACAGCAGTGTAAGACGAGTGACGCGAGATGATAGTGTGTTAATGCACTAACAGCAACAATGTTTTTCTAAATACTATCTATCTACACAGATCATAAATTTCCAATTCAATAACATAACTACACTGTTTCTGGTAAAAAACGGACCCCCTTAACATCGTGCAATAAAAATGTCAAATCTGAACAATTTGAACAAAGTTTTGTATACGTAATACCCACTAAATTTTTGAAGCGATTGCCAAATTTTGTTGAAAAATATTATTTCTTACCAAAATTATTAAATGTTAAATATTGATAACAAAATAACCAATATGGCGTTACAAACTGCAGTCGCTCAAGCAAAAGTAAAGTTTGTTGACACAATCAAAATAATGTAAACAATAACAAAATGATGTTTTCTGCAGACGATCGTGTTTTAATTCAATTGTTGAAACAAAAAAGGGTATGGTGCTAAAATGTTTATCCCAGAATTTCCCAGCAAGCCGTGGCCACTGTCAGGATTAAACAAATGGTTGCCTAACACTGGACAGTGGACACTTCACGTTGTAAATGACTGTAATTACAATGCAGTAAGTGTGCTGCATAGTCCTATAAGCTAACTCAGTTCAATGGACGCTCTGCTTACATGCAAGTCAGCTTGCGATCCCAAGGCCGTGCATATAAGCAGAGTCTACTGTGATTACAACGTCATGGTGCACAATGGTTTACTTACTGAGCTGGTGAAGCAATTTTTTGTATTGTTTGCATCAAGTCTGCAGCAAACAACTGACAAGCTTCTGCATTCAACTGCATCGTGCACACAGTGACAATACATACCACAGTGGAAGCACAGCTAGGAAAGAGACCAGATGTCAGACCCTATCAATTTCCACCGTAAGCATCAAACGTAAGACATCTACTACTAGCGATTTTATGTGATTATGAATCTACTAATGAAAATGCAAAACTCAGCCAATTTTCTAAGCAGTTACTTGGAAAAGTGAACAGAACAGGTCATTTCAGAAATGGTCACCTAGGCAATCACTTGCACTGGCATCAAACACAATAGCTAACACCAAAACCTAAATTACAATAACAAACTACATGCATGTGCATTCACGCAAACACAGTACTAGCAAACAAAAGATTTACACACATGCACAATCTATCTACAGCAATAAAAACTAAACCCTGCTTTAAGTGCTGCAACCTTCTACATTACCCGGAAATGGACTGGGCGTATTCTACACTTCCTAAAACCTGCACAGGTCAGACATACAAAAAGACAGACAGGCAATACCCGTAACGTTGTCAGTTAGGATAGCTGCACAATACAGCTAGTACCTTGAGTATGATAGTGGAAAGTGTCTTGGTGCCTGTGAGAGCATCAAAGTGAACAGACGATGGAGCAGTAGTCAGACACTCAATTACAAACAACTGAACTTCACTGGAGCCAGACATCCTCTCAGATACGCACTCCACCATAGCATTCAACTGAACACACATAGACAGACACATGCACATACAGATGAGCCAGACATATAGACAGTGACGTCATAGGTTAAAAAGTAGGCAATAAAGTTGCAATTTTCCAACAGACACTGAAAATTTCCGACAGATTTCCAGCCGCAAATTTCTGACAGGATGCTCAGAATTCCAATTTTGGCCCCAAATTTCCCCAAAATGGGGAATTTTTAGCCCCAAATTATGCACTCGTGGATGATAATTTTCATACAAAAAAATTTTCTGGCAATTTTCCGACAGCCTAATATTTACGATTAAATTGCGTCATTCTTCCCCGCCATGATGCCAATGCATTCAAACAGAAGACGGACATACACACATTGACTCAGCTAACAGTATTCAGCATCTAACGCAAAGCAACATTTCACACACAGTCTAGGATGCTAAGACCTGAAGGTCTTGAGACAATGCCCAAAAACCAATTCCATTCCATTCCATTTTATTTAAATCAGGCAACGTGGCCCATACACACACACACACAAAGAATAAAAACACTACACAATAAAACCTAGAAATAAAACCTATAAAAAATTTAGCGCTTTACACGAATATGAAAACATGACAGCAAAGCTAACACCTGAGAGAGCTGGCTGAACTGCATTGTGAAGCCATCAGATGGCCTTAAGCTTTATTCACTGCAAGTGCATGTAAATCTACATAGAATGTAAAATCAATCGACATAGCAATCAATATCATCTAACAATTCAGTGACTGAGTAGTCAAACAACTGCTGCAGTGCAAAGTAGGCATAAAATGTACTGAACTCAAAATGAGCACTGTAAAAATGCCATAGACTGATGCTGTACTATGCTATGCTACAGCAATGGGACAGATAATAAACAGTACAGACAAACAGATAGACAGGCAAACAGACAAAGAGAATGATGGTATACCAGTGCAATGCAATGTGGCTTGATTTCTTTATGACGGACATTGCGAAGAATACAAAACACCAGCGAAGACATCAAAACCGACTTTATTTTTGCCTACATGACATCATCACTAACCAATCAAACACTCACAAATTTTTGGCTGACCCAACCCAGTTACATTATATGCGTATCATAAAGGTTAGATACAGAGAGACAGACAGCATAACGTGTTACTGCAATTTTGCAGCACAAACACATTCCCTGACCTGACCCAGTTATCCAGATATATGATCCAGGTCAAGCCAAGTCTCTTAGAACTTGCTGTCTGTCCATTATAACCAGGATCGACTGCTGCAACGCTGTGCTCCACGGCACTCCATTCGGCATCATCCACAAGCTGCAGCGAGTACAGAACAACGTCGCGAGGATCGTTCATCAAGCACCAAGGCGATCACACGCATATCCACTGCTGAAGAAACTACACTGGTTGCCGGTGGAGCAGTGCATCTCTTACAAGCTGGCTTTGTTAACGTTCAAAATACGACAGACGTCAGCACCGGCGTACCTCAGTCAACACATCACAGCAGGCAGTGGAACTCGGTCACTGAGATCTTCTGATGTTCCACTGCTCCATGTGCCGTTCAGACGGACTGCCATTGGCAAACGATCGTTCAGCTGTGGTGCACTGACAACTTGGAACTCTCTGCCTGCTTCTGTCATTAACTGTGACACTCTCCCTGTATTTAAATCTAGGCCTAAAACTCACATATCAAATTTTGCATACAGCTAACTGACCTGCTCTGCCAGCGCCTCTGAAGCTACAGCACTATGGTGCTATACAAATGTATTATTAATATTATTATTGTTATTTATTATTATTATTTTTGTTTTTAGTACCCCCGGTAGTAAAGATCCCGGGGGTTAAAAACTAAACTAAACGTTAAAAACTACTGGGATGACCAGAGGTCCGATGTGTCGCTTGTACAAAAACTGTCACAAACAAGAACGGCATTAAAGTGCTGCATCAGGACCGACAGCCGCTGATTATTATTATTATTTTAAATAATAACAATAAAGGTTCCCGGGGGTTAAAAAACAAAAAAGGGTTAAAAACAAAGTGTCGGAGTGACTAGAGGTCTGGTGCATTATTTTTTACCCCCAGTAACAAGCCACGAAGGCCGTGAGTGTCTACCGGCGATCCACAACGACAAGTATGGGCTACACAGACGCTGTAACCAAGATGCAAAGCTGCAAAGTGACTGCCACACGGACTGCAAAATCAGATAGTCTCAGTCCACAGCTGGAGATGGGCAACGCTAAAAGCCAGTCTCCTGTAAAGCAGTAAGAATCAAAAAACACCCAAGCATAATAACTCAATAGCAATTCACATTATTACCAGTAACAAAAATAGCATCTAACACTGGTCAGTCACTTCTAATCCCTCACTTCAGATGGTACGTCAACCTTATTCATTAAATTTTAATTATAACAATTACTTATGTACAACTTTCTTTCTACATCACCGCATTCCTGCTGTAACGTCAAAGTAATAAAGGCAAGCAGCAGTATACAACTCTGGAGTGCGTAAAGATTACAAAAGTTTAACACAACTGGTGCACATTTCTATTCAACTGATAAAAAAACACACAAACACAGGGTCAACTAAAACCACTTTCAACAGAAAAAAACCAATGATAAAACTCAGATAATAAGTTAACTTGCTATGTAATAGACAGACTAAGTGCACACAGATAAAACCTGGTCATCTGCTGACAGTTGCTTCATAATCTTTGTTGCTAACTGCAAGTAGAGAATCTTCTTTCGAACACTCTGCTGAAAAGCTTCATCTGACATAATGAACCAGACAGAGTTAGATAAATAACTAAGCATCATATACCAGCAACTGATGACACAGATAGACAAACAAGCAAACGAAGAGGTAAACAGGCAGAAAAAATTGCAGGTAGTAGGGCTGGCCTCGATCGGCATCTGATCCTGATCAGATCACCAGGAATATGTAGCAATCACATGCAATGAAATAAAAGACTAATCACGATCATTTCAGATCTTAGTCATCAGCTGTGCAAACTAGAACTGACTGGGCATTTGACAACTAACTGCACAGTGATGCATGCCACATGGCAAGGAAGATGGGAGCTGTTGCAGCATCAGCAGCCAGTTCTGCATTGTTGGAGAAAGGGAAATCAAGAAATGCCTTTGAATAGGCGCTGCAGTGAGTAGTTGCAAAGAAGAGGAACTTGTGTATATCATATTACCAGACTGACTCCAGGGCGGCCAACAGCGGTAGCTGGCCGCAAAGTGGTTGCGTGTGGTGTTGCATTTTCTCTGTAATGGATAATACTAAGAGAGGCTTTCATCTCTGGTGAGTGGTTGCCACCGGTGCATCTGCAGCAGTCATTCAACTGTCAGTCACTAGGTGGCGCGATCAGCTGTTATGATGTCACAACTATGGATTGCTTTGCTAGATGATCGAAGCAAACCCTACAAGGTAGCCCAACTTATGCAATCAGGATTCATCAATGTCACACTGGACAGACAGACAGATGGACGTCATTACTTCAGCAATACTGCCGCCTGACTGCTGTAGCATTAGGCAGTAATAAATATCAAACACAGCATGCACAAAGGTAAATAAGCCAAACAAATAAAGATAAACAGATAAACAGACAGAATGATAGAGACAGTGATAGATGCCACCAGACAGAAATGGAGTACAGACATGCAGAAAAGCAAGGTAATGTTTACTTACTAGATAAGACGTCAATACAGAATGCTGCAAAATGTTCATCATCCTTAGTAACAATTAAACCAATGACCGCATCGCAAACTGGATGAACTGATGGCAGATTAGCTGCACACATCTACGACACAAACCAATCGCAGTTCAGTAACTACACCAATCAATTGATAAAAATCCAACAACATCAACCAATCATAGATTACATAAATATTAAACCGTGAACATAAGCTGATGTCTCTTTGACTTTCACTCTCTGTTGGTTACTACACTGCGTCGAAAAAAATTCCCACTTTCTTATTGTCCATATCAGTATTAAACTAGAAATTTAGAACAAAGCCCAATGTAAGTCCACCCGGCACCCCAAATCCGACTGGGGGAAAACATTTAGGTGGTTGATATTTCCTCTGTAACAAAGTCACGTGGCCCGAACTCAAACACATTAGCATATGCAGAATGTGCATTGTCGACTTACGATAGGTCAACATCCATGCCTGTAACATTTTTGCCAATGGACCAAAGTTCATCCAATTTTTTTTGGTTTCAATGCAACATGGATGGCAGTCGATGAAGTCTGTTATCGATTATCGGTATGTCGATCCACTGCAAAAGTTAAAAGATGCCTGAAATCGTGCCAAATTCTGAACTTGGGTGGGTCATCATCTACGCATGCAACTTTTTTCTTTGTGGACTAAGTTCACCAAATTTTATTGGCTAAACCCAGGGGAAATCGTTGTCAATGAAGTTTGTTTCCAATTTTTGATATCTTGATCGGTTTCTAAGATATTTACGATCAAAGCCAAAAGTTGTCCGATATTGGGGCCAAATTTTTTGACTTTTTGGTCCTCCCAAATTTCTACAGTGCAGGCCCCCAAAATTTGTACCTAAGTGGTTATGCCACCTTATGACCCGTCATGTAGCAAAGCTTCATGAGAGTACTCCCTTTATCCCAAAGGTTACAGGCATGGATATATCAAATTTTATGCCAATTTATGACCCCCTATGAAAGAAATTGTAAGGAATAAGACTAATAAGACTTGGTTATTCTCAAGTGCATGTAAAAATTTGAGTGTGCAGTACCCCCTAAAAACCTAAATATTGTCTTCCGAAAAAGTCAATTTGGATGGGCACGATTCCACCATTAGATCTCAGAAATTACAAGTCCACAGACACCAAAATTAACATATATATCTTATCCATTTTCCTAAACCAGTATATTTTTCTGATAATTCTGATAGCAATATCAATGACCAACGTTTTGTCAACAGGAAGAAATTTACCTTTGAAATCGACGATCTATAAAAATGCTGCATAAAACAAACCACTATATTGACAGGCTGATGACGTCACTTAGGGAACACGTCGTCAATGTAAAATACACATAAAAACATAAGCATTATAAAATCATATTTTCTACCTATGTACTGCTGCTGACTGTGTTTCCCCGGTGATGTCACTTCCAGTCACTGACCCAGACAGAGTTTTTTGCATAATGTAACGTAATGCCGCATTTTGTTACAATTTGTGCATTGATTTCATACATTTATAAAGCTTAAGTCAACGTATTATATATACAAAGTGAAATGTCTAATTCAGATCTACATAAATTTCACAAGTGAGTTTGACTGTGGCCACGGACCTTTAGTGAACCAAGTTCACCGGACTTTTTCGCCGAATGAGGGAGGAATCGCCATCGATAAAGTACTTGACCAATTTTGAATACCTTCATTCTTTCTAGAGATATTTGCCAACAAACTTTGAAATCGTCCAAAATTGGGCCAAATTTTGCATGCTTTTGGGCTCTAAAATTTATTGGCCGAAAATCGCAAATTTTCCCTACCCCCCTCTCATTTAGCACACCTGCTCGTGGTGACCCTTTTCGAATTTATGGTAAAGCTTTACGGACCCTGAAACTAGAGTCCTCGACCCGTGGAAGTCTTCTAGGCAGCCAATGGTGAAGATTTGGTAATCTTAGCTTGCACCGTTTTTGACTGATCCACCCAAGTGACGGACGGCCAGAAGGACAGAGAGTTTGCCGGACTTTTCTCGCCGAACACAGAAGGAATCGCAGTAGGTTAAATACCTGTCCAATTTTTAATATCTTCATCCGTTCCAGAGATATTTGCCATCAAAATTTGAAGTGATCCAAAATTGTGCCAAATTTTGCATTTTTCTGGCCCATAAAATTTTTCGTGCAAAAATTTTGCGGTGATCGGAAAATGGAGCTCTGAAATCACGTGGCAAAAAAATTTTTTTAACTGCGGTAAAACATAAGTCCACTCCGAAAACTACCATTACCAAGTCCACTAATAATTTCACGGTGTCATTACCAGTAGCATGTTACGAAAAAAAATAAAAAGTTCCATCCAAAGTCACAAGTTAAAGCAGAACTCTGATATTGTTGCCAACTGTAGCAGAACGTAACGTAGAATGCTCACCAGCAAAATGTCTCTAATATGTGAATGATTCGCTTTGCACAAAATCTTCTTTGTCTTCCAGTGTTTTGACAAAAGCTTTTTATCAATCTGCATACAAACAGAATGAAGAAGCTGAAACCTCAACATGTACAATACGTCTGCTACTGGTCATATTAATTCCGATTAATTTTTGTAGTCAATCAGAAGATCAAAAACTGCAGAATTCAACTAATGGTCGGTAGCAAAAGTGATGATGATGATGCAGTACGGGGAGCGGGGACTGTAGTGTGAAATATGACAAAGTGCAGACTGTTAAACTAACACTATACAAGTACAAGTATAATTTCTGCAGCCATACATATTATAAGTATGGGATGATGATCAGGATCATAATAAAATGGACAAAGAGATGTCAAACACAGTGTAGAAAGGACAAGAACAAAAACCCAGCTAACACAAACGGGAATGCGCAACAGCGGTGAATGTTTGAAAGCCTAGTAAAACAAAATCTATGTTTCTATTACAGTCGCCAGAGGATGCCAGACAACCGGTGGCTAATTATCTAGTACTCGCAAGAGGTCGTGACCTGTCTTGCTCTAACAATGCCGTATCGGCTAAAAATCGTAAATTTTCCCTACCCCACTCTCATTTAGTGCTCTCGTTCCAGGCGACCCCTTTCAAATTTATAAAAAAAGCTTTATGGTTCCTGAAACTAGAGCCTTCCAAGCAGCCGATGGTAAAGATTTGGCGATCCTCGCTTGCACCGTTTTTGACTAATCCACCCGTGTCACGGAAAGACGAACAGATGAACAGAATTGCAATAGCTAAGACGCGCTAAAAGCAGTAGCTGTTATCGCTCATAAAAACAGTAACTTTGGAAAGCACAAAAAGAACATGTGTAAAAAGCAAGGCTAAAGATACCCGGGCAGCTACCCAAAAAACCAGTGGATTTTAATGGGTGAAACCACTAAATCCACCACAAAAAAACCGTGCAAAAATAATCTGATTTTAGTTTATTGTTCTGCCAATGATGAAAATATTTTATTATGGCTAAGTTTCAAAACATCTGAACCTACAAATTTGCAAATTTTTGGATAACCTATGTTCTATGGAGCAAGTAAAAACCTAGATAAATCAACCAACAGACTTTTCGGCTGAGGTTCAAGTTGGGCATTTTAAAAAATCCAATGTCCGACAAAAACTAAAAAACTAAATAACAGAGCTGTCAAATAATGCATTAATTAATGTGTTAATAAATTGACATGCATTAAAAAAATTAACGCAAGCTAAAAAAATTAACGCACACACGTAAATGTATTATTTTAATAATTTAATTTACTAAACTCGGTGAAGCAGAAACTACCGTAAACAAATAATTATTCAGACGACAGGCTAATAGATAATATAGATGATATTATAGATAATAGATAATAATATGCTAGCTATGACGTCAGTTCTTGTTGATCGAAAATATGAAATTGTCGTCTGAAGTTTTTTGCGCAATAATTAACTGCAGTTTCAACCTTCTATATTTGACAAACGGGGCCCCTAAATGTCGCAGGGCCTGGGGTAACACCCCCCTACTCTCCCTCACTATAGGTCTGGGTGCGTTAATAAGGCATTGATTAATGCGTTAAAAAAATTAACACTTCGACAGCTCTACTAAATAACACCCACTATCTGAGGCTTTCAAAAATAAACCCGGTTTTTTGAACACTGGTTAAAAGCACCAAAGATGATGATGAAGAGTTGTAAAAACTAGATACTAACGAGTCTGCGTTGATCAGCAACTGCCAACAGAACAAGTAATATGTTCTGATCACAGGATTGCCAGCCATTTGTCAGATGTAGACACTTTTCAATCAGTGGATGAATAACAGTAGAATACACAGCCTTGTCCACCTTGTATGCACAGTACACACACACATAACACAGAGTTACTAACTAATAGCTAGGGCCCACATTTTTCCGTGACAAATTTGGCCAAATTCTGTGTGCCACGGGCCAGTTCACAAACTTCCGCGGCTCACCACAGTCATCCATTTGTGAGTAAACTGAGCTCTAGCACGTCAAAAAAAACTTCAGTTACTGAAGGCTGGCGTTGTGCTCAGTTATGCTAGCAACATTCAAAGAAACTTATCAATCATTTTTTCTTTTCAAAAGTGCAATATGTCAAGTCAAATTGTGTTTATTTATGATTGCGTGTCGTATTGTGATGGCTATTAGTAGAGCTCACAGTTTTAAACAGTTCAGTTTGATTTTTTCAGTCATATAATTAGTCTGTTTAGTTAAATTGTAAAGCAGATGATCGTACTGATCATTGGCCATTCCTAAGGATGTTAAATTCGTTTTTTCCAAGTTCGAATTTTGACTCCAAAAATTCAGATTAAATTCGAACTTTGTTTATATATTTGTGGAGAAGCTTAAGCAATTTGCATTTGATGTCTGCATTGTGGGACGAGATGAAGATCACAGCACGCACGCCACATGCCGGGAAGCAGTCTATCAACAGTGCAATCAGCCAGGACGTCAAGCCATGTCGTGCTCTATTGCCATCAATTGACGTCTGCTCTGTGTCTGGGCCTCCAAGATTTGTCACTTTGATTGCTTGCATCAGTATACAACACGCACCAGGGGCGCAGCACGGAGAGTAATTGAACGCCGCGGCGGTAAGCAGGGCAGGGAGGGGAGAAGAGGGGTAAGCAAACATGCGGCGAGCGTCGCTTGAATTGACGGCAGGCAGAGAACAAAGAAATTGTCACACAGTGCACCGCTGAAGTAACAGCGCTCCAATTTCAAGGCTAAACCATCTGCATCTAATTAGTGATGCTTAGATTCGAATATCAAACGGCTGATAAATGAATACGAATTCGAACTTGAAATTCAAAGTTCGCAAATCCGAACTTCATTTAACAACCCTAGCCATTTCTCAATTGTTGCAAAACTCCGTGAAATTCCGCACAAATACCGCGAAAAAAGGCAAATTCTGTGGCTTGGTTCGAAATTCCTCAACCTGTGGAAAACTGTGGGCCATACTAATAACTACTAACAATCAATATTTGTTACAATTAAATAATGGTGATCATTGTTAATGACTAATTAATCATAAATTTGAAAAAAAAACAGTGAAATCAATTGTATGGACATTGCTGATTAGTTGAGATACAGCAATGCAGCAAAAAATACTAAACTGTCTAAATTTTTGTACTGACTTTGCTGATAAGCTGAGCTAAGGCGGTGCAGCAGAGTGGCTGAAGAAGAACTTTCTGTTTGTGAATTGTCAGCAACGCTCTGACAAGTTTAGATAGCTGAGCATCATCACTCTACAGACAGTAAAGAACACAACATATTGGATAGATAAAACACAGTATCATAACACATTGGACACATAATACTGCACTAAGTGCAAGCGCCATCATTTGAATCACTATGCAGAATAGAACAGACGATACAGTAGAGCAAAATAGGGCACAGCAGGCATTACTACAGGATGGGTCAAAAAAATGGACCCGTCTAAACTTTAATAATTTCGCAACAGTTAGTGGCAAAAATGCATGTGATATGTCAAAAGTTTCAAAATGTTACATAGAAAAAGCGCACAACTTGCATAGGGCGGCATTTAAATACTTTTGCCTAATTTACATAAATCTTCACAACCCCTAAAATTCAGCCGGATTCGACTGTAACACATGGATTTGGCATGGATATCTGAGCTTATTGTAACTTAGCAATGTTTGCTCATGGAAAGGTGTGTGATATGTCAAAAGTTTTAGAATTGCGTATAAAATAAGCGTATAACTAACACACCTGTCCATTTAAATATTCTTGACTTGATTTACATAAATATGCATTACCGTTAAAATCGCGCTAAATTGACAGTACCGCATTGACCTAAGTTGATTTTTTCATCAGCATACGATGAAATAACAACAATCATTAACACACACCTTTAGTTTAGATAAAATTCGACATGTGCAGTTGGGCACCCTTTGCATTCATAACCATTGTCAGTTTTTTTGGCAGCTAATTGATCGCCATTTTCAGCGGGCCAATTTTTGAAGTTTTGTGACCATGCCATCTGCTGCAATGCCCCCAGACCGAATAATCCACAGGATTAAAATCTGGACTATTTGGCAGCAAGTTCTAAGTTCAATGAACGCCTGATTTCAGAGGTAATAAAGATTTATGCAAATTGAACAAGAAATGCAAGTTTGGCACTATTTCTCTAGAGCATTCTAAAACTTTTGATTATCACACGCCTTTCTACTGGTAATCGTCGCAAAGTTATCAATGACCAAACAGATCCGTTTTTTTACCCACCCACTCACCTAGGCCACCCTGTATATAATGATCAAAGTCAACTGGCACCAGATGGCACTGTGGCTTGCACGTCAATTTAGCCGATATCTGCAACATAAATAATCACAGTGGGCTCTGATCCCTAAATATCAATTTCCCACCAAAGTGAGAAAAGCTAGCAGTATCTAATACAATGTTACTAAGCACCATAAAAGTGTTAGAAGGCATATCATTTCATCCAACAGGGTAAACAAGTGTCTCAGATGGACCGGATGGACTACTGTAATAAGAGATGTGTACATATAACACTGATACTGGTAGAAAAAAATATTTGGCAAAAAATTATACTACAAAAATTACATGGCAATTAACCATGGCACAAACCTTCAATATGAGATCAGAGTGAATGATAGAAACATAGACCAGAACACGACCAAGCAATACACCACTTGTGTCCTGTGATTAAACAAACAGATTAGTGTTGTTACGGTTTCACACTGGCCGAAGTCGATGATTTGGTTTTGTGGAAAAAACCGTGGTTTCAGTTTGGTACTGTTCGGTTTTCCGATCAGCATAAAAAATAGCGCATACGTCCAGTGATGACTCACGCCTGCCGGTTCACCGCTCACGGCCATACATCTGCTAGATGCAAACTCTATGGGTGGGTGGGCGATGCGTAGCTGAGAGAGTGGACGACACCGACTCATGGCATTTGATGATTTCAAGCCTGGACATGACAGCGTGCCTGCATAATAAAAGCCACGACCCCAGTATCCAACAGATGGCTGTGTAAAGACTGACCCACAGATGGCCGCTGTATAAGCATCAGTAACAGAAACAGCTAGGCGAACAGAGGCAAATGGGTTTGATAATGCTTAAAAACCACAATTTCGGTGGCACTTTCAATAACCGTAACAACACTTAAACAGATAATAAAATACTCATAAAACAATAACTCACCAAATAACAATGTCACAAAGCACTTTACAACATACCTTTTAACTCTACAGATGACTTATAGATCTTGGTTAATTGTTGAGTCTTCATCCAAGCAATGCATGCTTTTGTACAAATAGATCAATCAATAAAATTAAAACACATTTTATACAGTAAACAAACAAATGATATCAGCAAAACTCATACTATAATAGATCTGCCTTCTGTGAGAACCTCACTCAAGCACTCACACAGCCTGGGCAAGATTTTTCTCTATTCAGTGACAACAAACTGCATTACTGGGTTAGATCACAACTGTGTGCATATAAAAAGTCATTTCAACAAGATAACTATTTAAAACCAACAAAAGATGCTTACCGATTTCGAGTCCGATTTTGTAACCTTCAGCAGTTTATTTGCCAAGCCAAGTATATCAGAAACTGAGTAGACCGTGTATGTACGAAGCACCTGCAAGGGAATAATTTGACAACATATGCACATACATACGGCAGCCCAGATCGGGGGTCTCAAACTCATTTGGGAGTGCAGGCCACACTGCAAAATATCACGCAGTCAGTGGGCCGCATTCAGGCTTGTCTTTAAGACGCTTTCAGTACATGACAACCGCCCCGAATAACACTCGGGATTACCGCTGAACAGGTTAACTGAAGTTGCTCAATCCTCAGAAACGCACACGCCAACCAATGACAATAATCACTTGTTATATTTGGCCCTTTCATTTGCTATCACTCTCAAAAATAACTAACACACAAACAACTGTCTCAGTTTCGTGGCAATGCGTGTTAATGCAGCAATAATTAATCGCTGACCCTAAGTAAAACATTACGTATTTTAACCCATTCATGCCTAGCGTCCCTAAAAATGGGACACCTAGTTTGACTATAAAATTATTCAGGCACTAATGGGTTATGCAACTATCAGTGCATATGGAGCGTTGAGTACGCTATCTACTACAATTAATTTGCTTCGTGCTGCGGGTTAATACTGGACAAAATCGTTGCAAAAACCCGACAAATTGCATTTTTTTGTCTTGCCTAGAAGCTATGGCAAGTATTATACAACGAAGCAAAATGAAGCAAAACTGCTCTTTCGTGGCCACTGTCCCTTCCACACACGCCTGCACTTCATCAAGGCTTTGGTGCCGTAGGCACCTTTAGACCATTACGGTCTGGGCCTGACCAAGCCCGCCAACTTCCTGAGGCTCTGGTCCCCCGGCCACAAAAAGAGTGTGCAGTCGCATACATGAGGCGTCCCCCCCGTGCTGCGAGCCATTATTGTATACTGCAACCTGCTATATACGTACACTAGAGGTCAGTCTACGAAATAATGGTGTCACATCATTTTATCTGTTTAACCCATTCATGCCTAGCATCCCCAAAAATGGGACACCTAGTTTGACGGCAAACTATAAAATTATTCAGGCACTAATGGGTTAAGGTTTATGAGGCTCACTTTAAATTAGTCTTATTCAAGCCTTACATGAGTTAAGACCGTTGAATATCCAAGGCGAGCACACTCTCTGCTCGATGCTAAGCCACGAATCAGACGCTTGACAACATATTCGAGCTCCTTCCCACGATCATTGCTATCCTACAAGCAAACAAATGAATACATTAAATAGGTAAAAAACTGAACACTGCACCGAGATCACTCAACTACTCTTACTAACACAAAGTAGCAATAATCTGCATAGCAACAATGGTGGGCAAACAGATTAATCCACAAGTTCAGTTGTCATTTCTTTAACAGTTCTTCTTCTTTGGAATACGTGCCAACTTCAGTATGATGAAGACTCCAGCAGTTCTGGAAAATCAAGTTCAAGCAAATTTATTCAACAAATTTTACCACATAATCGAACAAAAAATAATTGCTCAACACTGCATATTAAAATAGAAGTGTCAGCACTTTTCCTGTGAATGAAGATAGTTACCGGTGGCTGCTTCAATGACAGTGCTGACAACAACTGTTCAGCCGCATTTAACCTCTTTTTATCAGAAACGTCAACCAGAACCCAAAATCGATCTAAAATGCCAGAACCAATATTTCGCTTCAGCTTCTGCATTTTTACTACTTTCCACAAATCATTCCATATCCACGTTCACAGTGAGCGATAATTAGCAAAAGTTTGTTTATGTTTATTCACAGAAAGCACCTGTTAGAGGTGTTTCATTTGTGAACTTTGGATTACGGGTAATCGGTAAATGAGAAAAGACAAAGTTTATCTACCAAAATTTGGATGCAAAGTCACCTAAAATCATTTAGGTCAACCTAAATGATTCATTAATTTGTTGCTCTGTACCGATTTTGCTATCATCATCGTTTATTACGCTAAAAGGCAGCAGCACACAATAAAATACACTAAAAAACACTAAAAACTCAAACTACGAGTAAACTACGAGTATGCTCAAAGGCACACTCAAAAGAATGTCACATTAATAC
>Ga0209367_1004576_pt1 | contig 19123 bp, 3 predicted proteins | sample WorMetLIZISLAND2_FD_187412 | JGI IMG/M metagenome (GOLD analysis project Ga0209367, IMG submission 187412) | Marine gutless worms symbiont microbial communities from Max Planck institute for Marine Microbiology, Germany - Olavius geniculatus... ...
TACTGTCAGTTACCGCACTCAGCAGTGCCTCGATCGAAGTCGTCGTGTATAAGACGGACCTTCTGGCCCCTCGGCAATAGCAGGTTCTGCGGTGTCAGCCATGCCGGTGGTCCGCTTATGACGTGAACGTGAAGCCCTGGCATGCTGCTCGTCAATCACATCCGACGTCTTCGGCTGCATGTTCTCATTTGAGACATGGCGTCTCCTGGTGCTACGCTTGGATGGGCCGACTGTCTCATCAAGGTCAATAGCGATGCCACCATCAGCCAGAACACCCACCGACACATCGGCATTCCCGTCGGCTGCGGAAAGAGGCATTCGTTGTGAAGTAGGGATTCTCGACTTTCGTGGAGCATTCCTCCTGCGCTGGTGGTTGTCTCGGTCATCGTCGTCAACGTTGCTGTGATGATGTAGCTGTCTCAGCTGGTGCTCAAGCTGACGATTCTGCTCACGCAGGTCACTGACTACCTGGTCGTTGACTGACGCGGTACGCGACAGCTGCTCAATCTTCTTCTGCAAAGCCTCTACCTTGCGATCCGTATCTTCCGAAGATGGCTGCCTGTCATGTCTTCTGCTCCCATCTTTCAAGGACTGGATTTCAGCATCCTTCTGTGATAACGACTTTTCCAGTTTTGCCACCAGCCGGTCGCGTTCCTCACGCCAGTTAGACAGTTCTTTCTCCTTGTCAATCTTCAAGGCATGAAACTGTGTGTTCAACATCTTCATCTCTTGCACCCGTTGATCTATTTTTTCTTGTGCCACTTCAAGCTGCTTACGAAGATTTGCCAACTCCATCTCACGCTGGTAGAGCTGTTTCTCTAAAGACTTTGCGTTACTTTCTTCAGACTTTAATTTCTCCAGCTCTTGTTTGGTCTGCGCCAAATTCTTCTTTGCTTCAGCTAGGTTAGATTCGCTGGTCTTTAACTCGAATGTTGTGTCACGCACATCCTTCTCAAGACACTCTCGAGATTTTCTCACTTTTTCAACTTCCTTCTCGAGGTCACGAATTCTTATGCTCTTCTGGCGTATCTGGTCATTTAATGACTCTGACTGATCACGATTACCAGCAGTGACCTTTTCAAGCTGTTCTTCCAAAGATCGAACTTGACCATCACGCTCCCGCAGCGTCTGATCTTGCGTCTGCATTGTCATCTCCTGCTCTGTAATTGTTAATTTCATCTGCTCGATGACTTCCTCATTTGAATGAGCATCCTTCAAAGCCAGGTCAAGTTTCAGTCGATCCTCTTCAGACTTCTGCTTCAGATCACTGACAGCCGTCTGCAATGACTGTAGCTTCTTGTCTCTGTCTGCTAACTCTACAGCTTGGCTTCGGTCTTTCTCCTGCAGCTCATTAACAAGCTGAGACAATGAGCTTAACTGCTGCTCTAGTGCTTTCTCATGATCGTTAGCCTTCTGCAACGTTTCTTCCATAACATTCAGCTGCTCTTCTGCCTTGTCCAACTTGGCTTCGTGTGAGACTATACTAGACAAATGGCTTTCAATTTTGTCTTCCGCTGCCCTGCAAGCATCCTTTGCAGTATCCAACTCACTCTGAAGTGATTCAAGAGATGACTGGAGAGTTGAACATTTCTCCTGTTCCTGACACAAACTGGACCTCACTTCATCAAGCTTCTTTTCACAATCCGTTGCTGTGGCTTCAAACTGACATCGAATGGCTCTCTCCACTTCCAGTACTTTTTCCAATCGAAGAATCTCTGAGGCTTTCTCACGAAGCTCATCCTCACCATTACTAACAGCAGCTGAAGTCTGTTGCTTCAAATCTCTGAACTCAGTCTTCAGTCTTTCACACTCACTTTCCTTTGCCAACAGATCTGTCTGCATGTTTTCGGACTCGACTGTCAGCGACTTAATTTCTCCTCTGAGAGACTCCAACACAGTTGTCAAATCCTTCAAGTCTTTCTCCTTCTCCTGTAACTCATTCTGTGCAGTTTGCAGTTCCTCTTCAGTCCGTGCATCATTCTGTTTGGCCTCTTCCAGACTTTTGACAGTTACCTGCATGTTACGTTCAAGAATGTCATATTTCTTCTGTAGCTTTGTCAACTCATTAAACTTCTCCTGGTATGAAGCTTCGACTTCTTTGCAGTGCTGGGCCCACTTGTCATCCACAGCTTTTTTATCATTCTCTGCTATCTTCAGACGCTGCTCCAAATCGCGCACAGTGTCCTGTTGCTTCAAATCAGAAATCTCAGTCTTCAGTCTTTCACACTCACTTTCCTTTGCCAACAGATCTGTCTGCATGTTTTCGGACTCGACTGTCAGCGACTTAATTTCTCCTCTGAGAGACTCCAACACAATTGTCAAATCCTTCAAGTCTTTCTCCTTCTCCTGTAAATCATTCTGTGCAGCCTGCAGCTTTTCTTCAGTCTGTGCATTGTTCTGTTTGGCCTCTTCCAGACTTTTGACAGTTTCCTGCATGTTACTTTCAAGAACATCATATTTCTGCTGCAGCTTTGTCAACTCATAAGATTTCTCCTGGCACACAGCTTCGAATTCTTTGCAGTGCTGGGCCCACGTGGTGTCCACAGCATTTGTATCATCCTGTGCCAACTTCAGACGCTGCTCCAGTTCTTTCTTCAAGGTAGCCTCAAGCTCGGCAACTTTGGCTGTTGGTGCATTCTTATCCAGTTCATCGCTCACAGCACCGGCAGTCTGAGGTGGATCCTGGTTGGCAACTGGTGTCACCAGTTCTTTCAGTCTTTGTTCTAGCTGAGCCTTGTCACGTCTTAGCTGCCTGCAGGAGACCTCATGTCGATGCTCTGCTTCATTCAGCTTGCTAGTAAGCTCTTCAATTGTCTTCCGCAGCTTTGTACACTCCACACGAGCCTGCGTCTTCTCCTGTCGCACAGCTTCACTAGCGGAAAACTCGGCCTTCGTCAGTTTCTCGGCAACCTCATCTCGCTCCACAGCCAGCTTGCCGATGTTCTCCCGGGCAGCGGCCATTTCTCTGCCCATCTCTGAAATCTTGTCCTTGAGCTTGCTCACTTCATGTGCATAGCTGGACAGCTTCACTTCGGCAGCATGGAGCTCAACACTTGGGACATAGTCATCGTCGTCATCCGCACGACGCTGGCGCTTGCAGGACTTCTGCACTGCCTCCATGTAGATCTCCATCTTCCTCTCGTACTTTTCCTCCAGTATCTCCTCATGCCTGCGAGTACTCTCCTGGTATTCGTTCTCAATGCGGACTAACTGCCTCTGCATTTCCTCGCACACCTCTGCACGTATCGCGTGCTTTGACTTCCGCTCCTCGGTCAACGCATCGCGCAGCTTCTGCACTGCAGATAATAGCTTCTGGCGCTCGTCTTTCCATGAATTAGGAGCATCTTCATCTGAGGAGCACGCATCCTCTTCCTCTTCCTCGAGTATTGTATCGTCACAAGTCTTGAGCTTCTTCTCTGCTATGATCTTCGCTGCAGCAGCTGAAGCTTCATGCTTTCCCAGCAGAGAACCTTTACGTTTGTCAGCAGGAGCCGGCGGCATGGTCAAAATGCTGGTGGACTGAACAGACGGTGGACCAGATGGGCCGACGATAACTTGACTTGCTATGGCGGAGTAGTTCACCGCATGCAGCGTTTCATCAAATACATTAGCACATGGGCTAACGTTGGTGATCATGATGACTCGCCCTTCCCCACACAGGAAGCTCTGGAACAGGCGCGTCAGCTTACTGTTGCGGAACGGAACGACGACGCCTGAAGCGCGGGTTGTGGTTGACTGGTCAACCCGTGCCTGGTTCTTCCTCAGTGCCTCGACACAGCGTCCAAGCGTCATGAGTGACAGGTTGATGTTGCCCGCCTCCTTGATACGTTCATTGCAGCCGCCAGACACCGTGTTGCGCTCTGAGCCAGCAAGGTCACAGAACGACAAAGAGGCAACGCGGGCAACACTCGGCTGGTCAACGTCGACTACTTGGATCAGCCTCAGTGTGAAGATACTGTGACTGCGTGACGATGCACGGTTCAGACGTGTCGATGCAATGTGCTGGTTCTCCCGACCAATCTGGACAAGCTTCCATGCCTCCTCAACACTGCATACATGCACCTCACGAAGCCCTCGTATGTACGGACGTCCGTCGTTGCCATCGCGAAGCTGAAGGGTCTGTGGCCGCGATGCTCGCGCTGTCGACACTGTGGCTGAGTCCAGGAGATCAAAGATCTGTTCGTTATAGATCTCGGCAAACGACGCCCACAGCATGAAGCGAATGTTGGAGTCCTCGGCCTGCAGGACGCTGGTGGATGCATGGATCAGTGACGGCCACGCATCCAGCGATTCCTCAGATACTGCGTGACTCACGTTGGGGTTGACCACTTCACCGTTGACATCCACTTGCTCCACCTCTGATACATCTCGGGAACTCCTCTCAGCCTGAACCCACAACACATGTCAGAGCAAAGTAGAAACACAATTTATTGGCCTAGCCAGCGCTGATATAGCGTGCAGCCATCTTCATACAACTCCATTATCCCAACCAGGCTGGACTGAACTGAGAATTAGCATAACGTATCAATTCTGAGTTCGTCAAGCTGATCGGAGATCAGTAAATCGGAGATCAAATTTGATTTGACTGGCAATGGAAAAACCGAACCTTACTCCTTCGGTGGGCAACATTCACACCAACTTTAATAATATACGTCTTTCACTTTTGAGTTAGTATGGATGGATCACATCTATTTATCTGTCCGTCTATCCTGTATAGGATAGATGGACAAACAGATGCACAAAAGAACAACACCTACATTATGGCCTACAAAGACAGCTGCACAAGATCACTGTAGGTAAAATGCAGGCAAAACTTTTACAGTCAACAGGGCTCTCTCACAGCTCTGTGTCTATAGGGTGGTGCTCATCTCCATTTCAAGGTCCTGAGCCGGCAGTGAGCCGCAGCTCAGATTCATGGGCGGCAGACAAGACCTCTCCCATATACTGCTGTTAGCTTCTCGATGGTGAAGCTGGTACCAAATTATACTGCTAGTGACAGAGGCACACGTGCGTGAACAACTTGTGCAAGGTCTTTACCTGGCAGTGCACTGGGCTAGAATCGAACCGGGGACCTCACCTGTGTGACACTACTGCTACACCACCAAGACACACAAGATCACTGTACTAACATATAAATTAAATGCTTGCCTTTGTCTGGCTGGCCATCATTAAATAATTACTCCCCTATGCTAGCCACATGCCCAAAAAATAACACTCTTTTTGCGAGAATTGTTGTGGAAGTACTTTAATAGATCAGATTCTCCCATCAACCAAACACAACATGAAAACATTGAGAAAGCAGATAACTGCAAATATGTATGACGAAATGAAACTGTCGAAATATTAATGATATGCCACAATAACAACAACATGACAGACAAGTCACTTTGAGTAACTATGTAGCAAACAAAACGAGTAAAGCAACAAAATGTCAGACAAGTGCATTTTCAAGTCATAAAAATTGCAAATTTATCAAATGCAACTGAAACAAATTTGGTGCTAACGCATTGCACTGTGTGTCTCTTTACACCATTGGGGCTTGTGCTCATATTTTATACTCTGTTAATCCATGTCGGAGTGGCCATGCTAAATTTACACGAGTGACTGCCAGGCCGGTTACATACCAAGACAGTTTACAACTTTGCAGACAGTCACCATCCAAGTACTAACCGGGCACGGCGTCGATTAACTTTGTTCATCCGACACAACAGTTAACCAATACACGTAACCACCACAAAAATAACTTAATAGAATAACTAACCTTAAAAGAAAAACGTAAATCCAAAAGTAATAAAAAATGGGAGACTTCATAGCAAGAACTTACGTAACCTAGCACAGAGACTCCAGAACTGCTTCTTGGTGAAGGTAATAAGGAATAATAATAATAATTAAATAAATAAAATAATACAGACGTGGAATGTTTGTTGTGTGACATTGACTTCGCTGCCACTGGCTCGATTTCCTCCACTGAGAATGCTCTGCTTCAGCTTCCTCTCCTGCTTCATCTGCACAAACATGTATACATAACATTAAGTACAAACCACAAAGCACAACAAGTCACCCATGTGTATCAGCAATAAAACTTACAACCGGAACTAAAACGGTCAGAAATTAAGAGTAACTGTGGAGACTGCAGCACTGGGTTGTTCAGGAAATAGAACAGCAAGATCACCATGCAATGGAAAAACTCCTCTAGCAGATACAATGTAGTGAACAATATCATGAGCAATGACTTAAACTCATAAGCCAAATATTTACTAGTACCAGGTACCGTAATTGCTACAAAAACCTAGCAAATCATATATAATTTATTGAATACAATCTTTATCAAACTGAAGAAAATTGGATAATACGTCAAATCATGTGTCCAGAACACAAGCAAAGATGTGTGCTGAGTGTCACACAAAATATGCCACTACTATGCCAATAAACATTAGTATTTTCCAAAAAAGTAAACAATAAACAGTTTGACCAGTGCTCAGACCAAATTTTTCTGGGACAATTCCCTAAGTTTTTGGACAAATCCTGATATCTTGGATGATACGGTAGATACCCGGTAAGACAAACTGTAACATTTTTCAGTTTTTTAGACTTAAAGTATAATATAATCTGCTACAGTAATTAGCCATAAGTTCAATTACACACAAATGCTACAGCAACATTTCAAGAAAACGAACATATTTCTTCTGAATGCACACACATATACCTGATCAGCGGTGAGCCGGGCCACATGTCCAAACATGAAAGGTTTCAACGTTGTGTTGGTGCACTGGCGAGATGATACACTGCCAAAGATGAGGTCCAGACACCTCGGAAGGATGCCGGCATTTGCCTGCTGCTGGTTACCTTGTATGGTGTACGTTTTACCAGAGTTGGTCACGCCGTACGTGAAGACGAGACAATTCTGACCACTCACGAACTCCGAGGCAACCGAGCAAACTGTGCCGTCAAAGAACTGCTTCTGCGAGGTCTCCGGGGGATAGACATGGGTGAACGTGAAACGCTGACGCTGGTTAGATGCATTCCGGAATGCCTGTGATGTCGATGGTGCAGACAGAACCACGGCGTGGTCACTCTCTACCGATATGCAGCTGTCGTCGATGCCCTGCGAACGTTCCTCACTGGTTGCGGGTCGGATTCGCAAGTACACTTTGATGCGTTCCATATCTCCATGATCCACTATCACCTGATTCTCTTCCTTCACATCAGCGCTCGTTTCATCTCCAGCGTCAGTAGTGCTAGCTGCACATTCTGATGGAGAATCAAGCTCTGGCAAAAGGATCTTGCACTCGGGCAGTTTCCCCACCGGAAACATGGCAAACATGCAACCTACAAATTCAATGAAAAATAAACTACCGGTAGAGAAAAGTAACCATGCAGCAGATCAGTCATTTTAGATCTGCCCAGGTGATCAGAGTCCTTGTACTAAATGAGCAGAAAACTACTAATAATAAACTGTTTTTTAAAAATCTCACTACAATATTCACACTTACGCAGCCTCATCCCACACTTCATTACCAAGTCCGAGTGATTAAAACTAAAGTCACACACTTTGATATCGGTTTCATTCAATACCTCTATGCTTCTAGGTTTGTGTTTTGCACAAAACAACTTTGGCCTTTAGAAGCTGTCAGCCTAGTACATACTAAATAAGCCTGATTTAAATAAACGCGACGGTTTTGTGACATGTAAAACTATTCAAAGAGCTCCTGTATCCCACATCACGTGAACAAAATAATGACAAAAACAAAAGGCCAGAAAATATAACAAGACCAGTGACCACTCATCAAGTTGTATGAAAAAACAAGTCACAAATAACCAGAAGACATTTTCAACACTACACTTGTATGAATGAATAAAGCTAGGCTGAATAATTTGGCACCAATATTCAGACTTCACTGACAATGTTAATGAATGACTTGCAAACTCAAAAGTCTAGAAAGTGCTTCAAAATAACACAATACATTCAGCATCAATACTTTGGTGCATTTTGCTTAATTAAAAAAATCTCTCTTGCCAAATTCTCACAAATAAACTGCATTGTGCCAGTGATGGGAACAAGGCACTAAATCGCAAGGCCAAGACCAAGGCATTTAAATTTTAATGCACTGAATACTGAATAGGTGCGAATAAGCGCTCTATAAAACATGCAATTTAGATGTAAAACCTTTTATTAGGACCAAAAATATCAATAATCTCATTGATCAGGCGACAGTGAACAAACATCAATCTAATATTTTACATTATGGCATGAAAGTTCAGTAGTCATATCAACTTATCAATTGCAGTTACAAATTAACGTTGCATGTTGCATCAGGAACATCAGGTTCTCAAGCACAGTCTTAATTTGAACGGTGTGGGTGCATTATAATGCTGCCCTGTGAGAAACTCATTCTACAAATGCTGATGTAGCAGGAACATTGAAGAGGCCAGAAAATAGTGGCCTAAGGCAACTGTATTCAGCATCAGCAGTAAGTTTTAGCTTAGACTAATGTGTAGAAATTCATATGTCAAGGCTCAAGTAGACCAAAGTAAAATATTTGCCCAAAAGTGTGTAAGAAACTACCAGTAAACTTTCGATTTTATATCAATATCACAATGATTTATCTAGTGCGTAGTGTTGCATCTTGCGTTGGAGGTTAGTGTCTTGGTCTCGGTTTTGTAGTCTTGGTCTCTGTCTTGTGACAAGACCAAGACCAAGACATTAACCTCCAAGACCGAGGCCAAGGCCAAGGCCAAGGCAGTAAAAATCTGCCTCGAAACTGCCTCAAGGCAAGGCATTGCCTCGAGGCATCACATCACTGCATTGTGCATTTGACAGTTTGAACACATAAATGAAAACTTCTGATATTCTTATCACTGTACTGAACAAAAAGCAATGTAAAATTAACTATGACAACACTTATTTTTTGATAGTGTTATTGCAAATTTTTAAAAAATTTCAAAAAATACAGTTCAGGTGAAACAAATGACAAAATAGTGTTTTAACAATTTAATTGAATTTAAATGCTGTTTTAAAAATCATCAGCATTTTATGCTGTTTCCCAATCACAACATCATTTACGGAAATGCCAAGCTGAAGAATATCGATGCTAAACTATTCAACATAGCCAGCCACTAAGCCAGCTAGCCAGCCATGAACCAGAACTAATGCAGTGAAACAACAATAAACATTCACCCTGGATGTAACCTTACCTACCTTTTGACAATTTTCATTCATACAGTAACAAAATCACTGATTTAAACTACAACTCTCATCACAAAGTTATAAATAACAAAAAATGAAATAATAATATAAAATTCTTTATATACCATACCTTATACGGAAAACTAGCAGGCAAGTGGCAAGTACTTCACTTCAGGCTTAAAATGTATCCTAGTACTTTTTCCACCAATCACCACCACCTGACTAATACATTACACATACACAAAATTCATTTTATTTTCCAAAAAATGGTCTGAGACTGTTTGGTCAGACTGCCCGCTCTAATCCAGTACAGGACCACCAGCGAGCACTCAATGCCTGCATTAAAGAGCCGCCAAAGGACTGGAGATGACCTCGCAGCCATCCTCGACAAAAGTGGCTGCACACAGTTCAGCAGAACAACCAACAACGATTTGATTAGACTGTGGGCTGCCAGGCATTCTGTGTGCAGAACCGTGCTCTCTGGTACCAAGTGGTGGAGACTGGAGATGCCTACGTTCCAGCAGTGGCCAGGAGGTTGCCCTATGATGATGAGTGTATGACTAACTACCACAATGGACCACAAAGAGGCCACAATGTACCACAACGGGCTACAAACTGACCACAACAAGGCCGTAATGAACCACAATGCGCCACAAACTGACCTTAATTGGGCCAAAACTGACCAAAACAATGGTCCAGTTTGTTCATTCCCATCATCTTCGCAACTCATTCAACTTCGTCGTTGACATCTTTGTCCATTTAACAAAAAATTGGATTGAGGCGCTTAGGCCCTCTGCCCCCCTTGATTACGCCACTGGTCATCATCCAATCATCGATCTTGGTTGCCGACATCTCTGTTCATTTTATCACCTTTGTCATCATCCATCTTCTACATCATCTTCTCCATTGTGCTCACTTGTGGCCATACTGAGGTCAGTTAATGGCCTGTTGTTGTTTATTATGGCCTGGTTATGGTCAGCCTTTTGACCCACTGTGGCCTAGTTGTGGTAATTAGTCATGCTTTAATGATATCATCCGGCACCAGAAGTCAGTGTTATACTGGTAATAGTATAAGCTTAGTCTTTATTTTGACATTTGTGTTAAATTCATCTACTTCGAATGAAAATCGAAACCTTTGGCCTGCTTGCAGCGAATTATGGCTTTTTGCGCCTCTTTGCCGGTTCGCCCCCTGGCTTGTTCACCCTGTGGCTCTTTTGCCCCCTAGATGATTCTCCCCCTTGCTCTTTTTCCCCCAGTCCCTGGCTGATTTGCCCCCTGGCTTGTTCACCCTCTGGCTCTTTTGTTCCCTGGCTCATTCGCCCCCTAGCTGATTTTCCCCCTGGCTCATTCACCCTCTGGCTGATTCACCCTCTGTGTCTGGCTGATTTGCCCCCTGGCTTGTTCGCCCCCTGGCTGATTCGCCCTCTGGCTTGTTTGCCCCCTGGTTCTTTCGCCCCCTTACCTTGGACGTTTTGCCCCCGTTAAATACCGGTAATTCGACATTGAGGTTTAGACAGTTTATGCATGATGATGATAATAAACGATTGTGTGAATGTTTAATGCTTTGTTTAATTCTGAAATAAAATCATTAGGCCTACACACGTATTTTATTATACAGAGTTTTAGTATGCTTTCTCGCCATAGAATGTTTGCAATAATGTCTGACACTGTCTATCGATAGGCATTCGATAAGCGGTTATTAGAACCTAGACCTAGACCCAAGTATACATGCAAAAATTCATTTCAGAGGAAGCTTGATGTTGACACATAAGCCGAGTTTTAAGCGTTCTAGGTATAAGCTATATAGGCCTAATAGTTGCGCCGCTACAATGAAACCAAAGATTACTGACTATGTGAACTGTGATCACTTATTATTCAGTTTGTCAAAACGTTAATTGGAGTAACTATTAATCAGTGATGTGACGATACACTTTTTGTTGCCTTTCTGTAAATTGAAACAGAAGCCTCAATAATGAATCATCGGTATATTCAATGGGAGGGGGGGATTCAGCCAGGGGTCGAACAAGCCAGCTGAATAAGCTGCAATAACTAACCATAACCATAACTAACACTAATCCTAACCCCAACCCTAGTCTTAAACCCTAATCTATCATAAGGTAAACGCTAACCCTATACACTAGCGCCACCTATCTAATCTATGCCTTATCCTGGTGGCTGCTGCTGTCGGCTCTCTAGGCTGCGTACTAGAGGGCCGACTGCCGGCTCTCTAGGACACAACCTAGAGAGCCGACAGTCGGCTCTCTAGACACTATGATGAATGAATGATATCAGCGCCTGACACGAAGTACGTGCGGCTTGCATTATGTGATAATCAAATGTGAAAGGACGAATTTATAATACCCTAGCAAATACACATACACTTTAAAAGGCGGAAAACAGGCGATAAAATCAAATAGCACTCAAAAATGTCTCAAATACGACATATGCATTCGAAACACAAATTTCCCACGTATTTGAAAACAGTTATTTCCTGTGAAGCAAGTAAGTAGCGAAATATCGTATAACGTAACGTACGCCGCTACATACCGGTAGCAGAAAATAAAAATCCCTAGGGGTAGGTAAAAATCAAAAAATTTCTGTCAGTATTTTTTGTTAGCGTGAATTCAGTAAAATTTCATGCATATAGTTAACGCGCAAACTGCACAACGGCATACTTGTTTTTTCTTTGATCTATAACACGGTTTTTAATCCTAAGTCACACTTTTTGTACATTCGGTTTCGTTAATAGTTAATTATCATGTCTAAAGTTTGTCGTCCGCTTGTATTTTGGGGACAAAGCAAAGAATATATTTACATAAAAGTTGATATCAGTGAAATTACCTCGGTTAGTAGTAATTTGATGACAGCAGGAGAGATAGCGTGAGATAGATGTGTAACGATAGATGTGTAACTGTGTCGATTAACCCTCACTCTCTCATCATCATCATCATCATCATCAATGGAAATCCGGAAGCAGGCTGAATGCCTCTATTTCCGTCCGAAGTAGATAACTTCAACACGAATATCAACACAAACTAAACTAATAATGTTTTACATTGATTTCCGGTACTAGATGACGGATTTATAATCATAATACAAACTAAAACCACGCTAGATCAAATCTAAACGTCCCTTAAAACTACTAACACTGCATGCTGACGTTTGCCTGACGTTTTACTGCAGTATGAATTATTGCATATATGTTAAGATATTGGCTAATATTATTATGTTATTAAAATATAAGTAGATTTATTGATACAAACGATGCATGTACTTTGCATATTTTACATAAATGCTGTCCATGTAATTTACAGTTATTGACTATGGTGCAAGTTAGAGGTTTTGATTACAACAACTGGATCTTTTGTTTTACATTTTCGTTTAACATCATGCATATACATAAGCTATTTAACACCAAAAAATTAAACATATTGTGTGTGTGTGTTGCTGACATTCTGTGTTGCTGACATTCAGGGACCAGAAGTGGAGATAAATGAAGACTATGTTAATTTCCGAGCATGTGGAATTGGTGGACGTGGAAAGAATATTTATGAGTTTCACATTGAGCTTTACTTGCCAATTGATCCAAAGGTATTATTAGCGAAGTGTTTTGTAGCAACATGTTTCAAGAAATTTGCATCATAACATCAGTTTCTGTTATGTAACCAGCTGCATAGTGTTGTTATGGTTTCATAATGGACAAGATCGGTCAGTTTTGGTTTGGTTTTGAGAAAAAACCACAGTTTTGGTTCTGTGTGGTTTACTTTTCTGACCAGCACCAAAACTGGCGTGGACGTCCAATGATGACGCACGGTAGACCTGTGAGTCAGGTCGATCAAGTCGACTCAAGTCGACTTGGGCCTTCCAAGTCGGGTCAAGTCAGTCTGAAGCAGCGTTGCCGTCGAAATTTTTTGGCGTCATCGGTTTCATTACAAGTCATTTCAAGTCGACTTGAGAAGTCGACTTGACAAGTATTCTTGCACCTGCCAGTTCTCTCGAACTCGGCTATCGATGAGTTCGGGCAAATAAGGCAATTTGTAACATATTTTAGTAACCGTATATAAAATAACGGTGTAATATCAATTAGGACGAACAGATTAGGCCTATCGAGTTTCAACGCTTCGCACAGTTCTAAATATTGTTAGATGACGTAGAAAGCAGAAACCTACATGTGAATCAACCTAGTGTGAATGACGTAAGCCTAATTTCTATATGTTGTTGTTCTCCTTGCACTAGATTGCTGAAATTTTGCATGTTTAGTTTTAAGACACAGCAAATTATTCGTGTAAAAAGTTTTCGTAAACCCTAACGGTTAGCCACAATACATCCGTTACAGACGGACGTATGACAACGATGCCAAAGACGTCGTACAGAATAGCTGTAGCGCGTCAAACACAGTTTTTAGCTGTCTGTACAAACTTCCTTTAAAAATGACAAGAACAAAAGACGTCCACCGAAGGAATAAAACACTTTATGAATAACCTACAGTACACTGTCTTTCATAATTATTCACTCAAATGACGACCGGTTTTGAGTGAGTTATAAAAGAAAGAAAAAGGGGTTGCTTTTTTAAGAAACACCGTGTATATCTACAGTGTTCACACAAATTTGTCACAACTTCTGAACGTCTTAAGTCGTTTGAGTTGCTGTCAAGTCAAGTCGAGTCGGGTGTGCTCAAGTCGACCGCCGTCGACTTGGGGTCATTTTAGCCTCAAGTCGGGTCACGTTTTTGTACCGCAGTGACTCGCAGATCTAACGCACGGGCTGCCACCAGATGTTTCGCGACTCACGGCTAGAGCCTGGAGCCGAGGAGACTCACATGCCCATTAATAACGCATTAATTCAGGCTTGGATGACTTGACAGCGTGCATGCCTGGTAAAGACCACGGCCTCCTAGTACTCTACCAGTCAGTGGTGTGAAGACTGATTTACAGTTAGCGGCTGAGATAGCCAGGCGTTGGAGCCAAACATGCTGCTCAGAGTCTCAGAATGAATAAGCTCCAGCCATAGTCCGTTGACGTTCATAACTTCATGCAAGGACAGAGTTAGACAGACAGAGACAGGGACGAAGAGAGACTGGGAGAGAGAGAGAGGCTGGGAGATCAGAAGACACAGCAAAAACACATGCAGCTAGTGCTAAGTAACTTAGCAGGTCCTTGGATTAGGCCTACAAGCAAATAGGTTCTACTCACACGTGCACGCTGAGTTCATGCTCTCAAGCCAATACGCAGTTGTTGATAACAGCACCACAGTGACCACATGAGTGAGTGAGTAGGGTTTAACGTCTTGACATAGTATAGGTTATTGAGGATGTGATACTGTCTCACCTCTGCAACCGTCCTCGGACATGTAAAATAATGTGTCACTCGCCGCTGTTGCAATAAATAGCTATTATCATCATCAGTATTATGTAACCGGTCATGCCGTCTCACCTGTTGCATCACCAGCGTGGCCGGTGTGGTCAAACACCACTTCACTGTCTGGCAGTAATTAGCAACACACAGATGGTCCCTCCCTCTTCACACAAGCGGTGCAGTGCCGCCGGTGATCTTAGCTTTGATCCAGAGGGGTGTTGGTAACATCTGCAGTGATAAAATTAAGCTGTAAGATATTATTAAACCAGGACTTTGACAACTGATGTCACTTCTGTTGCTGAGGCATCAACATCAAAACACTGAAGCATATGGATTCACTTTGCTATTGACCCATTATTTATTCAAGTATGTATGAGCATATATTATCTGGCAAAGAAAGTATTAGCTGGGCTTTAGGAATTTATCAATCAGAAACTATGTAGCATCAAGAAAAAGGTGTTAATGAATTAATTTGTTTATGCTAACTACTGGCTTTATATGTTTCAGAAGAGCAAGTACAGTGTGACGGGGCGCATGGTGGAGTTTCAGTGCCGGAAAGTTGGCATCGGTGAAAATTGGCCTCGGTTGCTGGAGTCATCTCAGAAACCTGCTTGGCTGCGGCCAGACTTTGATCATTTCACATTCAATGATTCCGACCAGTCATCCAACGAAGAAAACGACAATCCACTGGTTGGTGATCAGTCGAAATACAATATCAGTCATTATCAGTACGAGGGTCATCCCAAAAGTTTCCGGCCTCGACATATTAGACAATAATATTTTCTACAATCTATGCATCAGTGAAACGTACATCCTTTACGAACTTTAATGAGTCATTTGCTGATATGACGTCATTGTAATTTATGACGTCATATAGCTATAAACCGAATCGATTCGGAGCGCTAACGCAAACAGCATAGAATCAGGGTCACTGTTGCATGACAATTTTCCATTTTGTAGCTAGGTTTACCAAAGCGGAGCCCCATGGCATCTAATTTTGTGAAAGTTGTAACAAATATGTTTGTGAATTTCTCGTTTGTATATGCGAATATACAGTAGCCTACATTTGTGCTAGCCGCAAATAAGAGCATTATTTGTCAATTACGACATCACGCAAATACAAGGTCCATTCAAAAAGTTTTGAGCCTCAATATATTGGACCAAAATTTCTTATTGTTTGTATATCAGTAAAAGGTACTACCTTGCTTATTAGTCTGAGCAGATTGTGGAAATGACGTCATTGTAATTTGTGACGTCATAGAGCATTAAGCTGAAATGATTTGGTACACTGACACAAGCAGCATTTGAATCAGGTTGATTGTTGTATGAAACTTTTTTAGTCTGTAGCTATATTTACCAGAGTTAGGCTCCTTGGCATCTGATTTTAGGAAAGCCCTGACATCTGCGTTTATGAATTTCTCATTTGGGTCTGTAAATGTACTATGTAGCCTTATCTGTGGTAGCCACAAATCAAAGCATTTTAGCCAAAATATGACGCAATGCCAATATCTGATGGTATCAGAAAAATTTTATTAAACATTCAACTGTTAATTATATCAGCTGTATTATTGAAAGGCCAGTCAGAATTTATGACTAGTTACATGGGCCCCTGATGGGCAGGGGGGCTGGGAGGGGCCATGAGCAAGCTCTGCACAATTTCCTCAAATTTCAGCAGTGCAGTCCAGTCCAAAGTCTACAGTTACCCAGCTGGCTGTTCATGACTATGACTTTCTACACCAAGACCACTCTGCATACAGCAACGACCTTACCCCCAGTGACTGTTATCTGTTTTGAAATCTGAGATCTGATAAGAATGATGTCCGCTGTCCATGATGATGAATGACTCTAGCCTTTTTCATTGACGCTGGAAATCGGTTTTATTTTATGCTCTGTGACGTCATAAAGTACAATGGCGTCATATCCGCAATTGACTCATTAGAGTTCGTAAAGGATGTATGTTTCACTGTTGTATAGATTGTGGAAAATATTGTTGTCCAATATGTCGAGGCCGGAAACTTTTGGGATGACTCTCGTATATGACTGTTTTACTTTGTCACATTGTGAAATACTTATACCAGGTATTTACATTCATGTGAATCTGAAAGTCACATGGGGATTAAATATTTTGGGGATTTACGCTTACAATTGATTTTCATATTCTAAAACATTTTATTGTGTAGCTATTGATTGCAGTTACCTGAGGTGATGTCATAATTATGTATTTTCAGTTCGTTGTTTTCATGCATGTGGGAAAATCATAACTTTATTTAGTATTTTAGGTATGCTTTGTTTGAACTCACTATATACTGTTTTTGCTGTTTGGTTATCTGATTGTACTATGTTACTACCATTGGCACTTAGCTTTTAGAAAGATATTTACATTTGTTTGTCACAGCTATCACAGCAAGGAATGCTTGACAGTTTTGAGAAGGAACTGAAAGAAACTGAATTTAGTGGTGAGCAAAAATTGAGATGGTTGACATACAACTTGTTTGTTTTTGTTTCTGCTTCTAATGATAGTAAAATGACAGTCATGGCTGTAAAACACTCGCTGAAGGTAATTAACTCGAAAAAGTAGTAGACTGTTAAAAACTATTAGCAGCTGCAGGAGTGGCAGCAGCAATAGCGACAACACAGTTTACGCAACTCTGATTGTCACCAAGAACATAGAAAGATAAAAAAAGTAGCAAGTAACTTAGTAGCTTGATTTTTTTATGTGAAAATTTTGTTTTTCTTGGCTGTCATCTGGACTTATGCAATTTCTGTTGCTTAAATTTGTGATTTTTAAAATGCCGGTTACTGATTATTACCAGTGGTTATTCATATGTGTTAGCATTTTGTCAGTCATTAAAAATATTTTTTGCTATTTGACAAGTGCATAATTTAACTAGTACTGGGGATTGAATTATCTATAGTAGACTTTGCTAGTTACTCTTTGTTATTTGAAAGTCAGCCAATCGGGGGTGAAATTATAAGTCATGCTATGATGATGAAATGTTTTCTCTATTTACAACATGTATGTAATGTTTGTCATGTTTGTTGTTGCTGGCAGTCATACATGACTTAAAGACATTCTATTTGTTCCTCTACAACTTGTTTCAGTGGATCGGATTTTCATACATTTTCGTCACTATCCTGTATCGCTATTTCTTCTATGGTGTTGGTGTGTATAATGTGCATTCTTTGCTGACAGCTTGTGTTCTATAGAGTAGACAGATAAGACTGAAAATTTATAGTCGCAGATGATAGCTAAGTTGCAGGGAATTGCATACCGATGGGTCACATGTTTGGCATATATTGACAACATCCCATATCGGCAACGCTTTTTTACTTCTCATATATGCAATTGTATTGTAGTGCTAGCTAGACAAGACTGCATAGGAACAGCGATGTGTTTGGGCCATGTAGGGCTTGGTGTGTCTCTAGTTGCAGGAATCAAAGGGCTGCAGACAAAAGTTCATTTATGATAGAGTAAAAGCATAAATCTGGTAGAGTCTACAAGTCTGCTAAGCTTGGCACTGTTTATGGAAGTGATTGATACATTGGGGTTATGAGTTCTTACCTATGCTGTGATAATGCTGAAACTATGACTGGTTGTTCAGATACCTATACAGAAATATACGCTACAGTTGGACCGGCAGTAATGATATGCCAGCTGTTAGCATTGCTAGAAGTAATGCATCCACTGCTTGGTTGGGTCAGGACTGGAGTTGCAATGCCATTTATGCAGGTAAGCATAAATATAATGAAATCAGTCAATCATTTATTTCTGTTATTTGTTCAGTAAAACCAATCAACGATAAAACTTTGCAGCAACAGAATTGCCAGTGAGCAAGATGCATAAGCTCGTCAGAGCACTCAGGGCTAGTCTTGCTGAGCTACATTGTTGTATGTCCAGTTATCAATGCAATGTCGTAGTATATGAGGCTGAAGGTGAAATTGTCATCGTCATTTGCTTGTTTATTTTTGGTTGATGGCACAATTATATATTTTGGCAGTACAATTTTTCTTAAAAAATGTGGTTTTACATAATAGTTGTGTGCACAAGCCAGGCAGCTTGTAGGGTTGGCCTAAAGTCAAGTTGGGCAAAGGACCGGGCTTGGCCAGGCCAAATAAATTAGTGGGTCTGGTCAGATTGAATTGAGTCATGATCAGAATCTTCAGATATGCAAATTTGTCTAACAGTCAGTTTTTGCTAGAATATATTGCTGACAGGCTAGTCTCATATGATAGTGGTTTGTTCTATGTCAGGAGTAAATAAAACTAGAATGGTGACATCTAAATTACATAAATGTACAAAACATCAGTTTATACACATGTTAACGGCAGTATTCAAGGAATATTCAATATTCAAAACACATTGAAAACAGCAAAAATCACAAAAGGTGATACTGTCCGCATCACACTGACTGTGTGTCAATGTGCTGCTGAATAATATCACCTTTTGTGATTTTTGCTGTTTTTGATGTGCGAGTTCTTTAACATTGCCGTTAACAAGTGTATAAACTGATGTTTTGTACATTTATATTTGCTGTTTTATTACTAAAATACTGTTTTCCTACTGGTGATCAGTTACAAAGAT
>Ga0209367_1004577_pt1 | contig 19123 bp, 5 predicted proteins | sample WorMetLIZISLAND2_FD_187412 | JGI IMG/M metagenome (GOLD analysis project Ga0209367, IMG submission 187412) | Marine gutless worms symbiont microbial communities from Max Planck institute for Marine Microbiology, Germany - Olavius geniculatus... ...
CACTTTGGGTGAGTACGATTCAACATCGAGATCTCCAAGGTCACTGGACCAAACTTCACCGGACTTGTTTCGCCTAACGCAGGAGGAATCGCGGTAAACGAAATAGAAATCCGATTTTGAATATCTTCATCCGTTTCGGAGATATTCGCCGCCGAACTTTGAAGTCGTCCGAAATCGGGCCAAATTTTGCATGTTTTTCGCCCCCGAAATTTTTTTGGGGTGCGCCCCCAAAATTTTGGACCGGCATTATAAAATTCGGCCTAGTGCTGACCATCGTGCAAAATTTCAAGCCGGTCGGCCCACGCATCTCGAAGATCTCATGCTCGGAAAAAAAAATTTTAAAAAACATCATGCGTAAAACATAAGTCCGCTCCGCAAGCTATCGCTTTCGGGCGGACTAATAATGGCAATAGGTTGATTATATTCATCAGACGCATGTGTACAATATGTTTTGCCAATGTTTACTTTTTGTCAAATAACGGAGATGACCGCTCTAACTTTCCGTTACAAATATCACATTAAATAAAGCCACGTAGAAAATGTTACAAAATCGATTGCATAAAAAAGCAATTTTGCGACAAATTCGCGTGTGTTGGCATTTGACGTCAGAATAAAGTAGAAAAAAACCGATTAGCACCAGTCGCAATAAGCCTGAAGCCTGACATTGGTGCGGTTGCATGCACCATTTAAACATTGCAAATAAAGTTACAGAAATAATGCACAATCCTTTGCATAACTAAAAACGATTTTGCGTAAAATTCGAGTAGTTCTCTTCGGTTATTTCATGTCAAAATACAGCAGAAAAAAAAACCAATTAGCACCAGAAGCGATTATAAGCCTGAAAATTGGCACAGTTGCAAACAGCATTCCAGCATGAACGTAGTTTCGGTCGCTTCGTCGTTATTCGCACACTCTACAAAACAGCCAAAACTTAGCATACCTAGTTACTCGTTTCGGACGGACGTAGGCCTATACTTTTATACAATACATTGCGTTGTTAAGATGTCTAATAATTTTAATTTGTAGGTTCAATTTTTATGTTCGTAATTGTATGTTTTAGACCGTTGATTGTTACATTTTAATAGATAGGTTATGTCCTATACCTTAGGCCTACGGCTTAGGCAGGATTATCATAATCATATTGAACATTCCCATATTACGGAACTAAAACATAGGCTGATAAAATTCACCTTAGATTCCAATTTTTTTATAAAAAAACAATTATCAACACTTTTACACTTCTTGGTAACCAACAACCCAGGTCAACTAAGCTTTCTATCCTTCCGGGATATCTAAATTACATTTTCATCTCCGCCAAGGAGGTAATATTTTTGCGAGACTTTGTTTGTTTGTTTGTTTTTCTGTTTGTTAACAAAATAACTCAAAAAGTTATGGACGGATCTTTCTGGAATTTTGAGGTTATGTCGTGAATGGTGCAAGCTACCAGGATTTAATTTTGGGGGGTGATCCGGAAGGAATCCTAAATTCTGGATCACTTTGAAATTTTCGTTACCATTGCTTTCAATGGGGCATAAGGGAAACCGCTGCAAAACCGAAGATGGTGCTGCCACCTAGCGAACAACATTGCCCTGGCGGAGGTGTGCGGGCTCTGACTGCTTTCTAGTATAGAATAAACTTTTTCGAACATCGCAAACCTATGCACTGCGTATCGTGTTTTATAGTCTTTAAAAAATATGACACCGAAAAACCGCAGTTATTTGAACTTCTATAAATTATGATGCTCGAGCCTACCAGCCACCCGGGTTAACTCAGCCTGGCCATCCGTCGGTAGATCTAGCTGTACGCGCACTATAACCAGACGAGCTTGAGCTTACCCGCATGTCTTGACGCAGAAGTGATGCATGTAGGCCGCGTATACAGACGGTGGCTCACAATATCCCATCATTTTATAAATGTGGCACCACAGCCTAAAAATGCTGTCCTTGCAGGGCCCTGTATTCACACAACACACGCGTATTATACCCAAACATACCTCCAAATAGGGGCCTATACGCTCCAAATAAACAACTCGGGTATACCACGTTTTGGGTATGAGACTGCAAGAACATCGACAGGAAGTTTCACAACGCGGCGTAAGGGCGTACACACGAAGCACAAGCAAATCCCCGGCAACAGAACGAAACGAGTCGCCCCCAAGAAAAAAACGTAAAAAACGTAAAGTCCTTCCCGAGCCTTACCGCCCATAGGGCGGCGCTGATCTCCGTTTCCTAAGGCCCGCAGCCAGACACCAGTTTTTACACTGCGTGACCACGGATACGGGGCCAGTGTATCGCGCGGTGTGCCTGTTTACGTCCTAGCGGCGAAGCCGGTACCAAATTATACTGCTTGGTGACAGAGGCACGTGTGTGAACAACTTACTCAAGATCGTTACCCGGCAATGTCCTGGTGCGGAGTCGAACCTGCGCCTCTGAGTTACCTCAGGATTACAAGTCCGACAGGTTACCGTTAAACTACCGAGCCACAGAAAAAGAAAAAAACAGCGGTTGACAAAACGTCAACTTAACTAATACATATTTTAATGCAATGAATTTAATGAATTAATTAATAATTGACGTTTTGTGTTGTCGTGGCGACAACCCGGATCCAGGGTTTTTAACCGAAAATTCTAAACGGATTGACTGTTTTACTAAATTTTAGTCCGGAATGGGTAGTCGCCCACGACAAAAAAAATTCACATAGACATTGTTAATCAAGCAGAATATCTTATCTCAGTTCAGTTTCCATTTAAAACAGTTTCATTTTTTCTTTCTGCCAGATCAAACTGACAGCATCCCTGTCATTTTTCTAGTGCAAATCGTAAAAGTAAAGTCGCGTCGTATTAACATTAACAGGTAAGAATAAAACACATGCAGGCGAAAGATAAAACTGTGACATAGTTTCAGATTATATTGTTGTTATTGTCGTGCAGTGAAGAAGTATTTGATCTCATACTATGACATCTGTTTCCAAAGTATCCGGTCTGGCAGTCACATCGGCACGTCTGAGCATTCAACGTTCCGTGCTCGCACAGATGAGCCGGACCACACTCTGAACACACACCCGACCGCCGTATAGCTGCACTTTTCATAGTTACAGCACATTGTTCTGTACGCAAAAATTACAGATGTTGGCGTCGAGTGTCGACATGATATGCGACAGTCCGTCCGTCCGGTCGCAGAGAGTATCAAGCTTTAACTACGAAACAGGTTACCGCACTGAAACCGTGATTGCCCGACACACGTGTCATAATCTGCAGCGTTTTCAAAGTCCGCTGGTTTTAACCTTTGTCCGAAATGAATTGAAGATTGGCGCAGCAGTTACTCCAGCCCTGGGAACGTTTATAATATTGTAGTTTTTCTACGACTTTTTGTCTTTGAGTGAAAAGCCGAAAAACAGACAGACGGACGGACAGAATGAAACGGGCAAAACGCGCAAGGACAACGGTTATTACTTTTCAACATTATTTTTCTCGTTGCACACAATAATTCAAAATAGACAACAACGCAACGGCAAAGTTTAAGCGACATTTAAAAAATATAAAATAATAACAATATTTATTTTAGAAAATCACAGACAACACAGATTCTAGTTAAACAGATTACTCAAGCTATGACCTAAGTCTTATGGGAAATTGAGAAAAACTTGATTTTTCTAAGTGTGCTAAAAATCGCAATTACTTACCGCAGTCTGGATCATTTGCTGGGTGGCATGCAACTGAAATACAACACACACCAAGTAGGTAAGCAAACGGACTAACACAGTATCCGTAAAGTGCCGACTAATACAGATCGATAGGGCTGAACGAAAATCACGGTGCAAAAGTGAAAAAATCCCGGCATACTTTTAGAAAAGTCGCAAAATTCACGGCGAATTCACGGTGCCAATTCACGGTCATATATAGCATTAAAAAACGTCTCATTGACAAACATTTTTGTTCTCTGCCTAGTCAACAATCAGTCATGTATCGTCATCTCGCAAAATGACTAACATTAATCGTTCTAAGTAACTTTCAGGAACAGTTTTAGTAACTATATCCAGCTATACACACAGCAGTGCTACAGTACAGTAACTGTTGAGTCCATAGTCTCCAGTACAAAAATATGAAGCAAGATGCCTAGCTTCAATGTTTAACTATCGAATTTTACGGATTTTGACACAAAAGTGCAACCCGTGCAAAAATTCACGGCAAATCATGGCAAACCCTAAAATTCACGGCAACCGTGAATTCCGTGAATTCGTGATTTTCGTCTAGCCCTAAGTATCACAGGAAATAAACAGAGATTGGAAACAGGTAAGTCAATCAGTTAAGTTCACTTAAAAGACTTTGGTCTTTTAAGTGGACCTGACTGATTGACTAAGTAACGGAATGACTTTGTAGTTGTAGGCTTAGAAATATTTTTGTGGAACAGTGAACAGTAATTTTTTGCTGACTGACCGTTTTTTTAGCATTATAGGACAGCCTTAGTCCTTGATTGACTGTTTGATTAATTGGTAACCGATAACAAATGAGTTTATAAATTAATTCATTTTGTTGGTGAGTTTGATTTAATTCATTTTCTGTCTGAGTTTTCCCAACACTGCGGTGCACTAACATGCTACGGTTCAATAGCATGACGCAATCGTACGTGGCAGCGAGCTACGTGGCGGGCATGCGCAGCGCATGCGCACTAGGCCCATCCGCGCATATACAAGCACCGTCTCATAGGTTTACCGGCACTTGTCACTCCAATTCTCGTATCCGACACAAGTCGGACCAAAATAAGCTGGTAAGAAAGGGAAGCACTGCCGGTTGACCCCGTAGCTACGTACGGATCACGTATCCGGAGAGCACTGCCGGATCATTCGGAAGCTACATACCTTTAAACCGGTCGAGCTCTACGGATCACTGGACCCGTATCTCTCATCGAATAAACACTCACGTAAGTCCTCACAGATTGACGGATCTCCCTTGGACTGATAGGGCCATCCGTAGGGTATTGGCACACGTAGCACCGTACCGGGAAGGTCGACGGATCGACGGATCCAACTGTTCACCGTTGCGGGCAATGGATAGATGGTACGGGTTCATGCCAATCAGTTGCTACTTCTGAGATTTTATGTTTGACGCGTATAGCAAGTAGGCTAGCCGACCTGGCCTATAGGCCTACCTTCTTTTACCTTTGGGCTACATCAGTGGCGAACCCGAAAAGCTCCACTTAGGCCTAGTAGAGATCCCGTCGCATCCTAAACAAGTCTTAGCCCAATAGTCGCCTTTAAAATAAATGGACTTACTCGAACTTACCTTGCGTAGCTCACTTAGGCTATTTCAAAGCTTTCACACGGTTAAACGCTTTATAATCGACGCATTATCGACGCGTTTAAAAAGTTATGCAGAATTGTACTAGAATTTTCTGCTCAGAGCTTAACTTGAGGCCGCCCGAAGCCCTTAATCCGATTGCGGGAAAATGTAGAGGGTTGAGATTTCCCTCGCAGTAACGTCACGTGGCACGAAGGGCGTACGTATACCTATAATCACGTTCCACTAATTACTTCTAAGACATTCAAACTCGTAAAGCAAATGTCCAGAATCACAAAATCACAACAACTGCATGCTTTTGTCCACCAGGCTCGGCATTAGCGTAGGCCACACAGCGCGCGCATTGCCTCACTATCGCTGGTGCTTGTGAACCAAAGTTCGCCAATTTTTTTCTGCCCAGCACGGGGGAGATTGTGGTCGACAACACCGTTTTTCGCTTGTCGATATCTCTCTCAATACTGGAGAAATTTGCGATCAAATTCTTTCAAGTTGTCCGAAATCGCGCCGAATTTTGGACGGTTTTGCCCTGCAAAATTTTTACGACGATGCTAAAACAAGTAATTTGAACAAAGCTCACGTGACGCGCGATAGCAGCGGTCCCGCCACCTTGACAATTAATGTACAGCAATAAAATTATAATGCGTCTTAAAAGAGTAGTTAAATATTTCAGGCTTCTGTACGGAAGACTCCTTGAATGTAAGAGATCGAAACTCAGATTGTTAAAATGTAGGCCTACGTTCTTTCATACGCAGGTTGTTCAGGTCTATCTCCAACCATTTCGGCGCAATTCAGTTTTAAAATGTGCGTCGCAGCCCGAAATCGCGAAAAAAATCAATAAAACTCGCTATTTTTAAGGTTCAAAATTATTCAAGGTCATCGACGTCGCACCCCGAAAAAAACTCGTCAATATTGATAAGCATTATTATGATAAGCAGGATGACTGTGCCTATACCTGCAACTGTTTTCATTAGAGCTGTCAAATTAACGCATTAATTAATGGTTAATGTGTTAATAAATTAACGCGCGTTAAAATAACTAACGTGGTTAAAAAAATTAACGCACATGCGTAAATTTGTTTAATTTACTAAATTCTGTGAATCAAAAGTTTTAATATTCCGTTAAACTGCGGTTATTTGACAATCGAATGAATTCAGGTAACAAAACTGTGTTTGCCGTTCCATCACTAGGCCTACTGTAAATTTATATTATTTAGATAACAGGCTAATAAATTTCTAATTTTTTATGCTAGCAATGACGTCACTTATTGTTGAAAAATGTGTTTCTAGTATTTGCTTTTTAACTTTCTATATTCTACAGAAGGCGCCCCTCAAACGTTGCGAGGCCTGGGGTAACTTCCCCCTACTCTTTCTTTTGACGGGTTTCGGTGCGTTAATAACGCGTTAATTAATGCGTTAAAAATTAGCCTAACGCAGTGCGTTAATGCATAAAAAATAACGCTTCGACAGCTCTAGTTTTTATGCTAAACGAGCCAATATCTGTAAAATAACCACTTTTTAGAGAGGCACCCCTATTTGACGCTCTCGTGCGCAGGCCTCTTTGAACCTAAAGGGTCAGAGCTTGGACTGCTAAAATTTGCGTTTAATGCTGAAACTTTTACACGAAGGTTGTGTTGGTCTATCTTCAGGCATTTCGTCGCAATTCACTTTTGAAATGTGCGCTGCAGCCAAAAATGGCAAAAAATTCACTAAAAGCCCCTTTTGGGGGGTTCAAGGTCGTTCAAGGTCATCGATGTTGATAAATCTAAAAAGCCTGTCATCAGTGCTTGTTGTTATGATAAGCAGCATGTCCGACGGTTGCAACCGTTTCCACACTAAACGAGCCAATGCGAAATAAAGTCTTTCTAGCTGTACCCCTCTTTGACGCCCTAGTCCGAAAAGAACTCCCGCACCCAGGGGCGCGAAATTTGGTCACGAAAAACTTGAGTCCTTGGGGCAGCCCACAGTGAGGATTTCGTGATCCTAGCTTGCACCATTTTGACAGGGTTGCAGAGTGTGAGAGACAGACGGACGGACGGGCGGACAGACAGACGCCCAGGCCATGGCTAAGACGCGCGAAGCATTCTGCGATCGCGGGTAACAATACTGCCGTCGCTTTCGCGGCAGTAAAAATACAACACAAGAAACCTAGTCTTCAGTCGGTATAGCACTGTGTTAAATCTGTACCGGCAGAGGTGGTTCGTTGTTATTCGGTGTATTGAATGCAACAAACACTGCTATCTATACAAGAGCGGCTGAGGCAACGACCACGACGCCCATGTTACATTATTCTATACATACTGCGACGGCACTGTCGGCTGTGTTGCCACTAATGATTTTGTGATAAACCAAGACTATCCGACAAAAAAGAAATTCCTAGATACAATGCCACGAAGATCAAAACTGGAATAAAATGGTAATTAATTCAAGCCGAAAACATGCCACCTTACGAAACAAAAAGCCCAGCTGTCGCTAAGGAAAGCGCGCTTCAGCCTATACAGTTTCGTCTGGTGCAGAACTGACCTTCAAGGTCATCCAAGGTCGATGATTTTCATCTCATCTGGAAAGGGCGTATGCGATTTTTTTATTGGTGATTAATAGCAACCTTGGCTCTACACACAAAAAAGATAATACTTGAAAAGAGTTAAATCACACTTGTTTCAAGTAAAAAACATACTTGAAACGTAGCTAAGTCAAGACATACCTGAGTCCAGTATGTTTATTTACTTGAATGTACACACTTGTTTCAAGTAAAGTACATACTTCAACTGAATAAGTAATTTACTACTTCAAGTATGCTTATTTTAATGCACATGTGGCAATTTATTTATATTATGTCAAATTATTTTTTTGGGTGTGAGTATACGTCAGGCCAAAATGAGTTTGTGCATAGTGCATAGTGCAAAAATGTGATTCCACCCTTAACTCGCATATCTATAACTACGCCTACATTACTAACTATTTATCTACTAACTACCAACGTACTAGCTACTTTCTTAAGTACCTACAATTAACAAAAGTATGAGCATATTTATTGCAACTGCAGTGTATTTGAATTAAGTAAACATTTTGAAGTAAACTTATTTAATGAAAGCAAGTATGCACAAATAACTAAGTTAAGAAGTAATATAATACTCAGATTAAATATGTGCACACTTCTTCCAAATCAGTACATTTACTTGATACAAGTTAATGCATTCAAGTACATTTTTCAAACTTATTTCAACTATTTAGTTTTTCTCTGTGTATCTCTCGCCGTTTGTGAGATATGGCCCGTTTTCCATTAAAAACCCACATTTTCCGACCCAATTCAACTTCAAATTTGAAAATGTTCTCCTTGTACTACGTTTTCCAAATTTTGTACCGATGAAGAACCGCGATACAGGGGTAATTATAGGTTTAGCAAGTTTTCCCTGCAACCTAACGCTTAGCCACAATACATCCGTTATGGCCGGTTCACATAGTATTTTAGATGCCAGTTTGCAAACAAAATAAAAGCAATTTAATAAAAAAATGTATTGTATTTGTTTACGCTTTTATCGATTACGGCACACATAAGACAAAAAACACTGTTATTGGCTATTGAGACGAGCAATACACCGGTGCAAAGATTGTCTATTAAAGACATCTGAAACAGCCGAGTCTTTCACATAGACAGACGGGTCAGTAAACGTTTTACAATAAAGCCTATTTACAATTATACAAAATAAACAGACAGAAAATAATATTTTAATAAATGCTCTTGGTGACGTTACTTTCACGTTATTTACAATGCTGCGATAATAAAAAAAAATTCTGATTGGTTGATAAGCCGCCTACACGGGCCGTCAACACGGGTGCACTGTTCACACGACCCGTGTTCACGACCTGTGATCACAGGTCGTATGAATCCGCTTTTACATACAGACATACACATCGTAGGCTACCGTAGACGCTTAGAGCATCGCGTCAAAAATCAGATTGGGGCATGCTTGGCCAGAATAGTAAATACCGCGAAACCAGGACGGCCCCCTCCCCTAAAAGCTAGATCTAGTGTAAAAGCCCCATACTTGGTAACACTCATCGTGACGCCATTGTGGGCGCGCGTCAGTGCACATGGACACTAGTAAAGGGCGTAAAGATTGATGAGTTTTGAGAACACCGGCAGTCGGCGCCACTTTTCGCTTACGATCACACGACTAAACTAGACAGTCGAACCGTCGTCTCATATTTCGCAATAACCTGTCAATCAACGATTGTTTTTCTTTCGATTGTTTCTGTTCTTGCGAAGCTGTAAGAACGATGACGTAGAGGAACACAATCAAACATCTGCGACTTGGTCGTCGCTGCGTGGCGAGAACTCTACTGGACATTCATTACTAACCGTTCATTGTAAGTTCACAACAGCACAGCGTCCTGTAAAGCGCCCGCCAACGAACTCACAAACTGCGCAGTTATAGACGCCGGCACACCTGACATCGGGTAAAATATTTACATACTTATTATCCCGGTTGTCTTCCCGCAGACGTGGAACGACGTGACGTCTGCCGAGTCGTTATCCAGTTTTCGTCAGCGAACTCACCTGTTCACGAAGTCATTCTACTGACTTTTCCCGGACTGATTCTATCTATACGCTATCAGCCTAGTGGACCTATAGCAGACTAGATTGTATTACTTAGGTTACATTTAAAATTTAGGATTGATTAGGCCTACTTATTGCGAAAATCGCATAAAAGTTACAGGTAGGCCTACAGATTCATGTTCATGATTTCAAATATAAGGACATTTCTTTACTGTGTCAAATAACTTAGTCAAAAAACAATAATTTTGAATAAAATTTTCAGCAAATGTAGGTTAGCTGAAACTCAAAGGTCAAAACGTTTAAACAAGATATGACTACTTTTAGGCACCCTGCGAATTCGACCAGTCTAATTACTCGGGAAGTCATTAATGATTTTGGTTGGCGTGTCAGTTCGTGGCTGCAACAAACCATATTTGGACTCCGAAGAAAAAATCATTGGTCAATATTGTTGGACGGAATTTTTTTCAAGCCCATTGAACAGTTTTCTGATTTTTAATAATGATGGCAATAATCATATTTATATAGCGTCAGTATGCAGAGCTATATACAGAAGCGCTGCACTTTCCAGCAAACCAATGCGCACCAGGGCTGGCCTTAGACATGTTTGAGGTTTTCGGCCGAACAGCGCTGTCGATTTTTAGGGGGCGTCATTTTAGACCCTAAAATTTCAAGTAAACTAAATTGCCAATTTGAACGACTTTGATGTCTATATTATGGCGCAAACATATGCACTGTGTCCGGGAAAAAAGACTACCCCCCCATAGACATTGTACAATGAACATGTCAAATCTGAACGAATTTGAATAAAATTCCACACAAGAAATTGCTAAAGCGACCACGAAATTTCGTTGAAATTTTTTTTCTCAGCACAACTATTAATAATTCAGTGAAATTGAGTTTATGTCACAAACGAATATATTGGCAATGCAGTATATTTTATGGACCAGATGAGTTTTGTGAGCATAGGCTTCTGGTGCAGCAAAATGCGACTGCGGTTGGGGCTGAGAGAGCTTACAGCTTTGACGGCGAGAAAGAGAAGAAAGGGAAAGGGAAGAAGAACAGTAGAATGGAGAGGGAGGGAGGGGGAGTGGGAGAGGAAGAGAGGTTGACTGAGATGCTCAGTTGGAACAGAGCCGACGACTGACTAAGGCCGCCACCGGCACTGATGCGTACCAGACGCAAAAAGATCGCGAGATGGTTGAGTCTCTTCTGTGCGAGACACCAGACTTCATAATTCCCTATAGTTGCTTGGGGCTGCAACGGTGAACAGTTTACATCAGAGAACCAAATAATGTTCACCGTCGAAGCAAGGCAGCATCGCAGCAAATGCTGAAGGCACCGTTTGAGACGAGCAAGCTTGTTGCTACAACTAGAGCTGTCGAAGCGTTAATTTTTTACTCCTCGTGCGCTACGTTCCTAAAGAACAGTAAAATGGAGAGGGAGGGAGGGGGAGTGGGAGAGGAAGGAGGTTGACGGAGATGCTCAGTTGGAACAGAGCCGACGACTGACTAAGGCCGACACCGGCACTGATGCGTACCAGACGTATTATAAGCTCACTGTAATATTGAGGACCGACCGACCGACCGACGACCGACCAACGACCGACCTCTGTTCCTGGAAGAGCCTTTCTGGAAGAACTTCAAACGGCCGTATCTCCATAACGGTGCTAGATAGACGCACGTTCACTATAATAGACTACCCACAGAAAGTCGAGCCCCTGGAGTCGAATGGTCACGTGGCCGACGACGTCATTTGCGGTGTGAAAAAAAGAAACTAAAAAGCAGTTAAAAGAATACAGGAGAAAATAATGCGCGCGAAGAGTACATTAGATTGGTCACAATCTAAAATATTTCTTGTTTAATGCATTAACGCATTGCGTTAATTTTTTTAGCGCATTAATTAACGCGTTATTAACGCAGCCAGGCCTGTCGACAGGGACAGTAGGGTGTGCAAGTTACTCCGGGCCCGCGACGTTTGCGGGCCACGCCTATAGAATATAGAGAGTTAGAAACACGTGTTAAATTTATTAGCCTGTCGTCGAAATAATTATTTTACAGTTGTGATGGAACTGCAATTACAGTTTAGTTACTTGAATTCATTCGATTGTCAAATAGCCGCAGTTTAACGGAATATTGGAACTTTTGTTTCACGGAATTTAGTAAATTGACATAAATTTACGTATGTGCCTTAGGTTTTTTTTTAACGCGCGTTAATTAATGCGTTAATTTGACAGCTCTACATGTAGTTACTACAGATTTCATAATGTCACCATTACATGACGCACAACTAGCATGCTTGGGAGTGTGTCCCCATTATTTTGAATCGGTATTCTTTCAGCTTCATTTGCTAATAATTTCGTTCAAGTTTATTATAGGGGGCCTAGACATACAGAACCAGATAATAATAGCACATCATCTGCATATGCTGAGCATCCAACATATAAACCTTGAATGTGACAGCCAAAACCAGAAGATTTTAATCCTAAAATAAGAGAGTCTACATATATATGTTAAATGACACTGGTGATACAATTCCACCTTGGCGAATGCCTGCGGGGAAAAACGAAAAACGACTGGTTTTTCGTTTTTCGTTTTATACGGAAAACGGCACGTCGAATTACTCTATTTCGCATTTATCGTTATACGCAGAATGGGAAAAACGACACGAGACGTCGTTTTCCGTTTTTCGTGATACTGGTTGAAGGGCGAAAAACGAATTAACGGTAGGCCTAGGCCTATATACGCGGAATCTGCCAACGAACGCTCACCGTCAGCAGCAGAATTGTTGCCCAGAGATGCATCTACCCATTTGATTTTCAAATGCTGTTTAGGTAAAGTACGTCCTTTTTACGCGCGAAAGCAGCTACTGCTTTAGCGCGTCTTAGCCATCGCAATTCTGTCCGTCAGTCCGTCTGTCTGTATTTCTGTCACACGGGTGGATCAATCAAAAACGGTGCAAGCTAGGATGACCAAATTTTCACCTTCGGCTGCCGTGAAGACTCTAGTTTTAGGAACCGTAAAGCTTTTCCATAAATTCAAAGGGGTCACCCCAAAAGAAGGCGCTAAATAAGAGCGGGTAGGAAAAATTTACGATTTTTAGCCAATAAGTCGCTGTATCTCAATAACGGTGCGAGATAGGGCCGTTACTATTAATCACTAATAGGAAGTCGTACACTGGCTCTCGATTGCCACCGAATTCAACGACTTTCAATCACCCTGAACGCCAAAATAGGGAATTTTATGGATTGTTTGGCGATTTCAGGCTGCGAAACACAACTCAAGAATGAATTGCGCCGAAATTAAATGAGATAGACATGGAGAAGCTGCATGTTAAATTTTTAGCATTGAACGTAGATTTCGACGGTCCAAATCTCGATTTTCTAAGTTCAAGGAAACCTGCGCACGAGAGCATCAAAGAACGGTACCCCCGTAAAAGTCGTTATTTTACCGTTATTGGCCAGTCTTTCGCGAAAAGGGTTGCAGATAGGCATGGACGTGCTGCCTATCACAACAAGCACTTGTGACGAGCTTTACAGCCGTATCAACACCGACGACTTTGAAGAACACTGAACGTCCACAGTAAGGGTTTTTTTATTGATTTTTGCGATCTTCGGCTGCAGCGCGCACTCCAAGAATGAACTGCGACGAAATGGCTGGAGATAGACTGACAGTTTGCGAACAGGAACTGCTATAGACTTTCGCGCGTCTCGTGAGCATTAGCTCATATTTCTTGTTTTTTTGTTCCATAGCTCGAGTGTTAGTCATGATTGTATTGTCAATACAAATCTGCCTCCGTTTTAGTCGGCGTAAGGACGAAAAACGTCGCTTGTCTGCAGCGCGCACAGAACGCCGTCGCTCGGGTAGTCAGTCGCCTGGGGCACCAATCGACAGTCGACCAGCTCCTCTACTCTGCTCAAACATTACCACTGGCTTCCAATACACCAGCGCACCCAATTCAAGATCGCCTGCATTACATATAAAACCATCCACACTACTCAGCCTGCTTATCTGAATTCTGTTCTCGAACGTTACATTCCATCTCGTACATTGCGTTCATCTGACACTAATCTGTTGTCTGTGCCTCGTGTCCGTACATGTTTTGGCTCTAGAAGTTTTTCTGTAGCTGTCCCTACTATTTGGAACTCTCTTCCTTTTGACATCCGCAATAGCGGTTTATTCGCTTCCTTCCGTCGTAAACTCAAAACATTCTATTTCTCAACGTCCAGCCATGTTTAGTGGCCCTCTTCACTCCTTATCTCAGCGCCTCAGATTCAATGAGTTTCTCGCTGACACTGTGCGCTTTATAAATTAAATTTACTTACTTACTTACTTACTTACTTCCAGCTGCTTCACCATGTCTGCTGTGTTCTAAGCATTTCTAGTAGACCTGTAAGCGACTCACTAATCGTTTTCTCCCTCGCTCATTCTTGCTCATCAAGCGAGAAATTGCAAAGTTTCATCAAAAAATTTTTATGTGGTTGCTTAAAGTTTTGCAAGTACGACAGGGTATTACTATTATGCTTCGCCTTGTAAATTAAGTAGTTTATTTTATGTTATTATTTTTCTGCAAAAATTGTGATCTCCATTAAATCACTTGGAAGTCCATTCCACAGTTGGCGTACGTACTTCACATTTTAAAGGTGTGATACCCAAGGTGGAAGTGACGGAAGTCTCCTTGAACCTAGAGGTCGAAACTTAAGCTGCCAAATCTACGTTTAATGCTGGAAATTTCGTAATTTACGCGGTTGTCTTCGGCGCAATTTGCTTTTGCTATGTGCGCCGCAGCCTATAAAAACGCAAAAATCACTATGGGTCGATAGCTCCATGCATGGGTTAGGGTTGACCACGAGGTTAACTCGGGGAATTACCCGGGTTAACTCGTGGTGTTTTGTTTCACGACAAAATTTGGCGTGGAACAATGTGCGCGAGGTTAACCCGAGAGTTTAAGTTAATTTCTGATTAGCAAAACCGTGAGTCAACCTAGGCATAGAACAATCGACCTCAAACCCTCTATTTTTGGGTTTCAAGGTCGCTCAAGGTCGTTGATTTAGGTGTAAATCGAAAGGGCTTATGGGACTTAATTTTAGTGATCAATAGTAAACTTGCACCGTTTCTGAGATACGACGACTAATATTTGGCTCAAAATCGCCAATGTTTCATACCCTTCTCAATAAACACCTTCGATCGGGATGACCCCTGTTGAATTTCAGGAAAAGCTCTACGGATCCTAAAAGTAGAGGCTAATTTGTGGCAGCCGACGATGAAGATTTCGTGACTCTAGCCTGGAGCGTTTTAATTAATACAATCGCAGAGTGTGATGGATGAACATACAGAGATACAGACAGACGCCTCGACGATAGCTAAGACGAGCGAAACATTACATGCTGCCGCGCGTAAAAAAAATCACGCGCCGTTTTAAATTTCGCTCGCTTCGACTCGCTCGTATGTATTGTCGCTCGCTCACGGGAAAAATCTCGCTTGCTCTCGCTCGTCCCATTTCTCGCTCGCTACCGCTCGCTCTCGCTCTCGCTTACAGGTCTAATTTCTAGCATAGTGGTATTAGTGTGAAGTGTCAAGTGTGCGTGTGTTTGCAGGAGTTGGTCGTGTAGTGAAGTGGCAGGATGTCAGTCATGTATCGTCAGTGCAAACCTACCGTCAGCTGCTTCATGCTCACTACAGTCATGATTCTTCTCACAATTTCCACCATTCCAACCGGTAAGGCATTACTCTAAATAGCTGTGAAAAGGGGCGAGGAGGGCAAAGACTAGACTTTTTTCCGGCGTAGATGACAGCTAGTGGTTTAGGGATATTAAAAATTGCAAATTAGGCAAAAAATATTAAAACACACCATTATGCAAGTTTCGCACCTTTTCTAGATAAAATTCCGAAACTTTCGACATCGACACGCTTTTCTACCACCAGCCGTCGCTGTAAGTAATGTTATTAACACTCAAATTCAGTCCAATTATTGGCCCATCTTGTAGATCAGTGCCATCGCGGGCCCAGTGGCGGACACAAACTTTTTTTTTATTTTTAGTTAAAATTTATCTATTTTTCTAACGAAAAATAGTAGTTAAAATTTTAGTTAAACTTTTTTTCTAATTACCTTAGAAACAAGAAGCCCGTCTATCCTTAAGAAAAGCCAACCGTACTGGTTGTCAGTAACCTTCAAGGTCATCCAAAGTCAATAATTTCCGTCTGATCTGACAGGGTGTAATGCCACTTCCTATTAGTGATTATTAATGACCTTTGCCGTATCTTTCATCGTTTCCGAGATATGGCCAGTTTTCCATTGAAAAATACATTTTTTCTACGCTCTTTTCATTCAACCCCAAGTTGCTAAAATTTTGCTTGTCCGTGTTTCACACGCATGGCTAATTACTCGTGTAAAAAGTTTTTTCTAAGACCTACCCGTTAGCCAGGGTAGGCCTACATCTGTTACGATCGACGGACGGACAGACAGACGGACGACAACTATGCTAATAGCTCGACCGTTACTTCAGTACGGTCGGCTAAAAAGTTAACTTAAGCTTTTTAAATAGTTAGAAGCCAAGTCGCTTGAGAAAACGATATTGACTAAATATTGTGTAGAATGTAACACACATTAATACCATAATACGCTGATCCAATGAAATGAAAACATCGCTTTGAAGTAATTTTCCGAGAAATATGCTGTGCCAGCCGAACGTACCAGAACGTCGCTTTTAGTACGCGTTGTAGACAAACTGACATTCGCACTGAATCTGTTCACTACTAAAGGTGTGCGATTAGTAAAATCAACGATGTCCTGGAATATATTGTGCTTTTAGTGGGCTAACTATTGATGCAAAAATTTGGCCTTTTGAGGCTATTTGGCCGTGTGTAGGTGCATTTTGCTTGGAAAGGCCGTCCCCGGAATGACCTATATACTGCGTCGGTCGGGACGTTAAACCCTACTCACTCACGAGGCCAAGGCTAGGGCCATGTTTTATGTGCGTCCAGTAGCTGTCCTCGAGCTCGAGGACAGTCCTTGAGGACCAGATTCCTGCATATTTCAGAGTTTAAACGAATGCGCCAGCGGTGAGAAGATCATTGAGACGCACGCAATAATACTGACAGGTTTTTGGAAAGGTGCCACAACTGGATATTCTAAAAGGTTTCGTAGTTAGGCCTACCAAAGCACTGAATCATCAAAGGTTTTGTTTATCGAGCTTGATATTGTTAACTAGCGCCTGCAAAGAAAAGCGCACCTCTCAGACAGCCACACGGCACAGTCACGCAGCGGTGTTTTGAACTAGCTGCATTATATTATGTCCTGTGCTGACATTGATTGAGTGACATCTTTCAACAATACTGTGTAAAGGGCGTATACGCCCTTACACCGACTTCGAATGCACCAGGCTCTTCTGAGTTCGCAAGCTATTCAGCACAGTCTACCGGTTAAGCTATATCGTCGGATATAATAAGCTTACGTACAGTGTTGATGTGGCTGAGAACCATAGTTGTCGCGGGCTGATGAGAAAATCGTGAAAATGCGAGCAAGTACTTATCGTCAGAAACGTTATCCACTTTGTCAAACGTCCTCACGATAAAACGACAATTGATAGGCTTATTTTTGCACACTGCGAGTAAAAAGCAAAAAAAAACACCATCCTTGTCCATGTCTTCGCCAAACATTGACCTGCTTTGGATTTTTGTCGCGGTGACTATTCGTGCGGCAGCCGTAAAAATAGCCTATAGGCTATTTTCCGGCAACGAACAAAAACAAAAACTCAATCGCACTGGCTAGGCGGAGTTGCTAGAATTAGCGTTAATATTATGGTGTAAGGTTTAGGGTTAGCGTATTTCAGAGGCCCTATAAAAACTAAGCGTGTAACATTGGTGACAATGCGGTAGGCAGTGGCACATAGCGTAGTGACATTCGTTTCTATGGCGAGTCCCGAATAGACGTCGGGTACCAGTTATAAGGATGATGAGTATGACTTCGAATGAGAAACTGCTGGGACGACTCGTGAAAACGAAGCTCTGCAGTACCGTAGTAGTAGATCTAATAGTAGGCTATAATAATGAGTTGGACGCTGTAGGATGGGCCCAGTGTGGGCCGATGCATGGCAACGGTACGAATATGATTGGCAGTAATTAAGCATAATGGGCATTCGATAGGCGCACAGGAATGAATGTCGTTACAGTTCGAGAAGGGACAGGCAAAATTCTTGACTTGTTTCGTCTTAGAATGAATTTTGCAGCACGCTGTAACTCTATGTGGTGTCTTTAAGTGAGTACTCAGAGGCAATGAATGAAGTACGTTCAAATTCGATTGACGAATCGTATCGGCGTGGTGTGAGGACGATCATTTAGCGGCTACATGTATATCGCTACGTTTACTACTTGAGCTGCGTTGGCGTACGCTAGCTCGCTACGTGTAGACTACATAACGCCAGTGAGTGACTGCAGCCAGCGAGCGCCGATATGCTGTGCGCCCAGCGGCTGAAGCATCTACGACGATTCTACGTAAACATTGTTTGCACGCGTCGGTCTATGGCATCGGGATTCGGGACACACGGAGCCACCGAGCCGCAGAGGGACGGTTCAGAGCAGAACTAAGGCGTTGACTAATAGGGTGTTTACACGATGAAGCAAACATGAAGCAAACTTGGAGAATGGTGTCAACATCGATGACCTTGAATGATTTTGCATGACCTGAAACCTTAAACGATAGCAGATTTTAGCGGTTTTTTTTCAATTTTCGGCTGCGGCGCACATTTCAAGAGTGAATTGCACCGAAATGGCTGGAGATAAGACCAAGACAACCTGCGTAGGCCTATGAAATTTTTAGCATTAAACATCCATTTTTAACAATCCAAATGTCGACCTTTTAAATTCAAGGAGTCTTCCGTACGGAGGCCTTAAATTTGGGTACTGCTTCAAAACGCATTATTGTGTCGTATTTTATTGCATGCTGTCCACGATTGCTCAGGCGACAGACCGCTGAAGTGTCAGTTAGTTTATTTTCAGTTTCAGACTGCGTATATGTTTCGACAGTTCTGCTAGTATGGCTACGTCGTCCGCTGCTGTAAACGTAGGACCGCGCAATCCTCTGGCGGAGGATGACATACAGTACACGCAATAGCGTAAAATAAGGCAACAAGTGCAAATATTGACCATTAGGTCATCCGATATTGTAACGGCACCTGCCCCGGGTGTAAAAATCCAGCGGGCGCCCATGGGGTTGACTGAAAAATGCCGGACCTGAATTTGACGGACATGAAATTGGTGGACAATATATATATAT
>Ga0209367_1004578_pt1 | contig 19122 bp, 10 predicted proteins | sample WorMetLIZISLAND2_FD_187412 | JGI IMG/M metagenome (GOLD analysis project Ga0209367, IMG submission 187412) | Marine gutless worms symbiont microbial communities from Max Planck institute for Marine Microbiology, Germany - Olavius geniculatus... ...
AGATACGGTGGGGGCGGTGGGGCTGGATATCTTGGTGGGGGTGGATACGCAGACAACGTGGAGGAGATGGAGATGACCAACAAGCAACGGGATGACGAACACGACTACGCTGATGATCGTTACATGGACACGGACCAGCAGCAGCAGGCGCCGCGGAACAGCGACTATTACAACGAGAACGAGATGAACCACAAGCGACTGACAGCCGTCAGCAGCTTCGACGACGAACTACCGGCCAGGGTCGAGGAGAACCCGTACTTCAACAACGCAGAGATAGAAGCCAGCGCCGCATTCTAGACCACTATACCACACCATCTCCACGATAAAGGCGTGTTCAAAGCGACATAAATGAAATGAACCTGAAATACAAACATGAAACAGCAAAACTGTAAAATAAATATATTTCATTTCAGTTCAGAGTATTGGACTTCTGTCGCTGTAAACACGCTTAACTGTCTGGCTCTCAGTATCGCCAGCTCGTAGCGTCTACGGCCAATTCACACCTGTGACGACGACGAGACTCAACTGTCGGCGACAGTCTCCGACAGTCCACCGACTGTCGCCGACAGCTCAGCTGAGTTGAGTTGCCTCGAGTCGCGTCGGTGTCATAGGTGAGAATTGGCCATTAAAGAGTTTGCACGTTACAACTGCACTGCACCAATTTATATTTTTCTTGCAGAAAACTTGTAAGCCTATTGCAGTCGTGTTGCAGAAGTTCGCAAAACGACTGGAATACAAGTTTTCTGCAAAGTTCGCAGCGTTGCAGCGCAACAAAATAATATCAGTCTATCAGTGCGTCAGTCAATCAATCAATTATCCATCATTTGATTATCGCTATATGGCAGTTGTATATGGTACTTATTGTTGTACGCTTCTGCGAACTGCTGCAACAGAAAGACATTAAACAGAGTCAACGGCGGCCTCTTCCAGTTGTTGCTATTGCAGTTAATTCTGCACTCCTACACTGTGCTCGAGTTGTACTGCACAGTGGACATGCACGGACCACGTTAGATGTCCATCAAAAACAATACACATCCACACTGATCATTTCATGCATTCGTAGGATAAACTTATCATTTTGTAACTTTCTGATAAATAGTCGTAGCCGAAAGTGTGCAGTACCGGTATTTAACAAGTAAAGCTCTGCTAACGCAAAGAGGAACGCGCAACAGCAGTGCACCGTCGTACGCCAGTCATGCGTAGTAAACTTCATCCATACACTGTGTCTGAAAAAACATCCCCGACATTTTTGACTGTAACTTGAAAACCTGTCACCAAATTTTGATAATCTTTCATACGAATATTTCTGACACAACTTGCTATCAAATGACTGTTCAATTTTTTACCTCACACAATGTATGCTTCTGCACTACCTAGGGAAAGAGGATCAAGCGAAATATGTGTTGAAATAAACAGAAAAACCTGAAAAAACATCCCCGACATTATCGATCGTAACTTTAAGAAAAATTAGCAGATCTTAATAATTTTGGCAGACGGACAGACAGACAGAATTGCGATGGCTAAGACGCGCTACAGCAGTAGCTGCTGTTGCGCGTAAAAACTACTGCAAAATTTTGCCAGGCTTATCAGAATTTTGCCGCAATAGTAAGCTTACAAAAAAATGAAAAAGAATGAGTGAACTACCGAAGTACAAAGTTGTTGCTTTGTGACTGGCTTAGAATTAGTGTAATGTTTCGTTCTTTTGCTTATCATGCTGGCGCTAATGTCACTATGATAGTTTGATTTTTAAATTGCTACCTCGCTGTTCTGTTTTCAACGAGGCAGTGTGACTATGCTGCATAGTAATATGTACGCTGATTTTTGATACTGTTTTAGTGTTTTACGCACATGTGTCTAAAGCGAATTATTGTTTGGAAATACCAACTGGTACTTCAGCGATGCGGCAGCCACGGGTCTGCACCAACTTGAATGAACACGCAGAATACATACGCGGACGTGTTTTAAGTAAACGCGTTTTATGTAATGCGAGATTGCGATTGTCAATCTGTATATTGTCTGTGAACTAGCATGCGTAAGCGACATCGTGGGTTAATAGTAGAAGAGGCAGAAAGTTGCAATTTTGCGACAGAGCGCTGAAAATTTCCGAAACAGGACATGTCCACTACGGCGTTGCGTTGCGTTGCTTTGCTGCGAGCGCGTTGCTGCGCGTTGCTGCGCGTTGTGCGCTGTGCAGCGCGTTGTCGCGATAGTAAAAACAAGAATTTCTGGTTCATTCAACGGGAGGCATTTCCACTACAGCTGCGCGTTGCGTTGCGATGCGTTGAGTTTAAAATAGAAACGCCGATAGTGTTTTTATTTTTTGTTTACTATCCGAGCGATAGTAATTGCGTTGACCAATGAGAACGCTCAACTAGCTCTAGCAGGTCATCAAACTGCTCGACAGACAGCTGAAAGTATCGCTGGAACAGAGCTGGGTCGGAGCGTAGCTACTGCATCAGATGCTGATATTTGCCCTGGTCATCCCGGTCGGCGATGACGAGGTGAATCCAAAATCTAGGCCTGCGATTTCTTTTTTGCGCAACATATGTGCAACAAGCTGCTGCTCCCAATGGCAATAAATTTTCGTATTTGTCGGCCATATTGACTCTTCAACATTTTTTTACAAAAATGTTTCCACCCGTTTTAACGCGCTTCAACAAGCGTTGCTGCGCGTTGCATCTCGTTGCGGCGTGTTTAAACGCGTTCAAACGCAACGCAACGCGTAGCCGTAGTAGAAATAGACCTTAAAGGGGTGCTCAAAATTTCAACTTTACCTTTAAATTCCCTCAAAATGAAGTATTTTGAGCTCCAAATGTTGTGTTTTAAACAAAAAATTTTTCTAGAAAAAAATTTTCGACAGCTTAAAATTTAAAGGGAGAGCACTTGCCCCTAAAATTTAAGAAGAGGCCCCTGTTATGCTGCCACTGGTTAAAATAGGCCTCTATACTCAGCCAATTTTGTCACGTTTTGTGGCATTAATTACTAACCCGTTTGACTGTTGATTCAACCGAACGATTCTGTTTTTTATTGCAGTGACACAGATTGATTTGTTGCTTTCTTGATGTATAATTTTTGATAATTTTATATTTTTATCAAAATGCGCAAACGTTTGAATAAAAGGCGCCAGTTATCAATAGGCCTGTGTTTTTATGTTTTAATTGTATGGTCACACAGATAAAAATTGCAGCTATAAAAATAGTTGTAACTACAATGCTTCCGTTCTTTGCCAATAAACCGGCTTTATCGAACGTTTAAATAAAAATTAATTGATTTATTGATTAATTTGACTGATTTGTAGGCCGCTGGCCATTTTCGTAAGTGGTTATTTTGTGATCGATTGCTTAATTGATATGCTCCCGATCAAAACTTAGTCAGACAAAAAAAGGAACTGAAAGCAGAACCGATTGGCGCGAAGTCCGATGTAAGGTTATGGAATGTGCACACCAATATTTTTAGCAAGGCTGGCGTAGGATAGTAGTAGGGGGCTTAAAAGAGATTAGCCTAATATTACGCGTCTCTAAGATTGCAACGCTTGCTTGCTTCCTGGGCATCAGCCACAACGCTGCTGCGCATGGAACATTGCCAGAATTAAATGTTTTGAGAACTGCAAAACCCATGTGTCACTAATTTAGCCGTCAGTTACGAATGATAAACAATAATTTGAGGAGCCATGTTATAGGCTCATGTCAATGTTGATTTCGAGTGAGAAAAGTCAGATTTCTCATGTAAGAATTATGGGGTGTTTACACGATCCAGCAAACGTCCAGCAGACGTCCAGCAGACGTCCAGCAATTCACGTGTATTTTGAATACATTTGCTGAAAGCTTGCTGGACGTTTGCTGGATCGTGTAAGCACCCTATTAGCTAGTATTGATATCTGAAAACCACGAGTGTCGTCGTAGTCCAGCAGAGAGACTACGTTAAACATTGAAGGAGCTGTTTGAAACGAACTGTGACGTTTTGGGCGAGAGTACGCGAATAAACCCTTTTCCTGTCAAGGCAGGAAGGTGTTGTCAACAACTGTAACTGTGAATTTCTGGGTAATTCCAAGACAACGTAAAGTGTACCGTGCGACCTGGCGTTGAGTTCATCATCAGCCAACTGCACCTGATTACAACAAATTTCATAGACGTCGTTCGACGGCAGTAGAAGCTTGGAGAATATGAATCGACGAGCAGTCATTCATCAGCGGTTCAGGCGTATGCATTTGCTATATAGCTTTGCCGCTTGCTTTGCCGCTATAAAAAGACAAATTGATAATGTATTGACAGCCATTAAGTAAATGAATGTGTTGGTAGTTGAGTGATTAAACTATTTTTACGTGTTGTTTTGTGTTGTCGCAAAATATTATTTTAAAACTTCAATTGGGCGTTTGTTGTCAGCGCCATTGGTAGCTAGAATCGTACGGTAAATCGGCTAAATAAACAATTCAATTCTAGCCACATACATAGCAACCGGCCTAAGTCTGCATTCGAGGTCCGTGAAGTCAATCCGATTGCAAACCTGATAGTATATTCGTATGACATTGTGTTGACAAGTTAATATGTTTTCATTACATTACGTCAACTTGTTCACTAGAACCACACGCAGTGACGTTAAATTACAACATTTATTTATTCAGCACCGATTCACAATAATTACCCTCTCATGATTAACTACGAAATATGTACAGTAAGAATAAGCAGTATCACTAGCGGTAATACAACACAAATTTCACGTTGTACACGCTGCATCCGGCGTTAACCGAGTGGAGTAGGCCTAGGCTTAGTAGTTGAATCGAACGCATTTTTTTTTAAAATTAGCACACGTTTCATCGACGTCTGAACGTCTAAGGTCGATACAACAAGCCGACTCAATCGCATCAGTCGGTCGATTCATGAACGTGTAACAGAGTATTCAACATACTGCTGCAGCCTAAACATATACACAAAATAAAATATGACTGCGACGACACAAACATGGTTAATTTGTAATAAATTAAGACTCGTCTGGTTATTTCAAAGGCTTTGCAGAGGCTTCAGGCACAAACACAGAAATTACAAAAAAACCATGGCCTCAGAATTTGCAAAAAAATACCTGGTGATCTAAATTTGTAAAACTAAAATATTTTTAAATTTTACAATTTATATTTTAAAAATTCTTCGGTTTGTTAGAAAATACCCTTTCCGCATGCGAGTTGTCAGTTTTTCAAAATAAGAAGATGCGTTCGATCGTTCTGCCTGAAAAACGCAGTGCTATGTCCTCGTTTTCTCCGATTCAGCCAAAAACACATTTTTGGCATTTGTCGAGTCAAACGCCAAGAAAGTTTTATGTTAAACAAAGACAGTTTGACTCCTAATTTCGACAGTGATAACTCTTCATAAATGCAAAGTCGCAATGTCACAAAAACGTCACATTACGGTACGCAGCATTAAGTACATAATCATGAACTATACACAATGCACAGACGTATCAAAGCTCATAGCAATTGTGCGCATTATAAGACAGCACGCATTGTTTATGTACATTACGTATGCATTTTTATTACGCTTAAATAGCAACAAAACATAGCAAAATATATATACAATAGAAACAACATTGCAGAAACAAAAAAAATGTAAAGTCTATTAAGTTAAAATACCAAAGTTTAGGTTTGCATTAAAAATTGCCATACAATGACAATGCAATGCTACAATTTCTGAAATTATTTTACAGCTTTCTGGTGCGTGTTAGCAGCCAAACAGCTGCGGTGGACTGATAAAAGGAAATAAGACGTGCATGTACTATTGCTGCAATTTGCAAACCACATAAGTCAAGAAAATACAAAACATTGCGCGGTTTCTCTGCAAAGATTAAGCTCGTCTGAGTGTGCGCAGGTCAATGTACAAATCTAAAACCAAACGTTAACAAATTTGACGAAAAACCAACGTACATGATCAATCCCGTATTTAATTTATTTGATCATCGCATTTTAAGCACAATCAAAGCAATACAATTTAGCGCCCTTTATTTACACATAAAGTCACAAGTCGATGAGAAATATGACACTGATATTTCACTAGGTAGTGTAAAGACACACTTGAGGTGTGGTGGGATTTTTATTGACAATGCCAACACACATTTTCTTTTAATTTCGACAGTAAAAAAATTAAAACCGGCTAATATTTGATAAAGTTTTAGCGTATGACAATTTTATGCCATTTTTGGCCCACCCTGTAGTTGAGCCCGGCAAGCAGTAGCCTAATAAGTGCGACTAAGTGAAACACTTCGGCGCCAATCAGTAGCTAGGCGCTTCGTCGTGCACGTTATCTTACAGCTGCAAAAGCAGGATGCCTTGGCATCAGCAACTTGCATCGTGTGTCAGGCGCCTTAGGCAGCTCACTGAGGGATCTATGGTCTCAAAGCGCGCTTGGGTGAGTATATATCTAGCACCCGTGTCGTCATGCGGCGGACGTCGAAGGCATTCCAACAACGCGAATGCTCATCTGCTTGTCGCTTAGACATCGCGATCTAATTAGATTTTATAGCCGGAATGACGTCACCATCATCTAACTAGAACTAGCACTTGTGGCAGCAGTAGCAGCAGCAGCAGCAGCAACGTTAACGCTCGCAGTTCAGCGAACTGTGAATGGCCCGACACTCCGAACGACCGTTCGCAGACGAATTAAATTCGACCCAATCGATATGCAAAATCACAACGTATTCGTGAGTTTAAACGCGCCGCCAGATTTTAACGTCATAACTAAACGACATACCACTACATTCCGTTATACTGGCAACAAAACATCGAACAAAAAGTCTGTCGTATTTTCAATATCACCGCGAAATACTTGCGGTGGACGTCAAGACAAGAAGCTCAGGCATTAGCGATACTAAAGTAGGTTTGTCTTGGCCTCCTTTTAAAGCTTCTAAACCATTATGTAAACCTATACCATTCATAAGACTTACCGAACAGAGCAACGAACAGACAAACTAACAGATTGCGGAGTACATACGTCGCACTCCGTATAGCGACGAGTGATGAAAACCACAAAGAAAAGATCACGAAACATAAAAGACAACATGACTGGCAATCGCGGGTTACCAATCATGCAATTACGAACTTAAAGAGTGCAAAAATCATAACTCATGACAGATGTATGATACAACTCTGGCATTCCAGCATATTCTGCTTTCTTACGAAATTTCGTATAACAAAATCGGTCGAATCTAAATGGTTTGTACTTGTATAGTTTCTGATAAATGCTTACGAAAATTTGCACAACTGGCATCTGCGTAGCACTCGTATATAATCACAGATAATTATTTCCTGAAAAATTGCATGTTCCGTGTCACATCAGAATGCGACAACTAAGAATGTTAAACTTTCTGCCACAAAGCTAAAGATGCCCGTATGCAAATTACAAACAGTAGCGCATTGAGTTTTTTGAAAGCAATTTATGATTTCAACCACATATGTCGATTACGTTTTATACGAGATCAAATGCGAATGATCGAATCGAAACAAACGGGAGAATCACCAAACCAAAAAACAAATGCACACAATGGCAGAGAATTAGTCTACTCCAGCTGAGGTAATTCGACGACCAGTGCAATAAGATACAGGCTATGCAAAGTCGCTACGTGCGCTTAAAAACTTTTACCGAACGAGTCCATAACAAAAAATGAGTAAAAAACCTTTTCTAAAACGAAAAATAATTTTAAAATAAACAAATAAAAACAACTGACGAGTAGCAGACAGTTGGGAAGTCTTTGTTGACATTTGACTTTGGCAGCATTTCTGGTCGACAAAAATCACAGACGCCGAGCGACGGCGTTTTGCGCTGTTTCATGTCGACTTCGCAAGTGGCGTTGTGGTAAAGGGCTAAAAGGCAAATGCCTTATCCCCAAGAAAACAAGAAATCTGAGCTAATGCTCATGAGACGCGCTATAGCCTATGGCAGTTCCTGTTCGCGGATAATTATGGTCTATCTCCATTTATTTCATCGCAATTCACTTTTTTGCAGCCAAAAATCGGCAAAAATTACTTAAAATCAATATTTTTAGCGTTCAAAGTCATTCAAGGTCATCGATGTTGACATTTGTGAGAAGCTCATCGCCAATGCCTGTTAAGATATTAAGCAGCATGTCTGTGCTTATCTGCAATCATTTTCACTGTAGACAAGCCAACAGCGGATAAATAACCACTTTTTAAAGAGGTGCCCTTTTTAACGCCCGCGTTAGTGAAAATTTCATATGCAGGTTGTCTTGGTCTATCTCCAGCTATTTCGGCGCAATTCACTCTTGAAATGCGTGTCGCAGCTTAAAATCGCAAAAAATCACTAAAACCCCCTATTTGGGAGGTTCAAGGTCATTCAAGGTCATCGATGTTGACAATTCCTAAGAAGCTCGTCGCCAGTGTTTGTTATGATAAGCAGCATGTCTGTGCCTATCTGCAACCATTTTCACGCCAGACGAGACAATAGCGGTCAAATAACGTCGTTTTAAGGGGATGCCCCTCTTTCGCCCTTTCGTTCGTGGGGACCCCCCTTGCCCAGCGGCATAAAGTTTTGTCACGAAATAATAGAGACATTGTGAAAACCCGAACTCTCTATCTCACCTAGGCTTGAATTGGTACCGGGTCGTGTCTAACGGAGAGACCGACGGACGGACAGACGGACAGAATTACCATAGCTAATAAGCGCTATAGCTAGCTAGCTCTCTCGCGTGTAAAAAAACTGGTCCAAAAATTTTTTCCTTGTTAAAAATTCCTCTTTCAAAAGGGCAGAATATACGGCTGGAAAGCTGCCGTTATGAGAAAATTTTAAACCCAAATTAAAACTTTTGAGCACCCACATCTCTCTATCGGAAATTTGCAACTTCCTGCTCCAACCCCTTTTTAATCCACGACGCCGCTGTAAACATCTGACGCTAACACGAATAGATGTGCAACACAGACATGCATGCAGCGTCTTGTCATAATAATAACATAAATATGAATAATAATCACCGCAATGTTCACGATGCTGTCATCACGGCAATGCCACTGTTTATTTGGCGAAGCCAGTACAGCACCATGCGGTCGTAGATCGAGCCAATCAGTTTAAGCCACAGATCCGCCAAAACCGGCAGCTGTAGTAGCATCACAGGGTATAGCACTCACTATGTGCTTTACTCTCTAGATTTTTACCATTGCCATTTAACTCTAGCTGAAAGCTGATATTCATTTTCCCACCCCATGAATGGTAAAAAAGCTGAGTTAGTCTGGTGAAGAGTTACATGCCGAGAGAGTTTAATGCCCGCGGACAGTACGACCTATCCATCCAGGTACTGACCGGGCCAGGCGTACAGTAACTTCGTTGGTGAGACACAACGCGTTACCGCTACCCCACGCCAGCAACCGTATGTCGTTGGTAGTTTGTTCAGCCGTCCACCGAGCACAGTCGTGTGACTAGCGTTGTCAGCGGAGTTGTTCAGGCACATCGACACTGTTCAACGATCATATCGTTAAAGATACTAACGACTCGACGACCGTTCAAGTAGTGTGCCAGGGCCAGAGATCCGAGCTGTGTCGCGGTGCATGCCGGTCGTGGAACCGGCAGCCCGCCGCCAGGCGCCGCCGTCAGTACTAGCTCACGGATAGCGGCGTGGTTGTGCGCCGTCCTGTGTCCGGGAGGACACGAGCCGTAGCAGTAGTAGGCCTGGTAGCCGTCCGGAGCGAGGATCCAGTCGTCCCAGCCGATCTCGCGAAACGAGATCCAGAGAGGTCGTCGACAGCAGCGTGTCTCGACGTCGTCTGCCGTACAAAGAGGCTCGTCGGCCGACGACGACGACAGAGACACGTCTGGAAGGACTGAGCGCCGCGAACGATGTCTCGTCACAGCTCTACCACACGCAGCCATCATCATCATCATCATCAGTCAGCCAGCAAACGACCAACAATCAGCAGCAGTAACCCCGACGCTTAGAACACGTATTCAAGTGAGACCGGCGACACGAGCGTGTGTGCGCTTGTATCGCGTAAAAATCTGTTTGACTTCGCGCAATTAGTGCTTGTATTTCGTATCTTCGCATTTTTGTAAAATGTTTTCTTACCTGACACGAAATAAAGACTAATCGCCAGTTTTGCGTTACAACAGTTTAAATGCCAGATGTGACAATTTATAGTAGGCCCTACACACTGGTCTAGCTTTTGAGGACTGTCGACACGTTTAGTTAATTTATGACAAGTTTCAGAGGCCCGAAATTAGATTATAATGATTCTCTCGCATAAATCTTACCCTATGAACACCAATTATTTATAATAAATGCAGTATAGCTGCTGTTAGACTCTGACTGACCGATCTCTGGTGAGAACGTTCAGCACAGGGTGATAACGATGACGCAGTTCCCTTGTGACGCTGCCGATGTCATCGCGGCACCAGTCGTCACCGAACACCAGAAAACGTCTTTGACTGGCGTCCGCCATGACAGCGCCCCCACCAATCACCTTCACTCTGAGTCTCAACGGACCGATCGCTTTGTCTCCCACCCCGCCGACACCCGTCTGTGTCACGTGACGTTTCACTGCTGACGTCACGTCGAATTCCTCCCACGCACCTGTTCCTTCGTCGTCGACCACCCGCACTGCTCGTGACGTCACCTAGATACATATTTTCTTTACGCCAGTTGCGTCAAAATAGTATGCAATGGCATTGCTTTGCGTGCGTTGCGTCCAAAATTGACAAAGCGCTCATTTTCAGACAACTTTAGACTTTGATTGCAAATATCTCGGGAATTAACGCAACGCACGCAACGCGCAACGCCAGTGCATACTATTTTGACGCAACTGACTTAGGCCTACGCGACCCAATAAAAGCAAGTATGCAACAAACGCAGTAGACGCAAAAAACGCAAAAAGTACAACAAATGCGACGGAAACAGCTGATGCAAGCGACGCAAAAATAGAAACTGTGTCTATTCTTGACTTGCGTTTGTTGCTTTTGTTGCGTTTAGACCAAATCTACCTGAGATCAAAATAACTTTTTAAAAACTCCAAAACTAAAAATAGCTAAAGGGAAGAAAAAATATTGTTATTGGACATCTAGAAACTTTGTAAATCAGACTGTTATTTAATTTAATTTTATGTATTTCTTGTTTTTTTCATGTTCCTGTATAACTTGTATAATTTTGTAACAAACCTCGGTGTCGTTGCCGAGATGATGTCGCCAGTGGTCGGCGTGGTAAACGCGAACTAACACGATGTCATCTAGTGGTGAACCGGCGTGCTGGCTGCGACTAAGACGACGACGACGTACATACAGCTTCAGTGTTGCTGACGTCACGACCGTCTTGATGCCCGCAGACGTCGGCTCAGGAATGTCCACTCGAAACAGCAGCCTATGATTACCGGTCTCGCCGCAACCACTGCCTGGCGCTGCTGCACGCATTCCGACAAATAATCACCGTCATTGCTGTAGCCTAGTATAGTCATCTACACCTTTGGTTAATTGGTTTAAGCAGCTGAACAAATTAAACTGCTGGCTATATAATTTTGGGCGCCCTGGTGGTATGAACTTCAGATAAGAAGTTGTATGCAAGTAATATTAGCGTGCACGTTGGTTCGTTTTTACGAAATTAGACTAATTTTCCACGTCCCATCTTCTAAGCATAGTGTCAACGAAAACTTGAGGTTGCAAACCAGAAATCTGCAACAGGTAAGGTTGTGCGACAAGTCGACAATCAAAGTACATGTAGCCGATAGTGAAGTTTGGGCTCCTCAGCGGGTGTGTGAGAAGGTAGAACGGTTCTTGTGAAAGAAAGTAGACGATTCTACAGAATATTTGGTAGCTCTTGTCTTATAATCTCCTGTAATTGTAAGCTGCCCGTTTGTCACACGTCAGTTGGCTTCTGTGCACGCCCACTCACCTCTAGCAAGCTGTACCAGCTAGGAGTGCGGATAACCAATCCGAACAAAGCACTATGTAGGCGTCTAAGAAATGCTAACTCTTATCAGTCTTATGCCGCATACTGTAGCTCAGTTCAAAACGTATGGGCATGCGGCATGCCCAATAGACGCAGAATTTTCAACAAAGTAATCATTGTGCTTGATTTTGATTCCATTTTATGACCGCTTCACGGGTATTGCTTGTCTATACGTCCGTCCGTCTTTCCGTCTGTCTGTCGCTAGTAACTTGGAAACAAAAATGCGTAGAAAAACTAAAACTGATGCCAAAGTTTCCCCACAATAAAGGAGTAACCGGTACGTCACTTTTCAACTCTAAAAGTAAACGTCAAAATCATCGGGCGTTTAAGACATTTAAAAAGTAACGTATATACGTGAATGATCGCGCTACGGCGGCTTCAGTGCTCACAGCACAATGCATAGGCCTACTAAGTGCAGCGTAGTGGAAACGTACCACCCTCAGCAAGTCGTCGGACGGCCGCATACATGTCGGCGCATAAGGTATGGATATAGCCCATATTCCTAGTTACGATGCTATTAAGTCGTAATTAATCAGGATGTCATCGAACCGTATCATCTGTCTAAAACATTAATCTCTAAACAGTGGAGCCAATAATCCTGAACGACATTATAATTATTATACTACATTTATACTAGCGAGATGGCAACACTGTCATCAAATAATAATTTATTTGAAAACAAAAGAAGAATTACAATAGTCACTAAGTCGTGCATTGCAGCACTAAGGTCATCAACGGGTGCTACCGTATACCGTATAAGCATGATATACGGCATATATTATATATGTCACGTTCACAACGCCTACACACGTGTCTGGCATTTTTACCTATAATATATCTATAGGCGTAACAGTCTGACGCCACGCTAAAGCCTCTGTTATATTGAGTTATTTGGGTGTGCAGCAAGGGTAGCGTGCCTCTGTGTTTTGCAGACAGTAGTAACCTCTGACCTTTGACCTCCTGAGCTGAAAATGGGCCTCCTAATCTGAGAAACATTTACACAAATTTTGGTTTTTCTACGCTTTTGCATTGTCGAGTTTGGAGCCCATACGGCAAAAAAGAGACTGTCTCGCAAACAGATAGACGAAGGGCAAGAAATAATGAGGTCGCATGAAAAGCTTGCTACTCTTAGGTCGTGGTTTGGTTAAGACATATTTGCAATATTTCTATTTCACGTTTAACTGTACAGCGCCATTTTTATTGCATTTTGCTCAGCAACGTTAAAGTTCCGACACCAGCCAGTGTCCCTAGTCTCTATGGCAGGGACATGTGCAGAGGGGCTCAAAGGATTCATTCTGTCTCACTAGCCGTACGTCTCTCTGGCTCGTAGGTCTATATTGGACGTCAGGCGCTCGTTGAATGTAGTCTTTTTATGTACTTATTCCAATTACACTGGTGCCGACGGTCAGTAGGCTAGCGTAGCTTTTGTTTGGTCACAAGTGCACCTAGTTAGCGACCACTCCAGACATAACGGTATGAGAAAGGCAGTATAAAAATGAATGCAACCAAGCAGTAACAGCAGTCTAAACTAACAGCATAATCAAAATGTCCGCTTTTGGTTCAAGGCTAGCAAGAAAATGTCCGTTCATAAATAAAAAACAACAATACATTTCGTTTACCGTGTCCTTTGAAGCTGTAAAACTGCCTGGCGGCAGGCGTGTCGCTCACATGCATTACGTCATTTCCGGCGGCTACGCTGTCGTCAATGACGTCATTAGGTCTAGCGGGAATGAAGTCATTGCTGGCGACGCGTCGACGCGTCTGTGCGACGGTGTGTCGGTAAGCCGCCATGACGCTTCGCTCGTCGACCTGGTCGCCGGCGGACGCCCGGCGGTGGGTCGCACCGGTGCGGTTGTGAGCGGGGGGAGGCCGAGGTGCCTCGGTGAGTCCAAGCTGCTGCAGGATGCCTCGTTTGACGGCCTCGACGCGAGCACGCTGCAGCAGGAACCGTTCTAGCACGCCGCGGTCCACGGCGTCCAATGTCGACCTGGCCGTCGTCAGCGTCACTAGAGTCAGCACGACACTCAACCACATGCGCGTCACTGAACAACTCATAACGACCAGTACTACACACGCGCTTCTATAGTCCACTCGCATTCACGACGAACTATTCTCTATCATCCTTTGTGTTCTTTCTGTGTACACGCACTTCCTGTTTACGTCGACTATATCGGCAGGCGGCGTCACCGAACGCACGTGTTTATAGCCGCCGGCTGCTGCTGCTGCAGTGCTGCTGCTGGGGCTGATGATGACGTGATGTAGCACCAGCGTGCAGTCGTCGCCACCACGTCGGTCAATCGTCGCATCCAGCTTCGTCGTCCTGCCGCCGAGCGCCGCTTCGCACTTCTCGCTTCTGCCGTCTCCGGGCGCGTCACCGGCGTCTATTTTTGGTCGTAATCTGGACCTGGGACCTACTCTCGGCGCATTCCGCCTGTGTCGAATATAGGTCCAGTTGTTTGTTCGCATACGCACGCGCGCCCGCCCTTCATTTATATATAGATTCGTGGATATGTGCCCCATGCACGAGCGCTCGACGAGCAGGCAGTGCGTTGGTTCTGGTATGTGAAGGCGAATCGTGGAATGTGTCTGTCTGTCGGACGATTACTACCACAGGTATAGGCGCATTCCATGAACCAAGCGAGACTGTGTGGCCCGACGAAGGATCGACGGCTCGGTGGTGCTGACGCTGCAATGACGGGTCACTCAGCACGTGCATCAGCCACTGTTCATCATCCTGGCCGTCCGGCCGTCCACCAATACTGACCTGGAATTTGACGCCAGTCATCCAGCTTATTCCACGCTCGCACTCGTAGTCGCACTGCTCGTGTCTAGGCCAAGGAAATCTTCTATTATGAAGATCTCCTTGTCTAGGCCTATACCGTACTGTCCACAGTGTGATAATGTGCCGATAACCCACGCCGGTGCACACAAGCGTGACCGACCGAACAGCAGTGTAGACTAAAGGTAGAAAGGTAAAGGTGGTGTATAGCTCTTAATAGGTGTAAGGTTGTGTGATATGCCCAACCATATTTAGGCAGTTATAACCTAATTGGCTGGCATATGATAGAAGTAAATACATTTAATACGCGTCTGTAACGTTTGCTTGCGTCCTATACAGCTATTGGAACTGCAGAACATGAATTAACTGTCTACAGAATGAGTAAATACGTGCATCACTAATAAGAATGAGGAAATGGGTGCATCACTAATGGAAAGGTCAGTCAAGAGTTTAAAAAGTGAGATGAAAAAGTTGCGACTTTGATATTAAAAGACAGAGCGTTTGATGCTCTCTTGTTGAACGTAGTATACTGCGTAAAGTAATAGAACAGACGAGTCAAGTCTGTAGAAGATTCTGATTGAGAGATTAGACGTTCGAGAGGACACATTCAATTAGCCGGTCTCGAGTTTGTGAGATGGTGCTGACATCTCTCAGTTTCCTTCGGGTGGAATCTGGGGACAGCGACGAATGATCGTTCTCGACGTTCTGTGTGACATCATCAGACGACAGCCGACGTCGGCGTGAAGACAATTGACGTCAACAGGAACTTGTGAAGTGAGAAATCGATGACCAGTCAGTTTTGCTAAAGTGAATATAATTAGGCATAGGCCTATATTAAATAACAGATTTTCAATAATTTTGTTTTACTGTAGTTTGGCCGTTTACATGAATGAATTCATACCACTGGGTAGCACATACTGTACGACGTGTACGTCGGCTCAGAAAATCACTGTGAGAGTGAAACCACAGTAATAGGGTGTTTATACGATCGAGCAAACATCGAGCTGGCTCAAGCAGGCCTATTGGAACCCCACCCCTTAGCTCAAATGTAGGCCTAGGCTTAGGCTCTTAGCCCACAGCTGATCACGTTATATAGGCCTTCCAATTACAACCCGCCCGCCCTCCTAATTAGCATGCTAATTACCACAGAACGTCCAGCTAACTGCTCGATGTTTGCTCGATCGTGTAAACACCCTATAACAGAGATGTGCGGATCCTGGAATTTTGGGTCCGTGTCCGCAAAACTAAGCCGTCAGGCGTCCGCACTGTTAGCAGTGCTGATAATGTTTAAAATATTTTATACTGGAACCCAGAGCCAGCCTTTAATAATGTGGCACGTGCAAAAACTGCAATTGCTAGTGGAAGTTTGTAGTATTCTTGTTACCACACTGTGTCCGGAAATAAAGTAACCCCATAGACATCTTACAATGGAAATGCCAAATCTGAACGAATCCGAATAAAATTTCGTACGCGTAGGCCTAATTTCTAATAAATTGCTAAAGCAATCACTGAATTTTGTTAAAAATATTATTTATTAGCAAAGTATTAATTGCTGACTATCGATAACAACATATTTCTGTTACCAGTATGGTGTTACACAAGTAAACCCCTATGTAGTATGTACATTTGCGTAACTCCAACAAACAACATCTGATTCTGATATAATTCTAGTTAAGATATGCATAGGCCTAGTTCATTGTTAAAGTGCCAAATGTTAGTTAAATCTGCCAAGGCAGGCTACGTTGATGAACTGAAACGATGCATCAACAACAAGTGGGCTGTTCGGAGTCACGCGGTTATTGAACACAGGCCTACTGGTGGCGAGTGGTGTCAGCGTCTACGCGCTTGCGTTCGTGCTGGGGGATATATTAAGCACATGCTGTAACAATAACAATGTGATGTGACACGTGTGGTTTTTTGAGTCGTGTTTGTCGCTATTCAGTTATTTAAAGGCACACTTAATCATTGCGTTGACGGACAATCTGACATTTGTTGTGTTTTCGTGTAGTTTCTCCGACATGCCAAAACTATTGCAATGAAGTAAAATTATATGCAGTCGACAGCGATCGTCTCCAGTTGTTTTAGTTTGCTTTATTCTGTTTTATTTAGAATGCGCGAGTGCTTTCATACATGTATATGAAGCGTCCTTGCAGACGTGGGTAGTCAGCAATATAACTGTTACGTGTATTGGCGTCGTCAGATAGATTTACTCAGTGGTCGTGAACCGCCAGCGTGGCTCAATGCCTCACGCTTAACCTCAGACGGTATGTGACGAATGCCAGATATTCTAACTGGCAGCACTGTTACGGATTCTTCACAGAAACATCGTACGGACCACCTATATAGGCACTGAATACCTTACTGGCAGCATGCCAAGGTCAAGAGTAAGCAAGTGAGTGAGTGAGTGTTTTATGTCCTGCTCGACACACTGTGGGAGGGCTAGTTGTGGGTCATTTCTAGGACGAGCCTTTCCAGGCAATCACGTGCACTGGTTCAGTGGCGACAAAAAGCAGCAAAAATCAAAGTAACAACACAAAAATCTAAAGAACAATAACAAACCACCTAGACACACACGCGAATTAAGGAACAAAAGATTCATGCAATCTAACTATAGTACGTCAATCTCGATGCCCACACAAACAGAACAACATGTGTAACAGTAAACAGTAAGAAAACTGTGAACAGAGCTGTGACGTAAATCTGCGGTGATCTGCGATGTTCCGTTCAGGCCATAGATGTAAAAAAACGTTCCAGAAAAAAAATTTAAAAACGTTAAAAAGTGTAAAAACGTAGCAAAAATTTTAAAAAACGCTTAGAAACGTAGCTAAAAAATTTGTTCAACTTCTTGCCTAAAATCCAATGATGTAAGTGCAATATAGCTATGAACTAGAGAAAGAGAAAGAATTTTGAAAGTATCAGTAAACTATGTAAATGAACTACCACCACTATAGCTTATTAATTCATTTCAGAGGCTTTGAAAGTTTTTGAAAGTGCTTCTCGACGTTCTTGCTGGAATTTTTAAATTTTAATGAACGTTAAAAATATTTTTAAAAACTTAGGAAAATAAAAAACGCTTAAAACGTAAAGAGAACGTGGCAATAATAACAAAACGTTAAAAAACGTTTTTACATCTATGGCTCAGGCAGACCGGCACGTAGCGGCTAGATGGCCATGCAGTCCCGAAGCGCGTCACAGAGCTGTGTGGGTGGCCTACGGTTAGATGGCGAGGCCGAGCAGAGACCACGGATAGTTGCTGTTCTGTTGCTTGTCGGTGACAAAGAAGCGACGCACGGCAACCACCTGTGCGCCAGCGACAACAAGCAGCACCAGCGACTGCACGGACGACCAGTACATCACCAGTGAGTTCACAGCCTCGGCCGTCGACCTACCTCGAGCCTCGCGACGTCGATGATGCGTCTGACTGTTCACCGTCATGTTCAGCATACTCTCGATCGACTTCAGAAGACCCACCATCTACACAACATAGCCTTCATGCAGTCAGCTATGTTAATTAGGGTTAAGAAAAATTTATGTGCTTCCGGTTGTAGCCGGCGAAAAAAAAACAGAGACGGGGTGGACTTTAAAAAATTGGTCGCCGATCGGTCTGTCGTCTGTAGCGCACGTATTTTGCCTAAACGGTCGGTACGTCGCAGGGGGTCGGCGAAGCCACCGTTGGATAGGGCGTTCTTAGGCTGTCAACAGTATAACCATGTCTTTAAGTCACTGACTAGACCTTGTAAGCGTTGGCATTTGGCAGGAGCTAAGCGAAAAAATCGATAAAGATGACTCAGATAAGTATTTTTAAGATGTCGAATGGGGAGCGAGTGGAGCAGAGGCCGGAAAGCATACCGTCACTTCTTTTCTGAGAATAGATATACCAGTAGCCTGTGCTTTGCAGGCAGTTTTCTTAGGTTTAGAGAACTGGTCGCTGATGTTTGTATCGATCAGTGGCCAAAACAGCGCTATAGCTTGAGGAGAGGAAAGGAAGGAAGGCACAGCAACCATATCGGCACTCGTATTTTGTTCCACTTAATTTGAGCCCTGGTTTTGTGAGGCTATATAAGCCTAGAGTAGACCAAGACAACGTGCGTATGAAATTTTCAGTATTAAACGCAGTTTAAGTTTCGACCTCATAAACAATGGCGTAAAAAAGGAGTCCTCCGTAGGCATATATACCGGGGCGTCAAATTTGAGTATCGACAGGCCCTACTTCCGCTACTATACAATATAAACAGCGTAAAAATGGTCGCAAATAGACACATATTTGCTGATTATCGTAACTTTTTACAGCACTGCGGATGAGTACGGTACCACTGATATGTAGAATGCTGCAAAATGTCGGTTGAGTGCCTAGTGGTGTTAAGATTTATGTTTTGGGGAGCTGCTGTTGGGTCGGTGGTTGGTCTAGTGTTTTCGGTGGC
>Ga0209367_1004579_pt1 | contig 19120 bp, 16 predicted proteins | sample WorMetLIZISLAND2_FD_187412 | JGI IMG/M metagenome (GOLD analysis project Ga0209367, IMG submission 187412) | Marine gutless worms symbiont microbial communities from Max Planck institute for Marine Microbiology, Germany - Olavius geniculatus... ...
TCATAATACGTGTTAAAATGAATGACAAAACGTCCATAAATTCCGTCTGTCCTAATCTGTGGGCCCCAACAGTCGGTCTATTACAAGGTTTGACTGTTATGCAACAGTGTGTTTACCAGATGAAGTTTTGGAATGTTTGTGAAGTCAAAAAGCAACTGGTACGGCCTGGATTGGTCTGGAGCAGAATTCTATCGATACTGCCATCAATGAATGGAGAAAGCGCCACCTTGCCTGTGTTCGCATAGTGGGCTACCACTTCAAGCAATTTTACTACAGTCAGTTGAAAAATGTACAATTGGATGAATTGTCAGCCAAAGTGTCAGAAATGTGAACAAAATGTGTTTTACGCGTTATATTAATTAAGCAATCATATCGCATTGGATAAAAAAGTGATATTTCGTTGGTTGGGTTTTCCCTAGGTAGTGCAAAAACAAACGTTGGGTGAGGTGGGAAACTGAACGGTCATTTGATGGCAAGTTGTGTCAAAAATATTCATACCAAAAATTATCAAAATCTGATAATTTATTTTTAAGTTACAGTCGAAAATGTCGGGAATGTTTTTTTGGGACACAGTGTATAGTAAGTTTTTAGGCCTACAGACGACAGACGACGATGCCGATCGAGTGCCGATCGACACATCATGCCAAAGACTATTATAGCCCTAACGGTCGGTCAAAATGCTCAGATACTGTTATAATATTAGCCATGCCGTAGCTGAAATTTTTGCTCGTGGGAATGATCCACCCCTTTTTATCCCCTTTTCTCGCCATTTCCCTTTTCCTCCCTTTCTATCTTTATCACCTCTTTCCCCATTTCCTGCCGTAAAAGTAGGACCTTTCAAATCCAGCTATGGGATCTGGGGCCGGAACACTGATCAGTGATCAGCTTTTTCAGCAGGGTCCTATGGTGTGGAGCCCCAGCTGAGATCGAATTTGATGCATTTTAGCTTTAAAATATGACATCTGGTGGCAACAGCTAGTTTTAATTATTTTTCGTAGAATCAACTGACCAAATTCAGTGCATCACTGTGCATGCAGTTTAAACAATACAGGCAAGCAAGAACGATAAAACAAAATTTAAAAAATTAAGGTAGAATTAATCTGCAAGCGAAGCGATCCGAAAAATTTTGAACTGTTGTACGCGCAGATTGTCACAGCAGTCAATATGCAAGTAGCATTGGCAAATTTCACGAATCGCAAGTTCCTTGGCTAGTTCAGGCCCGTCGAGAGGGTATAGGGTAAGGGGGTAAGCTACCCCCGAACCCCGCGAGCGACGTTTGGGGACTGAGCACAAATAATGTCTTCCTCTTTTGTAGTTGTACGTTCCTGTCTGACCAGGGAATTAGATACGAGATAACGAGATAATTATTTATCCCTGCTGTCTGACCAAAGCTTTTTTTACTTATTTTTACTTCGCTCACCGGAAATCACATACCACACCAACTAGAAAAATGGCGGAGAAAGATGTGAAAGATGTTGCACCCGAAGAAAATACGGTTGCAAAAGATATCGTCGTTACGAAGTACAAAATGGCAGCGGAAATAGTCAACGGTACGGTGATAATTTATCTGTTGCAAAACTGTTGCATTTGTGTTACTGATATTTGTGTGTCTTGTTGATTGAAAATCTGATATCTTTCGAGCATGCGGTATTTTGTCGTTCTATTAGTTAATAGTCGGCTTATGCATGGTATGGCAAAATTCGGTGATAATATACTGTAAAGTTACCGTATAATTTGTTGGACAAAATGTCTATACTCGAATGTGGCTGTGTAGGCTCACTTTGAGGGTTAGGGATAGGAATTGTTGCTGGTTATGCAACCCATTGGCCACTGTTATGAAATGATGTTGTGCACACGTTCTTACTGTTACGCTTATTATCAGTTGCCATATCATCGTTTATTTTTTGGCACCTTACAAGCAGCGACCATTGCTTGCATAAAAGTGGCAGTTATTTTCGTTGAGCATCAATTTATGGCGCAATCACATTTTTCTCTGGAGAGCGTTTTTGCATACCTAATTACCTACCATACCTACCTGTATTTCAGTCTAATGACTACAAACCCTAACCCTATTCCAACCCTACTAACCTAGGTAGGTATGGTAGGTATGCAAAAACACTCCTGGGAAGCTCTCTGGAGAAAAATGCAATTGTGCTTCAGATTATTACCTAGTGCAACATCAGATACGTATCGTCTTGGCCATCATTAAAGTTGATGGTCATTATGATTGTTGAATTTATCTACTACATTGGACATTACAACAGTGTTAGTGGTTAATTGATTCTATGTTATAAATATTTGCTTTCTTCAAATGCAATGTACGTTGTTGTGGAACGCTCATAGATACGCTGCGGAAGATCATTGATCGCTGCGAAGCCGGCGGTGCAATGGTCCAAGAATTGTGCGAGTTTGGTGATAAACAGCTGAGCGAAGAGACAGCAAAGGTCTTCAAGAAAGAGAAAGATATGAAGAAAGGTATTGCATGCTCATGGTAATAGGTAATAAATGTGGATTGTTTGGAATGCTGGTCTTGTGCAGCTCTGACTTGGTGATATCAGAGGTTTGGTGTTTATTACTGGAAAGTTCTGGGAACTAAATCAAACTATTGTTGCATGTTGTTAATCTTTGTGTAACAAAGTACAGAGCCAGTTACCATACTTGTAATTGAGATCTGCCAGTTGACAATAGTTTTCCTTGCTGTTTTGCACTTTTGACAGTACATTTGATCATCTGGCTAAATCTCTAGGGTACATTGGCTTGGAACTCATTGCAAGACTTTGTTTATAATCCATCACTCCACAGCAATATCTTTGCCATGGTTTAAAAACTACTTTTTGTGAGAGCTTAATGGTAATGCTACTTGATATCATGTTATATAAATTCAATATTGGCATTGATATTTCTGTGACAGATGTGACTGCTGTTTGGTGAATGCGAAATAACTGCATGTAGTGTATTCTGTCAATGTTGCAGGCATCGCATTTCCAACATGCATATCCGTTAACAACTGTATTTGCCACTTTTCACCACTGAAAAGTGAACCTGATCTCGAAATCAAACCTGGAGATATTGTTAAAATGTATGTTAACTAATCAGCTATTTCTATCTAGTTATACTTTTGTTTCTCAGTTGTTTAGCCTGTTGGGCATTGCAGTGTTTCATAGTTAAATTAATATTTACAAAAAAGAAATGAATTTAGTATTTAATATTGAATTATTGATTTTCTGATGCATATTACTACTTTGTGTTTCATTGTTGCATGATAGTAGACCTATATTGTATTAAGTTATTGTTAAGGAGGCTATTATTTATAGCCGGTCAATTTTTGTCAGGTGGATTTCACACAAAATTAGTACTGTAATGTTTTCAGATGCAATACGTAGATGATACAATGCCAAGGCAGTCATTACTGTGATACTGTGCTGTGTGTGGTGTTTGCTTTCAGAGATCTTGGTGCTCATATCGATGGCTTTTCAGCCGTTGTTGCACACACTGTCGTTATTGGCGCATCTAAGGTTTGATGTTTTCAATACAATGTGGAGATATTGTGTACTGTACTTGTGTGATTTTTATGTGCTTATGTTCACGCATTACATCATCAGTCAATCATTTGTTGTATCAAAAGGCTGCACAAAATTCAAATAAAAGTGTAGCAAATGGATAAGTAAATGGATAATTTTGGCAACTATAAAGAATATGCCATACTCATAAAGATGTTAGCCGATGAGTAGTGTTGTTACTGTTATCGAAATTGGCACAGAAGCCGTGTTTTTTTTTAGCAATATCGAACCGTATTGAAACCATGGTTTTAGGCTTTCTGTTGATGGTTTCAATTTTCACTTTTGAAACTTAACAGCTCTAGTGCCTTGGCTATGCTACGAACGTTCTTAGTATGCGTACGACCGTTGCTGCGAGCTGAGCACCACCACGACTCGTCTCGCCCACTTCTCACTGTGGGTGTTACCGCTCTGGATCAAAGCTAAGATCGCTGGCAGCGCTGCACCCCATGTGAGAGGAGAGAGGGGACCGTCGACGGTGTCGTTAAGTTGCTAATAAGTGCCAGACAGAGAAGCAGCATTTGATCACACCAGCTGCACTGGTGAGGCGACAGGTGACATGGGGTGGCTGGTCCCATAATAGCTATTTATTGCAATAGCAACAAGCGACACATTAATGTGATGTTATTCAACATGTCCGTAGATGGTGGAGGCGCTGCGGTGGTATCACATACTCAATACTGTGTCGGGCGGGACGTTAAACCCTACTCGCTCACGTAGTCACTGTGGCACTGCTGTTTCTAAGTATAAATTAAAAGTTTTTTTTTGTTTTATTACGCTCAACAGCAGCTACTGCTGTAGCGCGTCTTAGCCATCGCAGTTCTGTCTATGTGTCTTTCTGTCTGTCCATCCATCTGTCACACGAGTGGATCAGTCACAAACAGTGCAAGCTAGGATCATCATATCTTCACCGTTGGCTGCCCGGAGGACTCTAGTTTCAGGAACTGTAAAGATTTCCCATAAGTTTAAAGGGGTCATTCCGAACGAGTTCGCTAAATGAGAGGGGGGTAGGGAAAATCTGCGATATCCAGGCAATAAGGCATTGCCAGAGCGAGATAGTTGTGAGTACAATTAAAACACTACTGAGTATACATATTTAGCCGTAGGTAGTCTGGTGCCAGCTGGCAACTGATCTTGTTTTACTGGGCTTTCTGTGAATCTGTAGCCAAAAGCTGTACGGATGAAATCTACGGATGAAGTCTATGGATCACTAGCGTATTACGGTGCACCGCTGTTGTGCATTCCCCTTTGCATTAGCGGGGCTTTTTTTGTCTATCATCTTGTAGCGTTTGGGCTACATCATTAGTTGTCAAATGATTTTTGAAATTTGGTCATTGAAACTCCTGGTAAAGTTTTTGTCTTTTATTTTCAAAAGCGAGTGCGAAGTTGGAGCCATGTAGTAGGGCTGTACCGAATATTCTATTTGTATTATGTTGGGTTCGAATAGTAGGCCGAATAGTGTACTTGTATTCGGCTGAATAGTAATGCAGAAAACAGGCCGAATACAAATAATAAGGCACTGTGCCATCGCTGCTGGTTGTTCCTGATTTAGCCTCAGACAGCTGCTGTCTCAGCCCACGTGATGCTTTATGGCGTTTCCTTAACACTTAAGTTGCTCACTGTTATGTTTCATTAGTATCAGTAATCTTTTTTTCTGTCAAATGTCTGATTCAAAAATTTTCCACCGCGTAGCGATAAAACCAGGGCATCGTGCATTGTTTGAATTTGTATCAACTATTCGTATTCTATTTGTATTTGGTCGAATAATATTATGAACTATTTTTATTCGGTTGAATAGTATTCGCTACAGCCCTACCATATCGTAGGTATTGTTTATGGTTGCGCTGCACAGGACAACAAAGTAACTGGTCGCAAAGCCGACGTTATCCTTGCAGCTCACCATGCGGCTGAGGCCGCCTTGCGGCTTGTCAAACCCGGTAATGAGGTATGCTTGCTAGTCGTGACTTGTTGCTATCTATGATTCACAACTTCCAAGTTCGGGCATTAAAATAGTTTTTACGCTACGAAAGAATTATTTGACCGGTTGATTGCAGTGATTCAGATCTTATTTTATTTCTGCTGCCATTTCCTGTGAGGTGAAACTTCTTTGTATTTTTATTGAACTCGCTGCCGTTTATGAAAGATCTATGATTAGTAATTTAGTGTAGCATAATGGGTCTTGCCAGGCTGTCAAGCCTTAGTCTAAGCCAACCGACTTGGATTATGGGTTTCCACTATGTTGCATTATTGTCTCCACACTTTCTAGTCCCATATGCATTGTTTACATTGGTGTATTTTCAGTATTTAAAGGCCAAGCCGCACCGGTTCACGTAACTGTTGTGAAGCACTAGTTAGCTTTATCAAATGCTAGTTGTCGATATTCATTAATTTTCTAGTTGCTAATATATCTTAATGCCTGAAAAATAAGGTACAAATTAGCACTTTTCCCTTTTCACGGTTTCGACCATCATCGGAAGTGTGACATTGTCTTGAATCTTGGAAATGTTATGATTTTTCTTGCAGCTGTTAGTGAGAAATTGACCATAAGTTTACTGACTTGTAGTCAATTTCCACCACATTTTCCAGTTAATTGTCAAAGAGTATTTTTATGTGAACGCTCTTGTTAACTTTGTGTTTGAAGCAACACAGTATTAACAGTCATTATAGTATTATTATAGTATATGCGGTACTTTATTTTTGAGCAGATTGTACCACATTATGCTGTTATTACTGCTGTAATGATGCAACATTGCGAAGCATGCTGAGAAGCATTTAGGAATTGTCCGAGAATAGTATTTAGTCAGAAGCAGATAATCTCTAATATGTGTGGAGAATAGAATCGAGTGGCTGGATCGTAGTGTATATTATTTCATTGTTGTTTTATATTAACGTGATTTGCTAAAATTTATTTTTGTTGGTGCGTGTGTCGTAGAATTTCAGAGTAACTGACGCGATACAGAAAGTCACCGAGTCCTACAAGTGCAAGCCGATAGAAGGTAGGCAAAATAACTTTTGTCTGTTATGCATATCAGCGGTTTACACTGTGTCAAAATGACTTTTTCTTAGCTGAGCTAAGCACTGTAATTAGAATCAGCAATATCAGACTTAGCAAATTTGATATGTGTGTAAGTTAGTATTATATAATTAAAAATTTAAATAGTTTATTACTAAATAGGTTCCGGTATGAAGTTGAAACATTGTATGATTCATTGGAATGTTGATGCTCATTTTATTTTTAATTTTTTTTTAAATTGTATTAAGGACAACAGTCAAAAATTTTACTGCTGCCCTCCTGATTTTGGAATTTTGCAGCATACATCTTTTTGAGGGCTATATACTTCTAATGGATGCTGTTAGTGGAATCATGCAGCAACTGCTCTTGAACCCCTCTCCAAATTTTAGCCTGTTGGAAAAATTAGCCGCTTGTCGGAAAGTTTTCTTTAAAAAATACAAAACTTGGAGCTGGAAGCTACCCATTTTGCATGCATTTGGGGCAAAATTGGAATTCCCTGCCCCACAGTTGATCAGCTAACTATTTACAAGCAAAAGTGAGCAATGATTTGCAGTATAATACCTAAGATAAAACCTTAGAACATAAAGTACAAATTTATAAACGTGTAACTTAGTGATCTTACGCTCGCTGGAACAGTAAGGCTTTTAACTTTTGCGTACAAGACACAGTGTCCAATAGTTGTTGAAGTGACAGTGGTAGACTGTTCGGTATGCTTCTGCAAAATGTGTCGTTCGTCTGATTGTTTGCCATTTTTAACCCTTGGTGCTGCTGGTTGCTGTGTTTACTGTGTGAATGTGAATAGCAAGTCATATACACTGTGTTTCATAAAAAACCAGACCCTGGAACTTTTTTTATAACTTCAAGGAAACGGCTTTAATATCGAAAAAACGTTGGTACAAGCAATCTACGCGTACGACTAAAGTTACAGTAAATGTTTAAAATGTTGTCCTTTGGCCTTGGCGCAGGCTTCAAGTCGTTTCCTCCACTGGTCAATGGCCTCGTCCACAATCGTCTGTTCCAAGTCAGTCCAGACCTTAAGTGTAGTGCTCTTGTTGCCATGGAAACCGTGCAGCTGGTACTCGGCCCATACCAAACTTTTCAAGCACAACGAATCCGCAACTGAATGGCAGTGCACTGTGTGAAAAATCATTTTAGGCAAACTTATTTTGATAAATTTATGCCGACCTGCCTTAGGGGTCCGGTTTTTTTATGAAACACAGTGTAGTGTTAATTCTGTACTGAGTTTGCATCTCAGTGATTGGTGTAGAGGTAATACGGCTGTGTGTAGGGATGCTGTCTCACCAGTTGTTGCAGCATATCATTGATGGCAAGAAAGCCATCATTCAGAACCCCACCGAAGCTCAGCGGTTAGCGCTTTCTTCTCATCCCAGCTTCCTTGTAAATTTGCCGAGGGCTTTCGCTGCTTTTATTTGTGTGTAAGATGTGCCGTACGGTAGTGGCTGTTGAAAGTCCTTGAATTCCGTTGTTTAAGTCCATTAATGTTGCGGAATTTACTTTGTTGTGACCGGTAGTGAAGCAAAAGCAACACTCGATCAAACATTTGCGTGTTTACTTCAAATGCATATGTGCCGGTGCATGCTTGCATGCTGCTATATGAACGTGTATAAGTGGATTAATATTGACTGATCCACTGACTAACATTGGGTGAGGTCAAGTTAATCTAAGACCAAAGTCAAGATCAAATTTGACCTGACTTTGGTCGAAGCCCAACGTTAAACTTAGAATCAAAATTAAATCAGCTGACAATTTTCAATGTCGAAACAGTACAATTAGGGCTTAGCTTGACCAAACAGACGTCCCAGTTCGTTATTTGAGCATAATATTTACTTTTTGTGCAGTAAAATAACGTGCGGTGTCTGGTAACTAATAAGCATTTAGTTACTTACTCTCTACCGGCGTTAACTACACAGACGACACAAGCATGAGTAATGACGTCATAGCTGGCACAAATATTGCACAAAATTCCTTTTATATCCTCAAAATGGCCACATAGGAAAAAAACTAATATTGCACACATTACCCGATATAATTTAGGCCTGAAAAACACTTCTATAATGTTAATTTAACTAATCATATTATTGCAATTATTTGATGGTTGCGAAAAAAGATGAACGACCAGAAATGAAAGCCAAGTCAAAAGTCAAGACTAAAGTCAAGTCCAGCTTATAGATAAGTCCAAAGTTAAGACTTTAGTCTTAGACTAAAGTCTTAGCGAAACTTGGCTTTACCCGTTGCATTTTAAAAATATTTTCATTTCATTTCTTGCATTCAGGGCATTAGTGTGTGTAAAAGCTTCTTTGTCTTGATTTTGTTGGTGAGTTGTCTAAAGTGTACTATGTGACTGGTAATGTTTCGACTATAACACGTTGCACCTTTTTAACTAGTCATTTGGCACAGCAAGCAGCTTCATGAACTAATAGCTTAGGTGATGACATTTTCACTGAACAGTACATTAACTCGAATGTTTTCTTGGAGGCTCAGAGTTGTGAAGCTGTAACTTTCTATTTTTTAAATATTTCAAGGTAGTACATTTTTATTAGTATTTGAATAGTGCAGTAGTGAGTAGCGTGTGATATATTGTGCTTATAGGAAAGACCATGAGAAGTGTGAATTTGAAGTCCATGAAGTGTATGCCGTTGACGTATTGGTCAGCACAGGTGACGGAAAGGTATATTTTAGCTCGAAGTCATCTGATGTACATTGTACAAGGTTTTTTGTTAGCTGCAGTAATATTTACCGTGTTGTGCATGATCAGTTTTGCATGTTCAGTACCAGATTCTTGCATGTGGGGCCTGTAGCAAAATCTCAGTATGCCATTTTTAGTGAGTGATCACGACCAGAGACCTCTAACTTTGCAGTACTGGTTCTCATATGTAATGTACTAAACATAGAGCTGTAAGAATGTTCATTTTAGTACATGTGCACTTGTCTGGAAAACCTGGAAATGTCAGGGAATTTGAAACGAGCGATTGGCGACATCCCAATTCTGGGATTTTGGGATTACAAAAATTAGTTAAAATCGTACTTTTTTCGCATGTTAAATGATAGAAATAAGATTCTTACCCATCTGGTGAATAAAATATTTATGTGCGCTAGAGTTCCACTCTTTGCTGTGCACTGTAATTCGGATTTTGACAGTCATTGTCATTTCCTGCAGTTCGGATATACCTTCTGTGTGGGCCTATACTACACCATATGCATGAAATAGGTCAATTAAGGATATCAAAATGACGACCAATCTGTAAGCCTAATCCCGAAACAGGATCCCGGGATTGCAAATTTCTCAATTTCTATTGTAGAAGTTGAACTTGCTGTTCCATTACCATGTGTTTGTGTGCATTCTGCCTTGAAAGGCCATCCCCGAAATGACCTATACTGTGTCGGGTGGGACGTTAAACCATACTCACTCACTCACTCATCAGCGCTGGGGGGACGGCCTGGATATTTGCTTTGAACTTTCATAACGGTACTGTGTTTCTTAGTTTCAGTCAAACGTGACATATTTTGCGCCCCAGGGCCGGGAGATGGACACGCGGACAACAGTTTACAAGCTGAAGAAGGAGACAATCTACAACTTGAAAATGAAAGCTTCACGACGTATGTACTTGATAATACAAGAAATACATGTTTAGAGTTTCTTTTCATTGTTTTCTTGCCTCTGTCGTGCAGATTATGTTCTTGTTTTGTTTTGGCAAGTGTTTTTTTATGTCAGCAGGGTCACTCAAAAACTTGTAAAGGATTTGTTGGGGAGCGATTTTTTACATTCCAAGTGCTCGAAGTAATTTCTTAAAATGTTTTTTCCCCAGTTTATTAGCTCTGTAACGCTGGTTGTATTATCACTTTGGTAGTATCATAGCTCTGTCGTCTTACAATGTTGTGTGTTATCATTATAAGTCCTCGTGCCGCATCAGCAATTGTCACACGTTGTCGTCGTCGTGTGTCATCGTCACGCTTTGCGTCATTGCCATCATTGCACTAAATTGTGCGTTGTTGAGTGTCATGTGTTGTTGTAGGTTGTCATCGTCAAATGACGGAGCAGACCAATGTTTTTTACGTAAACGATCAGGAGAATTTTGCACAATTTGTACATGAATTAATCAGGGATTTTTAAAGCAGCCTAAGTAATGCAAACTACTGCTGTTGTCCATCAATTTGTGTTTATTATCTAGGGTTTGAATCTTAAACAATTTCAGTTTTGTCACCTAAGATAACTGTCTTTTGCCAGCATCAAGTTGTCCGACTCTAATTCTGCATTGTGGTATCTTTTGGTGTGCTTTCAGTGTATTTAAGAAGCGATTGTGAGTTTGTTAGTATTTATTTGCTGATGTTGCAGAATTTTACAGTGAGGTAGACAAGAAATTTGGTTGTATGGCATTTTCACTGCGGTCAGTGGTCTGCTTTATTGCTGTAATCACTATGCTTTGATTGATGACTACAATTAGCGCTGTGGAAATTCAGGCTTGGGTTGATCATTAAAAGCCCCAACAGCATTCTGAAGTAGATATGTTATGTTCTGCACACTTGCAATATCTGTAAAAGTTTTCTACACCGACGTCCATAAAAAACATGACACTTATTTTTTGCATAGCTTCATGCAGCATTGGTCGATTTTAATAATTTCTGGCGTGCAACATCAGGAAGAAACTTGACACCAATGACTACTTTGGCCACCTCACTTTAATACTGTCACTGCACTACCTTGTGAAATGCAGGTTGTTGAGCCTGCTGTTTGCGAGTGGTGTCAGCGTTTGCCGCTCGCATTCACACTGGAGGAAGACATTTTGAGCACATGCTGTAATCAGAAGGATGTGATGTGATACGTGTGACTTTTTGAGATACAATAGTTGCCAATCGTGTTCGTTGCTTTTCAGTTACCGGTAATCATTTCTGAGCGATGCATGTGCTGTCCAGTATGAAATCGTTGTAAATGGCCAAACTACGACTCTTGCATTTCACAAGGTAGTGTAGCGACTAGCGACATTATTAAAGTCAGGTGACCAAAACTACAGTCATTTGCATCAAGTTCTTTCCTGATGTCGCATGCCAAAAATTATTAAAATCGGCCAATGTTTCACAAAGCTATTGAAAAAAATAAAAGTGGCATGTTTTTTTATGGACCACGGTGTATATCCACAGCCCATAGAATGCTGCTGATTTTCGTTTCCTTAGCCCTCTGCCAGGCACAAGGCTAATTTACATTACAAGACCTCAGATAGGGGCTATTCCGTTGCACAATCTGTCTGTTCATGTCAAGCTTTCACTGCTTTCCCATGGAGGGATGGCCAGGCTTAGTTGGCTTTTGTGGCTGGTTACATACTGTGATGGTATTTCAATATTTGTACCATCTGGTATTTCATCAATTAAAATGATATGTTTTTCCTGAGGCTGTCTATCTGCTGGACCAGATAAAACTGCTCTACTTTTGTCTTTGTACATTTGTGACAGCTGTTGAAGTTTCTGAATGAAAATGTTCTCTAGTGTTTCTGCTGAACATAAAATTTATTTATTGCTAATGTCTTGCAGTGTTAACTGTTACAAAAAGCAATTGTTCTCCTAAGCTCTGATCACTTTTTTCACTTAGCAGAGAAATGTTTTTATTTTGTCTATTTTTGACAGATTTAATTATAGCTATTGCACTCTCGTACATGCCATATCCACTGCATATTATATGACTGTTCTATATTAGTATTTTAAAAAATTATATTACTGTTTTTCTTATGATTTAATTTGTTTATAATTTTTATAATCTTGTTAGTTGAATGAATTCTGAGCTTAATGAATTTTAGACATGAACAAACAGCACACTAACAAATAAGGAAATATTATCTTATTTGTTGTTGTCGATTTCAGGTCATTTGAGGATGAGAAGAAGGCAAAGATGGGAATTGTCGAGTGTGTTAAACATTCTTTGATTGAGCCGTTCTCCGTTCTCTATGAAAGAGAAGGTATTCTTGTTCCTGTTCTTGTTCTCTTTTTTTCTTGTGAATCTCGATCAGGTGTTCATTATTCAGCTCGGTCACTGGTTAACTGCTGTTGACATCACACCTCACACGATAGTGTGAGTGTTGTAAGGACAACTTTCAAAGTATATGGGAAAAGGCAAACTTTTGACCCTCAGCCAACCAAAAACCCCTGAACTGATCGTCACCAAATTTGAATGGCGTGATTACGTCGTGGTTACCACCAAAAAATTGGGCTCAATCCGCCCAAAGGTTTTTGCTCCCCATATAGGTGAAATATACACCCCTACTGTTTGAAATTTACTACACTTTTTTGGTTCTTGAACTCGCCTACAGGCAAGCCCGTTAGACCGATTTTTACGCTTAATACGTCAAATGACACGGTTCTGTGCAAGGAAGTGCCTTTTTATTGTTATAAAATAAAAATTTTATTTTTCACTTATTTATTCGAACAGTTCGAAAAAAAATTACAATGGCGCCTATGGGGAAAATTTTAAAATCCTAGAGTCATAATTTTTTGTTCTAGGATGTGGTTTTCGGGGATGGCCCAATTAATGGTGACATTTATATTTATCCCTGGTTGACCCCCGTTGGCATGGCAATGAAATTTGGGACAAAATTGACTATAACTCGGCTTGTGTAAGAGATTTTGGCGAGATTTTGCGACTATAGGGGGTTTTCGGGTTTTTTTACATATATGTTTAGTAGTAATTGCTAGGAAATTGTTACGATTTTGTCAAGACATACTATTTTTTGTCTTCGAGATGCTTGGAGACCAAGAACATATCTCAAAGACTACATCATGAACACTAGTATCCTCTTCAGTGGTTATGCGCCCTGATTCTTTCTGAGACTTTGGCGTTTTATAAATCATTTAATTACTTACTTTGTTGCATCTGCTAACCTCAGCGTCATTTCTGTTGTGTTCAGCTTGCATTGTTTTTTCTCTGCCAGTTCTTGGCCATCTATAGGATTTTACTGTTTTTCCCAGTGTTAAGCAAAGACTGAGTCTATGGCTCAGCTGTATCACTCCAAAAATTTTGATGACATTTTTCCACTGTTGGGCATGGCTCAAGGCAAAATTGATCAGACCGTTTTTAATCATTATTCGGTATTCTTTGTTATTATCAGTTGTATTCAGCAGGTGGCAGCACCGTGCTTGGCATAGGTTTGAGATCTCTGGTCACTTGTGGTTCATGCGTGAAACTGTGGGCTGCCCTTGTGTACAATATTGCAGGTGAACTTGTAGCCCAGTTCAAGTTTACGTTACTTCTAATGCCAAACGGTCCGATGAAGATCACCGGCTTGTCGTTTGACGAGAGTCTGTTTGAGTCTGAAAACAGTGTCACCGATGAAGAGATGAAGGTACATATACGAGGGTCGTTCAACAAATTCCAGGACTGTTCTTCTCAGTAGTCAAACAGTGACAGTTGAAGATCAAAACTATTATTAAGTTGCAGGGCCACTATTGTACATTACTTATTGTGGTTTCATTTATGACGTCATGCTGTGACATCATTATTATTGAGATATAAATGATGGACATTGACATTTGGCATGGTCACAGAATAATCATGAAATTTTTTAGTCGTAGAAGGCGTAGAAAGTGCTGAAATTTATTGCAGATTATTTGTTATGTTTAGCAGCGACACTTATATCTCGTTCGAATGTATTTGAATAGTTTTCCGGTTTTTGCAGCGACATTTAGTTTAAGAACAACGACGTTCAGCAACATGCGTCCGGATATTTCTACATGGTGTCAACAAAAACTTAATGCTACGGGTTCAGGCCGACTTGTAGAACAATGGAAACATTGCACTGAACTGCAGGAAGATTATGTTTAACAAGAAATATTTAGATTATGACCAATCTAATGTACTCCCCGTGCGCATCATTTTCTTTTGTATTCTTTTAAGAGCTTTTTCTCTCCTTTCGGCTTGTATTAGAGACCAGGGGTCTAACTGAGACTCGTTTAATATTATAAGCTTACTAATAGTGACTGGCATCAAGGTTGTTATTGAAAATTGTCTTCCCAAAGTTCATAAAATATTGCCCAATTTTAGGAAGTGAGACGAAAAAAATTTCCAATAATGGTCAATGATGCTAGTTGCCATTTGTCTTGTTATACCTCAACGCATGGGTGTATCTGGCACCGTTACGGAGATATAGTGCCTCAAAGATAATGGGGTCATGACCTTGACCTTTTGGGGTCACGTGACGTCATCGGTCCCGTGACCATTCGACTCCTGGGTCGACTTTTTATGGGTGGTTCATAGTGACCATGCGTCTATCTTGCACCATTATGGAGATATGGCCATTTGAAGTTCTTCCAGGAACGTAGGTCAGTCGTTGATCAGTCGGTTGGTCCGTCCTCAATATTACACTGATCTCATATACTCCTCTTCGCTATGTTAGGAACGTAGCACGCGAGGAGTAAAAAATAACATAAGGCCCACCTGTCATAATTGTGCAATTTGCTGTCGTTGTATAAGAACGTCAATCCTGGAATTTATTGAATGACTCTCCTACTAGTCTGCTATTGCATCTGGGCTCATCTCGGGGTTTTAGCCTTCTTGTACCATCAGCTACTGATGATGGATGGCATATTTTTCCAAAACGAAGACACGTGTTGATGTTAGCTTTACGTGGAGGAATATCAGAGATGAACGGGAAAGTAAGACCAAAAATTTAAGACAGCGTTAGGCCAAGGTGAAACCAAAATAATGAGAGCGGCATGACCGGGATCGATGATTTCAGACCTGAACAATACCTTCGTTAAATTGACCCATAGACCCAGAAGTGGGATCATTTAGATGTTTGGTAGTTAACCTTCAGGTGTAAAACTGTAAAACCAGAATGGGATTTTGTACCAGAGCCACGGACTGCAGACTTTTATTTGAGACGAAAAGTGCAAGTCCAAGTCGAAAATCTTGAGACCCACAGAGTTGAGACCAAGACGGAAACCATTCAGTTTGTGGTCACAAGATTAGAATCTTGGTCTTGAGATGACATTCTTGAAGATTAGAGTAGTCCGTGAGCGAGGAAGATTAAGAGGAGTCGTTGTTAATAATAATAATAATAATAAAAAGTGAACATTTATATAGCGCACTATCATTTTGAAGAAATCTCTAGTTGTTATTGCTATTGTTTACTATTTAGCCAAGGTTGTCTGTGGTGTGTTCAGAGTTTGCTGGCCTCGTCGACGTCTCGCCGTGCAGCGAAGAAGAAGAAGAAGAAGGCGGAGAAGGCGACTGCGGAGGCTGCCATTGAGGACATGGATGAAGAACTCACGGCAGATGCCGAACCTTAGTCGAGATAACTCTCTCTGTCTCTCAGCGTGTCACACGGCAGGCGGCTAGACCTGTGTCACATGTCAGTGTGGTCTGATGTGTCGGACCTTGGTGATGTCACACTGCCAGCGGTCTGTTTGTTGAGGCTCGAACCGCAGTTGCAACGAATGTTAGTAATGAAATTTGCATTTTAACATTTTTTCCACTAAGTTTTGCCCACGCTTTTGCTTCTAATAATTGTTGAGTATTCAGTGTTAAAACTCAACCACACAGCGGATGGTGATATAAAATAGTTGTATGTGATGAATTGATGCTAAAAATTGACGAAGCTGTGTCTTGGTGCACTGGTTTTTGTCAGTGCGTCAAGTGCGAAGGCGACACTCTTCATTCAACAGTTTGAAATTTTTTTTGCAAATTTTTTTTTATATAACACATGTTTTAATATTTGCCTAACTTTTGTTACATCTGTGGGTCGAGCAGTGTCTCATGTCAGCCGAGTGGTGATGAACTGTTGGTGGCGGAAAGTACAGTACTCCTGCTGATCGCCATAGATACGAAGATGCCGTTTTTATTTCCATCATTAATGCAGACAGTGCAGTTAGCGCATTGCGTGTGACGTTGTTGTGCACACGGTTTATTTTTATCCGTTATTTTTAGCTTTCTCGTCTTGTGTTTTGTTCGTTGTATCTGACGATTCTGCCTAAACTTGAAAATCTGACATTGTTGACTTTTGAGACCTCTTTCACAGATGTCTGGTAAACTTGCTAAGCCAAAGTTCTGTTCCTGCACGTGGATTATCTGCATTTATGGGCCATGGTTCTGATCGTTCCTTTTTTCTTACTGATCTGGTATTAATCATCGTTGTGTGCACCCAGTAGCTTCAACTGCTGAGGAGTGGACTGTCCGATTGATGTTATGTTTATTGATAGAAGTATTTTTATCACTTGGCATGCGTTATTTGATCTTTTGCTGGCTGAATAGTGGAGACATTTCGTGCGAAAAAAATCTTACACGCCATTCTGTTGTGTCATTGTTTGCATGTTTGCTGTCCCTTTGATAAAATGAGCACAGGGCTATCCAGAATTTTTTCCATAACGACAACAGCTTGACTTCTGTGTTGCAAAGCACTTTGATGCTTGGGCGGCGCTAGGAATCTGAAGCTGGGGGGATAATATGGGGCAAGGGCCAGGGCACAGGAGGGCAGTAAATTTTTGTGTGTGTGCCCCAAATGTCGACCTTACTCAGTTGTTGTGTGCACGGAAAAGATGCGGGATCCAGGGGCAGAGCTCCTGCTCGGAGTCAGGGGCCGAAGCCGCCAAGAAGCTGAAACACTTTGCTTGCGCGTCCAATGGAAGATGCAAATTTGCCTGTTTTTTAATATTTGGAAGCACAAAAAAACTGACGATTATTTGTGTTTTCTTGCAAAAATGGCGTTTTAATACTTTACGCCTTGGCATGATAAAGTGCCCAGAGGGCACCAAAATTTTTCGTGGAGAGGGTGGGATAAGGGGGAGAGTACATGAGATGTGGTATTGTACTAATTGGGTTAGTGATCTCTGCATTTACAATTAACTTATGAGGTGACTAGTTTAATGAAATGGTGTATTCTTATCGAGGTGGCAGTTTCTGCTTAGTGTGTTCAACTCTTGGGCAGCGCCAGTAGGGAGCAGGACAGCTGCCCCTCTGTGCCCTTCGCCCCTACCTTCCCCTCAGCCTGCCGCCCAGGAAAAATTTTGATGGTGATAATGTGTTCTCTGGTAACCATACGCATCCTGAGGCGTGATTTTAAAAACATCACTTTTAAAGGCAACACATATAGCTGTGATTTTTTTGTGTTTTCAAACATTAATAAGCAGGCAAATTTGGGGCTTCCATTTCGCGTCCAGAAGCAGTGTTTCAACTTCAGGGGGAGGAGTTTCGCTATCCTCATCTCCGACCAGGGGCTTTTTTGTTGATATGAAATTACAATATTGTTCTTTTTTTAAAAAGATTGTGTGAAAGAGCAATCAACAGGAGAAACGGCTAAGAAGAAAAAGAAATACCTGAAATAGACTATTTTTAAATACTATTTTGTTTGGTAAGTAAAAAGAAACGATAAAAATCCGAAAGCTTAGCACATCAATTGTGTGTACAGATTAATATAGTATGATAGTCTGCAGGTAGCTGCAGTCGATTGTGTTACTTATGGAATATGGATGCTACGATAGACTGTAGGGCTACAATCAATCAATCATTTATTTGACTCAGGCTACATGCAGTTAATGTGCTTTGTTTAGGCCTATAGTGTCTACTAATTAATTAACCTCCCGAATCGTGCGTTTACAGTTTGCTGGAGTAAGATCCTATAAGTAGGCCTCAGCCTGTGTAGTCAACTGCTAACCGTTTTAACGTAGCTTGACTTATTTTGGCCAGTACATCCCGGTACTGTCAGACTAAGCCTGTGTACTGAATTTTCTTTTTGGTTGCTGGTTAATTCGAGTACCAGCTTACATCTCCTTCTGTGATTGGTGAGATTTGGGTCATTATAGGTCAGGTGAAATTGCGAAATCCTTCTTAAAGGTGAATTTTGGCGGTTCTGCCTTTGTGCGCTAATTTTTGGAGCGAGTAGTGTGTAACTCGTAAATTTGTATTTGACGATAGCAACTTACACGTATATCATCAGAAATGTCTGGTCGTGGCAAAGGAGGAAAAGTCAAGAGTAAAGCGAAGAGCCGGTCAAGCCGTGCTGGTCTCCAGTTCCCGGTCGGAAGAATTCACCGGCTTCTCAGAAAAGGTTTGTACAGAGACGATTATAATTACGATATATCTGACCCGTAACAATGCAAATTCCTAGTTACTTTGCGTTAATGTTATCTTCCGTCCGTACGGACGGAAGAATACGTCACGAAACGGCTATTTTCCGTCCGTATAGATGGAAGACCGCGTATCTAGGCGCTATTTTTTGTCCGCAAAGTCTCGTTTGTGGTATATCTGGCAGAGTTGGCAGTATGTGCTATTGCATTTATGTATATTTACTAGTTATGTACTTTGCTTAGACTTATTTTGGTGTGTATTTTTACTGTGGTTGGGCCGTGGCCTAGTGCAGGCGGGCATTATGGATATTAATGAGTGCAAGCGCTCCTCAGCCAGCGCACGAGCCAAGCAATATGCGGACAGCCATTTTGTCCATTCATCAATGGATTTTGTAGTAAAATTTGTAGCAGCAAACGTCTCCTCGTGCGTTTTGAAGACGATGCTATATACGGTAAAATCGTTTTATAGTATCACATTGTTTAATTA
>Ga0209367_1004583_pt1 | contig 19109 bp, 15 predicted proteins | sample WorMetLIZISLAND2_FD_187412 | JGI IMG/M metagenome (GOLD analysis project Ga0209367, IMG submission 187412) | Marine gutless worms symbiont microbial communities from Max Planck institute for Marine Microbiology, Germany - Olavius geniculatus... ...
GTGCAAAAGTTAACAAAGATGCAGAAAAAAACAGAACTGTTGCATGCACACTGCATAGAGCAGTTCAAAATTTTTTCTGCTCGCTTCGCTTGCAGATTATTTATACTTTTACTTTTTCATTTGTTCTGCCGCCCTTGTTTCTAGTGTTATTGCAAGTGATTGAAAGCCAGCGTTGGTATTTCGCATGAACAAATTAGTCAAGGAAAACAATTCATTTTGTTCTGGAAAGTCAGGGAAAAGTCAGGGAAAATGTATTCTGCAGAGTAGTAGGAACCATGATTAACATATTTCAGCTCAGTTCGCGCGTTTAGTACACTCCTGTGGACGCAACTGAACTGCCATTTAAGTTTACTTCATTTCGTTTTAGTTTAATTTATTTCCCTCGTTTTGTAGGCTACACGCGTTCATATGGCGTCATAGAAAGCGTCCTTGGCGACAGCTACTGCAACAGATATTTTTGTAGCGTGGTCTCTCCGTCTATCTGATTGTCTCTCTGTTTCACTCATGATTAAAGCAATTAGACAGAATAAGCTGCTATTTTGGCAGAAACTTTCATGGTCTCCACTCCCAAGTAACACGACATCAGAGTCCTCAATCCCACCTCGTGTGTGACAGATCGGGTGTTAAGACCCGCTATCATAAGAGCATTGAAATCACATCGCATCCATCTACACCGTTACAGACAGTAGAATGGTTAGGCCTACTGTAGATAGCCTATGTTGCCTCTCAACAACGCTATATCCAACGGTAGGCTCGATGGTCCCATACGACTTTGACTTTACTCAGCGTAACAAATTCGCAGCAATTACTTTTTTTGTTTTCTTGAGAGAAAGTTAAACTTACGTGTGTGGTTTTGAATTTTGTGCATAGCTGTAAGGCACGTGTGCCTGGTCCATGAAGAAAACGTGGCACTTTACTTTTGTTTATATCTTCAGCAATTATTTACCGATTTTCAAAATTCTTTCCAAATTTTTTCACTGACACACTCGGCGGACAATTTGCAATAATGTGATTATTATGTATACCACCACACTACTGCATTACCTTGTAAAATATGAATGAAATATAAATATATAACGACGGTAACAAACAAGCATTTTGGTAAATGAACAAAAAACAACACTTCATACCAACACTGCAATAAGTGATTTGTATGACATTAAACTGTGTGGGTCTAACGCAGTCTAGTGTCATACGGATCATTCATCGCAATGTTGGGCTGAAGTGTTTTTTTCATTTACCCAAATGTTTGATATTATTGTTAATTTATTCTGACATTTATATTTCACAAGGTAGTGTAAAGACATGTTTACGGTGTGGTGAGATACATAATAATCACATTAGTCCTATTGCAAATTGTCTACTGAGTGTGCCAGTGAAAGAATTTTAAAAATCGGTCAATCATTGGCGAAGATATTGACAAAAGTAGAGTGCCACGTTTTTTTTCGAACCACGGTGTATGTTTGTGTGTACGTGTGTGCGTCTCTCTATTTCTGTCTGTGTGTCTGCGTGTAGTTGTTGCTGTTATCCATGAAAGACATGAACATTGCCAAGCTATCGTCAGTCGACGTACCGTTGTTTAATGGCATCGTCTCTGATCTGTTTCCTGGCATCGAGTCTCCCGTCATTGACTACAGCAGGGTTGTACTACGATATCATTCTCTCTGTCGTACTTATAAGCTTTTTAGCCGACCGTACTTACGTAATGGTCGATGGTGCGGTTGTCGTCCGTCCGTCGTCTGTCTGTAGCGAAAGTATTGTGGCTAAACGGTACGAGATAGGGCCTAGGTTGCTATTGATCACTAATAGGAAGTCGCATATTGGCTTTCAAATGACATGAAAATCATCGATTTTTGTATGATCTTGAAGGCCCATAGCACACTATAGTATGCCAGTCGTGCGATATTGTGGCTAAACGGTGAGTCGTAGAGGGTCAACGATGGTAGCATTAGATAGGGCGCTGGCAACTTCCTATAGGCTGTCAATAGTAATTATGTCTCTATCTGCAGCGGTTTGGCCGCAATTTTCCATGGAAAGTTTCAAGCTGTAAGTGGCCGTATCTCGGAAACGGTGAGAGATGGGGCCAAGGTTACTATTAATCACTAATAGGAAATCGCATACGCCCTTTCAGATAAGATAACAGTCGTCGACCTCGGATGACCTTGAAGGTCACAGTGACTGACAACTAATACAGTCAGCTATCCTAGCGACAGCTGGGCTTTTTGTTTAATTTGTCTATGTGTTACAAACGAGGTTTTACATGGTCTTGTATGGTGCTCCAGCATCTCCCTCGTCACCATGGTCCAACTGTATCGTACCTACATCCAACCTGTCTTATTATACGGCTCTGAAACATGGGCCTTAACGCGAGCCTTACTAGACAAGGTTGATGCTTTTGACAACATCTGTCTGCGCTGTATTCTCCGTATAGTATACGTGGATCATGTAGCCAACGCCACGGTTCGATTTCGAGCTGGCTCACTGCCGCAGCTGCCTCAGCTGATTCAGAGAAGACGGCTTCGACTATTCGGTCACGTGCCAAGGATGGATGCGTTACTTGACATCTCCAGAGCACTCAAAACGTCAATCCGAGGTCTGCCCACAGGTTGGAAGCGCCCTCCCGGACGCCCTCGCCACACGTGGCTACGTACCCTGGGAGCAGTTCTCCAGCCTCATAATCTTGGTCTCAACTCGGCTTGGAAATACGCCTAGGATCGAGAGCACTGGAAGCACCTCGTGGAAACCGCTACGCTCCAGCTCGGGGCACGCGCTTGATGATGTATGGTAGGCCTGTATTTTTATGTTTTGTCAACTACAGCGAGGTCTCGTTTATTTTCTGTTTATCTAAGGTAATGCTTATCGTTACTATTGACAGCCTGTAGGAAGTTGCCAGCGCCCTATCCGATGCTACCATCGTTGACCCCCTAGAACTATGACAAACGGAGAGACTGTCATAGACTTGTCACATTTACCAGTCACCGGACTCACCCGTCTTTTTTCAGTTTTTTTTTAAATTTCATCCCGTAGTTTACGCAGTGTTTTAACATTGGCGATCCATTACTTTGGACACTATACTCAGTTATGCTACTTACTTATTTACTTTTCTTCTTTGTGTGTTTGTTATTTACTTATTTTCTGTTTGTTCATTATGAGTCTCTTGCGTGTCTTGGACTTTAGCAAGGTCTTAATCTGTCTCTCCCTGTATCTGTCACAGATTGCATTAGTGTCTTTTTTTAGCTTCTATTGTTGTGTCACAGTTCCATTTAGGCTGTCTGCGTTTAGATGATTATAAGTAGAAGATGTTTTGTTGTGAGATATATACTGGATAAATATAACCAATAGCTTGTTGATGCCGTGCGACAACGCACAGATGAAGCAGGCAGTGTTGACGGAGCTGAAGGAAAAGGCGCTACAGCCGTTGCCTGAGACGGTGACTAAAGTGATACAGTTGTATGAGACCAAGAACTCTCGTCACAGCACTATGATCGTCGGTGCGACTCTGTCAGGCAAGACCGTCACGTGGAGGGTTCTGCGAGCCACGCTGTCACGACTCTGCAAAGACGGAGAAACTGGCTTCAACCTTGTCAAGGTTTTTGGCCGATATAATCAGCTATACAAATGCATCAAATTCTTTACCGTTTTTATTGGACGTTTCGACAGAAAAACCTGCTGCTGCCTTCTTCGGTTCGCCACTAGTATAGATATTAGGATAGATTATAGTCAGAGATTGATGTTCATCTTCTTTTACTTAGATTATTTTAAGGAAATGGGTATCTTTCAGTATTTCATCAAAATTAAATGAAGTCAGTCAATAAATTGAACGATAAATCATTTATCCAACCAGTCAGTCAGTCAACTGACCAAGTAATCAGTTAATTTTTGGCCAACCGTACTTAAGTAACGGTCGAGCTATTGGCATGGTTGTCGTTCGTCCGTCCGTCTGTTCGGCCGTCTGTCCGTAACGGATGTATTGTGGCTAAGCTTTAGGTCGCAGGGGAAAACTTTTTGCATGAATAATTACGCATACGTCTAATTTCGGGCATGCAAAATTTCAGCAATGTAGTGCAAAGGGAACATTTTCAAATTGGAGGTTGAATGAAGGGTGGGGATAGGAAATTCAATGGCAAACCGGCCATATCTCGGAAACGGTAAAAGATACGGCCAAGGTTACTATTAATCACTTAAAAGAAGTGCCATACGCCCTGTCAGATGAGATGAAAATTATTTACCTTGGATGACCTTTAAGGCCGTTATGCGCCATTGTGGCTAAACGGTGTGATATAGGGTTTAGGTTGCTATTGATCACACAATAGGAAGTGGCATATTGGCTTTCCAATGACATGGAAATCATCGACCTTGGATGACATTGAAGGTCACTGACAATCGGTACGCTCGGCTATCCTAGCGACAGCTGGGCTTCTTGTAAGTATTTCATAAGTACATTGACCATAGACGTAAATTTTTAGTGCAGTATAGAATTTGCTGCCAAAGCTTCACTGGTGGCAGAGGAACGTTGTTTTGTACGTTCTTATCATTGACATCTTTATCACTTTGTATAGTTCGTCGTTTATTGACGTTGTTTCTGGCAGGATTACCCACTGAATCCCAAGGCGCTATCGCTGGGCGAGTTGTATGGAGAGTTTAACCTGGCCACCAATGAATGGGCGGACGGCGTGCTTTCCAGTATCATGAGAATAACTTGCGCAGGTTAAAGAACCGAATTTTTATTTTGAACTAGTAAGAGCTACGTGCCATTTTTTCGCTGCAACTTGCATGACAGATTTTGACTGGCTGTACTTTTTCCGTGGGGGTACTGGGTCCCCGTCCCTGTCCATTAGTGTTACCAACCTGGGATCATATTAGTCAGTGGCGTAGACAAGGCCCCTAAGGGGCCCAACCCACTTCCCTGCAATCCTTCAGACAAGGTATAAGTATACATTTAGACTGTACTAAATTTGCCTATTTGGTCAGTTTATTCTAAGGAAAATAATTAAAACTGTTGCCACAAGATCTCATATTTTAAAGCTATAATGCACCAAGTTTGATTTTAAAGCCCCGCTGAGGAACTCACAACGCTCCCCCAGACCTAGCTGAATTTTAAGGGTCCTACTGCTAAGGGGAGGGAGTTAAGGAAAAAAGGAGGGGAAAGGGAAAAAGAGGGGAGGGGCAAGGAGGAGAGGAAAAAGGAGGGGAAAACGGCCAGCGGCCAGCTTTCTGTGCGGCCGCCTTTTGTGGTGGAAGCGTCTGAGCCCGACATCGACTGAACAACCGGCGACCAATGGCAACGGTCGCCTGTCGCTCGTCTCCGACTTCACCGGCTCAGCAAAGCGCCGCACCCCCCCGGGATCCGATTCCTGGGAGTTAGTCACAGGCGTCTGTTCGTAACTGATCCACGACGCCTCTTGGACTTCCGTGAACGGATTGGGGCGGTGAGCCGCATCCTCGACCGGGAATGAGAGAAAGAGAAGGGAAGGAAGATGGAAGGAAAGGAGAGGAGGCCCATATAGTGCCTATAAGAATGTTGAGGACAAAAAAAATGATAAATTTTGATAATGATGCGGATGATGACAACAAAAAGAAAATTTTCAGACAGACTAAATTTTAGGGGTGTGTGGGCAACTGTCTGCTGTCTGCTGGCTGCCACAATCCATCGATGCTGCTGCTGCTGCTACATGTCAGATGAGAAACCGGATGAGAAATGGATCGTGTTTGACGGACCTGTGGACGCTGTCTGGATTGAGAGTATGAACTCTGTCATGGATGACAACAAGATTCTAACCCTCATCAACGGAGAACGTATCTCCATGCCCGAGCAGGTCGACTTATCCAATACCGTCTCGTTTCACTCTCTTACTGTTTAGGAAATAAATGTGTTGAGTTTCGCTAATTAATAAGGTTAATTAACTTTTACTTATTAACAGAGGACGCATTTCAATGCAGGAGTAGGTCAATATATTTCAATGTTTCACTGTTTCAGTAATTATTGTATCAAGTTTCATTAATTACCCAGGTTAATTAATTCATATCAGCAGAGAACTTATTCTTACTTAGGCCTATACTGTATTGTTTCACTACTGCAACGAGACTCATGACTCCGAAAATTCATACCTGTTTTTACCTGTATTGTTTTCACCTGGATTATACCTGTATTGTTTGACGTGTATTGCAGGTATCTCTGTTGTTTGAGGTGGGTGATCTGGCCGTGGCGTCGCCAGCCACTGTATCTCGCTGCGGCATGGTCTACTGCGACGTCTCGGACCTTGGCTGGCGGCCGTACGTGGACAGTTGGCTGGAACGCAAGAAGGACAAGACTTTGATCGAGGAATTGCGGCGACTGTTTGACAAACACATCGTGAAGCTGCAGCAGTTCAAGAAGGCGCAGAACTGCAAGGAGCTGATCCCCGTCGGTGAGCTGAACGGAATCATCTCGCTGTGTCGACTCTTCGACTCTTTCGGCACTCCCGCCAACGGCGTACATATACTACTATTATTATTATTTTATTTGTAAACAACTAAACATGGTACAACTCACATACAATAGGCTACATACAGAAATAAAAGCTTAGCGAGCATACAATAGGCCTACAGACAGAAAGTCCCAGATTACAAATTAATGTGATTTGCATTTTGTCTTAATTAGCAGACACGTTGAAACAGTGATCAATAAGTTACACTTAAGCATGAAGTTACAACTTTTATTGGTCAAGTTGTTGTTCATCTAACAAATAAAAAATAAAAACTTGATGAATATGCGTAGTATGCTGTGTAAAAAAACTTTAAGAGTTTAAAAGGAGCAGACGCCCTTAGCTATCGATCAACGTAATGAAAACGTAATTTCAAAATTTTTCCTGAGCCGTAAGGCCCACAAGGCGATGCTGATTTTCATTACCTTAGCCTTTAGCCAGACACCAGTTTACACTGCTAGACTTTTGCGGGTACTCATTGCACTTATTCGTGGAAGGATGGCGAAGCTGTTTTTAGATGGTTTATCTAACTGAGGTTAAGGCGGGGCGCTCGTTCAGCTGTGTCGGGTGGCAGGTAACACTGTGTGATCCCATACGGCGGGTGACGCTCTCTAGCTCTGAGATAGGTTTCCTATGAAGAGCTATAGCATTAACCGTTATCAGTTTGCGATCCAGGTACTAACCGGGCCCGGCGTTTATTAATTTCGTTGATGTGACCAACGACGTTACCAGCCAAGCCAAAGTGTCACTTGGCACTGATAACTTATCGACTAGCGCACTTGCAAAAAGTCATTCACATTGTTTCCGTGTCTGTGAAGGTCGACCCTAACGATGTTGACAATTTTCCCAAGATGATCGAGCTCTGGTTCATGTTCTCGCTGATCTGGTCAATCTGCTGCTCAGTCGACGAAGAAGCACGGAAGAAGATTGACGCGTATCTACGTGAGATCGACGGCAGCTTCCCCAACAAGGACTCCATCTACGAGTACTACGTGGAGCCCAAGACCCGCTCCTGGATACACTGGGAAGAAAAACTGAAACAGGGATGGAAACTCAACCCGAGGTTAAATAATCTCTGTAAAACATCCGGCTTGTCTCTGTCTTATCTGCCAACTTTGGCGTGTAATATACACTGTGTCTCAAAAAAGTTTATCCTTTTGTTTTTTGCAATATCGCTATCAGATTTCGTCTGATTTTGCTAATTTTTGGCGGGAACATATCCCCGCAAAATATGAAACTAACACAAATGCAAAGCCCACCACATCTCGCTTCATAGGTTTGTACTGTACCTTGTAAAATTTGGCAACGATTTTCATGGCGTTATACAGTAAGCCTATAGCGTCGAAGATGAAGTCTGCAGATTGGCAAGTAACGTTTACATTATCAGAGCAAGTGTTTCAACTGTCGTCCACTATTCTCACACAGTCGCGCAGCCGTCCACGCTACATGGTTGATGCCTTGTTTGTTACACGTTTGTTCATTTTAAAAAAGACCACCTGCAACCAGGGCTTGCTGCTTGAAACTATCGATCGGTCGATCGCCTAAATCGATCGCTAATTTAACCCCCGCCAGGCAATTACCAAGATATCGATCGCCTAGGCTTATTTGCTGACCATGCTCAGTGATTTTTGGTCGCTGAATTGACGCAAATTTGCTATCGGTCAGTTTTCTCTCTGCCATCGTTTGGTAATTGAGAAGCAAACTTCAGCAGACGTGGACGATACGGAAACTCTTTAAAAAGATATTCTTTTTCTACAGTTCTTTAAATCATCACATTTTAAATTTCATTTGCTGCTGTTATGTTTTCGTCCGTTTTTTTCTCACGGACGCTTATTTTTTGTCGTGGTGATTGGTGAGTTTTAGTATTAGCCATGAGCGTCCACTCCATTGACAGGTAGAAGCCGGATACTTAGTGACAAATGATAAACTGATCAGTCGATCGATGGATTGACATTGCAGCTTGCCATTCTACAAGCTGGTAGTGCCTACAGTCGACACAGTGCGGTACTCTTACCTGGTGAGCTGTCTCGTCTCCAACTGTTTCCCGGTCATGTTGGTCGGACCGGTGGGCACTGGGAAGACTTCAGTGGCACAGGGCGTGTTGAGCAAGTTGGATCCCACGGCCTATAACGTGCTTACCGTCAACCTCTCCGCGCAGGTCAGCTTACAACAGTTTGAGTTAAAAGAAATTTTGCCCCCTTCCCCTAACGTGTTTTAAAATTTATTTTTAATGGCTGGAAATTGTCAAGCGATATTTTACGCACATATTTTGCTTTCAAATCTATACACCTAGCTACAAAGTTTTGTTCAGTTATTTTTTCAGGCTTTGATAAGTTGATTTCATAACATGTGCGTGGGGGTGAAAATTTCTTGATTCGTCTTTGGATCCATGAATGCTTTCAGTAAGCTAATTAGCCTACCCTCTCTTTTCCATTCTCACTCTAATTCTTCTGCGTTTCTTTCATCAGTCTCAGTACAGTAGTCTATAGGCCTATTATTTAGTCGAGTTTATGTAGCTAAGTAAAAGTCAAATGAATGCATTTAAATTACAACCTTAACTTGCTGGACTAATGAAGCAGTACACACCACAAAAGAACAGGCAAGTCAGCTAACCAAGAGGAGAGGTTTTACCAGTTTTCTCGTATCTGTGAAAATTTGTTTACTAGGGTGACGTCTAGCAGCAACAGAAATCGTTCTTTAAAAAAGCAAAAATCGTACCAATGTCGGCATTAGCAGATGTCGACAAGTCCATGAAGTCAGGTAAAGGTTGTACGTGTAATTTTGACGATTTCATATTGCTTGTTAATGCTGCTTGTGAAGTTGTGCTGCTGCTGCAGCTGCTACGTGTGTTAATCGTGTGTTTGTCACTGTTACAGACGACATCAAACAACATTCAGGACATTATAGAGAGCCGCGTAGAAAAGCGTACCAAGGGCGTCTTCGTGCCGGTGGGTGGTAAGAAGATGTTGACATTCATGGACGATTTCAACATGCCGGCGAAGGACGCGTTTGGATCACAGCCGCCTCTGGAGCTGATCCGGCTCTGGCTTGATTATGGATTCTGGTACGACCGCGTCCGACAGACGATCCGACACATCCGCGTATGCTGTAGCTTGCTTTATTATTTTTTCATATATTTTATTATTACCATTATGTTACTAATAATGAACAGATTGAAGTGACACTTTTTATTGAGAATACTGTTTTGCCAACGGCTCGTCTGTCTGCTGTAGCTAACTGACTTTAGCAGTATGGTACTCATGAATAGAGTTGGATATGCTTACAATTTACGGTCAGCCACACTATCGCTAGTATCGTACATTAATTTCACGGTATGCCATCTTGGTGTGTAAACCAAGCCATCTAGGCCAACTTAACCTGGCCTCCGTGGATAGGTGCAGTGAGTACCACTCTATGGGCCTTATGGATCATAAAGCCATATGAAAGTCGGGAAGGACTTTACATTTTACAGTTGTTTACCATTGATTGCGGATGCTACTGTCTGAGGTGGTATATATAGGAGATGTTTCTGCTGGTGGCAATGGGACCGCCAGGCGGTGGTCGAACAGTCATTAGTGAACGCCTTCAGAGTCGTTTCAACCTCTTCAACATGACTTTCCCTCAGGTTTCTGTTCAAGTCCAAATTCCATTGCGCCGACTTTCAGTCGCTGAAGCTTCTTCTCAGGGAAGTTTCAGTGAAAGTGGTGGACTGCAGACCACGAAACGGGAATGTCACGGAAAAGTTTTGCGTTTATTGAGAGATGGTTGCGACAAAGTTTGTACGTGACATATCCATTTGTGTTGCTTTACTGGAATTAAGTCTGTGACAAGACTCGAAGAAAGTCCGCTACAAAGTCGCAAAGTCGGCATAATGGAATTTGGGCTTCATCAAGCTGCAACTTTATTTTATTTTATAAGCACAAATTTCGCCGCTTGTTTCGATTTCTTGTAAATTTGTTGTACAACAACAATGCTGTAAGCTACAGCAAACTGTTGCAGCAGATGCACAAGAAATCAACAAGAAATTTGAGCAAATGCTCATGAAACATGCGAAAGCCTATAGCAGTTCCTCTTCGCAAACTGTCAGTCTGTCTCCAGCCTTTTCGTCACAATTCATTCTTGGATTTTGTGCTGAAGCAGAAAATCGAATAAATTAATAATAAACAGCATGTCTGTACCTATTTGCAGTCGTTTTCACGCTACACCAGATAATTGCAGTGAAATAACCACTTTTTAGGAGGGGTAGCCGTCTTTGACGCCCGCCTGCGCCGGGCTCCATGAACCTAGGAGATCGAAACTTAGACTGCTGAAATCTACGTTTAATGCTGAAAATTTTGTGCGCAGGTTGTCTTGGTCTAACTCCAGCCATTTGGTCGCAATTCAGTGTTGAAATGTGCACAGCATCCAGAAATTGCGAAACATTCACTAAAAACCCCTTTTGGGGAGGTTCAAGGTCATTCAAGGTCATCGATGTTAATAAATTGAAAAAGGCTGTCACTAGTGCTTGTTATGATAAGCAGCACGTCTGTGCCTATCTGCAACCGTGTTCACGCTACACGAGATAATTGCAGTAAAATAACTACTTTTTAGGGGGGTAGCTGTCTTTGACGCCCGCCTGCGCCGGCCTCCTTGAATCTAGGAGGTCGGGACTTAAACTGCTAAAATCTACGTTGAATGCTGAAAATTTCATGTGCAGGTTGTTTTGGTCTATCTTCAGCCATTTCGTCGCAATTCAGTGTTGAAATGTGCGCTGCATTCAAAAATTGCGAAAAATTCACTAAAAACCCCTTTTTGAAAGGTTCAAGGTCGTTCAAGGTCATCGATGTTGATAAATCCAAAAAACCTGTCACCAGTGCTTGTTATGATAAGCAGCATGTATGTACCTATCTGCAACCGTTTTCACATTATTCGAGCCAATAACGGCAAAATGACGTCTTTTTAGGGGGTACCCCTCTTTGACGCCCTCATTCGAGGGGAACCCCTGCACCCAGTGGCACGAAATTTTGTCACGATAAACTAGAGACCTTGGGGCAGCCCACAGTGAAGATTTCGTGATCCTAGCTTGCACCGTTTTGATACAGATCACGAGTGTGACAGACGGACGGACGGACGGACAGACAGACAGACGATGGCTAAGACGCGCGAAGCATTCTGCTTTTGCGCGTAATAATCTACAGCAAATTCGCAACAATTGTACAAGTGCACAAAAAGTCGAAAGCTTTCAACAGATTTACAACAACGTGACATGTGAAGATATTTTACAGCTTGTTATGTGACTTGTTGTCCAACAAGCAGTGCAACTTTTAAGCCATAATTAGTGGGGGAAGACAAGCAGGAGGAAAGGCAATTATTGGTCCCCCTTAATTTTTTACTGTCGGAAAATTGTTGGAAATTTTTTTACTTATCGAAAAATTATGCAAAACGTGCAGCTATAAACTTTCATTGTCGACAAATTTAGAAAAAAAAAATTAAAATTTTGAGTAGCGACAATTTCCGCTGTCGAAAATTTGCAATTATCTGTCAGAATTCTGTCAGAAATTTGGGTTTCTGATGGAAAAATTTAATATTTTGCTCCGCCTAATTTTCAACCCATGAGGCAGCTGTGCAGTGTGGATGGGCGATTATGATTTTCTTTTTCCTGCCTCTCTCTTTCCCTATCTCTTTCATTCTGCCTTTTATTTCCTCTTCCTTTTTTCCCTGCTATTGGGACAAGATCCTGGATGTCACTTCTGGAAAATTTTTGAAATCTTAAACTGCTGCAAATAAGTTTATTAGGTATCGTATCAAGTTATCAACCAGGTTTATGACAATGATGATGGAATATTTCAATCTGCTGTAGGTAGACTGACTCGACCGGTCATGGCATAATGAAAATATTGGATTAATCCATTTGAGCAAATTGCTTAGAGTGGGTGGGCAATATGTCTGAGTGGGTGGGCTTTGGCCCACCTAGTTTACATGTAAAAATTGCTCTGCTGTCAAGTGGTTCTATAACAAGTAGAAGTAGTGGAATTTGTGCTTTATCACACTGACCGTTTTATAGGCTGCGTTTTGCGTTTTGCTCGCACTTTTGTCTGTTAGTTTTTTCGGCTATATCTTACTGTTTTTAATGCGAAAGTTTTAAGGTTAAAAGATCAAATAAAGTCACCAGACGTAAGAAATCTCCAGAAAATGGTGCCTAGCTTGCACAATCACGACTTGTGCGGTAAGTGGCCTAATGTACTGTCAACGCCTAAGACGCTCGGAAAGTGGACAGACAGACGCATATCGTGTCAGCACTCGGCGGCGATATTTTGTCCAAAAACTAAATATATTGGCTTTGTCAAACATGATGTATTCTGTTTATATGGATTATGAACAAACCATTTACGCCTTTTTTTAGCTTACACACTTACTTGTTTGAGTATTGTAGGAGTCACCAACCAAGCGTATATTTGGTCTGATGATTATTTAGAAACTCAACGACGCAATATTACTTACTTATTACGTACTTATTACTTACTTACTTACTTACTTACATGCTTTTTTGCTTATTTGTTGCATGCTTACTTCTTTGCTTACCTTATTGCTTATTTGCTTACTTGCTGACTTGCTTACTTACTAACTTACTAGCTTGCTTATTTAATTATTTATTTGCCTATTTCCTTGTCGCAGGAGTCTCAGATAAAGCGTATATTCGGCTCAATGATCAGCCAGAAGCTGCAGGATTTCGAGGAGGAGTTGAAGCCAGTCGGTGAGATAATGACCCAGGCGACGATAGAAATGTATCACGAGATTGCCTCCCGTTTCCTGCCGACGCCCACCAAAATACATTACCTCTTCAACCTACGCGATATCTCCAGGGTTAGCGATATCTGTCATTATTTACTTGCTTGTGACAGCATGCAAGCTAAACACATTCCACATACAGGCGTTGGTAGGAGTTAGTTGGAAATTTAACTTTTTGAGATATTTAGTCGTTTTTATAATACATGTACAATCAACATGTAACGAATCAGATAACTCAAAGTTTTGACATTATGTCGTTTGATTACAGTTTCCAGCAATGCAGACGGTTTTTATTATAAATGTGTATAACGTGCGACATGTGTGGTGACATTTCAAGGTTAAGAAATTTTTTTTTTATGCGTGCGTACAGTGCGACGTAACTAAACTGAACTGAATTGGCATGGTTTAGTTTTTGGCAAATTGGCTAAATCGGCAAGCAGTAATGCATTACAGTAGGCGACGTCTAACGGCGTCGGGGTTTACCTGTCAACCAATGACCACTGTTTTTGCCCTGCTCGTGTATTAGTTAGTTTGTCAATAGCTAAACCGTGTCAGTTCAGTTCAGTTACGTCGCTGTGTTCATTCCCTAACGACCCGTGAGACATATTGCAGGGTGCGTGTGTAGGTATTTCAGGGTCTGATGCGAGCAAACAAAACGTATCACGACACGCGAGTGACGCTGATTCGTCTTTGGATCCACGAATGCTTTCGGTAAGCTAATTAGCCCACCCTCTCTCTTCTGTTCTCACTCTAATTCTTCTGCGTTTCTTTCATCAGTCTCAGTACGGTGGCCTATATTGTTTAGTCGAGTTTACGTTATTCAGCCTACTTTCCATTTTGTTCGACGAGTTGCGGATACGTTAGAAGTAAGATAAGTTGGATGATTAACGTTAGTCTATAAGATTCGTTTAGGAGATTCTGTACGATGTGGCACTTATATATGTAATTATATATAAAAAACTGCAAGCAATTCATTTAATGTTGTATAAGCGCTGATGTAAAACTGCAAAAATCAAAAAGTATAAGCATGAACTAATGTATTTGCCTAGACATTTAATCTGTTCTCAGTAGCCAGATATATATGTAATGTGTATTTAAGAGACGCCAGCCTGAAGCGTTTTATAGTGCTTTATTATTTGTGCCAATAAAGGAAGTTTTGTTTATACACATACATTTGTTTTTTTTTGTTTACTACTCACAAAGCCATAGTTGTATTTCTTCCAACTTTATGAATGGACGTTGATAAAAATTTTACTGCAGTCGTTTAGAGGTAGGCGTAAGAAAATGAAAGAACGAGTTCGCCAAGAGTCACAATTTTATGATGTCTATTTTGCAACATTTTACTCCACTTGGTTATTTGATGGTTGTGTGCAGTGTATTTTCTGATCGTCTGGCCGATGAGAAGGACATGGAATCTTTTGTGTTAATATTGACGGATAAACTGGGTCTTCTGTTTGATCAAACTTTCCACAACATCTGCCCCGGAAAACAGGCGCCTGTCTTTGGTAAGTGTTATCGTCATCTTATAGTAAACTCATCAGTTGTGGTAGTGACTGATAAAAAAAAGCTCAGCTACCGCTTAGAGAACGAAGCGTCAGCTTCGTACTGTCGTTCATAGGAATTTGGCTTTTTGAAGGTTTAGTTAAATGTTATGTGGGAAATTTTCAGCAAATCTAGATGGCAACGACTGTGAGTCTACAAGCATAGTACACACTCTTAAGAACTTACAGATGCCTGTAGCAAAGTTTTTTTGGGGGTGAGCCTGGCTTGCATCGTCTTGGTAGGGTCGCAAAGTGTGACAAATGGACAGACACACAGACATCTCTGTCGCAGCTAATAATAACATTTAAGCGGTGTATAGCCTAATAACATGTAGTTACAATTACATAACGTAAACGAAAAGTTCTTCTCGAGCCTTAAGGCTCATAAAGCGGCACTGATCTTCTTTTTCTTAGCCCCCAGCCAGACACCATGCCGGACCACGGATACGGGCTGGTGCAACGCGCAGTGTGTCTGTTTACGTCCCAGCTTTGGCTGGTACTCATTGCGCCTACCCACGGAGGGATGGCCAGCCTGAGTTGACTTTGGTGGCTGGCTACATACCGGAATGATTTACCCGCTTGCCGACGGTCACTCATCCAAGTGCTAACCGGGCCTGGCGTTGATAAACTTTGTTGATGCAATCAACGACGCTACCAACTAAGCCAAACCACCGCCATAAACTGAGACATCTTGAACGAGATGCAAGCTTACGTGACGTTTGTTTTCGCTCAGGTGATTATATGAACGTCGATGAAGTCTACGAGGACATCACAAACATGGCGGCGCTCAAGAAGAAGATGGTAGAATTGTTGTCTGAGTACAATAACTTCCCAGGAGTCGTGCGCATGGACCTCGTTCTTTTCCGTGATGCTATCGATCACGGTATCTTTGTTATAACTATGCAACCATTTTAATAGGCTGCATTATGGTTTTTGTTCGTCCGTTTATTTGTGTATTTTTCTTTTTTATTCGCTTGTTCCCCAAGGGCTTCTAACCGTGGACCAGGACCACGGTATTGATACCTTTGTTATTATGCGGCCTTACTAATAGGCCGCATTATGGGTTTTCCCGTCCGTCTGTCTGTCTGTCTTTTGGTCTGCTCGTTCCATAAGACCTTCAGACCTTTGAACGAAAAGATGCAGAAAAATCACTACCGGTGTAAACGTTAAGTACGTTTCACAGGGCAGATGTAACTTGTGTAACATTTTTTGACTCAAAAAGTCAGAGGTCATGGTCAGAGTAAGCACTGTGTAGTGCATTGACCAGGTATGACTAGGTGGACGGCCGCATATAGGGTCGACACTGTGCCGACATATTCGCGCGTTTTGTTATGGTTTTTCTTTGTAGTTGTATCTGGCTATAGAATATTGATTGATTCATATGTTGTGCTTAACTTGGCCAACGCTGTCTGTTACGGCGTACCGGCACTTATTTTGGACTCAGTACACCGTACCAGCAGTTTTTGCCGTCATAAATGGAATGCCGGCACGCTGTTCATTTGCGAGTCACGATAATATCGAATTATTGTGCACCAGCTTAAGATGCACCGAAAATATTTTTGGTCGAGGTTGTGCCCCGGACGCTGCTGTAGAGCTTACAGCTTTTCCAGGCCTGTTGGTCAGCTGGGGATTCCCCAACACCCGCTCGGCGCCTGTGCCGTCTCGTTAGCGGCGCTTTGATGGTCAGTATCGCTGCTTCTTTTACGTCCTAAGCGCTGTCAATGTACAAACGTGTCTCGTGTGGTATCATAGTGTCGCGGATAGTTCGAGTGATCAGGCAGCCGCGCGGCAACATGCTGCTGATCGGCATTGGCGGCTCAGGGCGTCAGAGTCTGACGCGTCTCGGGGCGTTCATCTGTGACTACGACACCTTCCAGATTGAAGTCAGCAAGCAGTACCGACGCGGCGAGTTCCGCGAAGGTATGAAGGTGCTATTTTAAGAGGTTTATGGGACGTGGAAATGTGCATTTTTATTACGCGCGAAAGCAGCTACTGCTTTAGCACGTATTAGACATCGCAGTTCTGCCCGTCCGTCTGTCCGTCTGTCGGTCCGTTCGTCACACGGGTGGATCAGTCAAAAAAGGTTCAAGCTAGGATCACCAAATCTTCACTTTCGGCTGCCGGGAAAACTCTAGTTTCAGGAACCATAAAGCTTTTTCATAAATTCGAAGGGGGTCATCCCGAACGAGGGCGCTAAATGAGAGGGGGTAGGAAAAATTTTCAATTTTTAGTCAATAAGTCACTGTATCTCAATAACGGTGCAAGATAGGGCCTAGGTTACTACTTACGATTAATCACTAATAGAAAGTCACATACTGGCTTTCAATTGCCACCGAATTCAATGACCTTGGATGACCTTGAACGCCAAAATAAGGGGTTTTGTGGATTTTTTGGTGATTTTGGGCTGCAAGACACATTTTAAGAGCAAACTGCACCGAAATTAATTGAGATAGACATAGACAAGCTGCACACGAAATTTTCAGCATTGAACGTAGATTTTAACGGTCCAAATCTTTACCTTCTAGGTTTAAGGAAACCTGCACACGAGGGCATCAAAGAGTGGTACCCCCTAAAAGTCGTTATTTTACCGTTGTTGGCAAGTCTACCTTGAAAACCGTTGCAGATAGGCATGAATATGGATGCTGCCTATCATAACAAGCCCTAGTGACGATCTTTTTAGTCGAATTAACATCGATGACTTTAAAAGATCCTTAACTCCAAAAATAACGGATTTCATTGTTTTTTGCAGTTTACGTCTGCGCCGCGCAGTTCAAGAGTGAATTGCGACGAAATGGCTGGAGATCACAGACTAAGGCAATTTGCGAACAGGAACTGCTATATGCTTTCGTGCCGTCTCGTGAGCATTAGTTCAAATTTCTTGTTTAGCATGAAGTATGGTAACGGGCAGTGGCGTCGTCACAGGGAACACTGGCAGTTGTCCCCCACCTAAATTTTAACTTATTGGGAGATGTTTGTCTTGTCTGAAAATGTTTTGAAAATTTTCTTTTAAAAATGAAATTTGGGGTTAAAAATTTTCACTTGGGGGCATTTAGGGGCAAAGTTGATTTCGAGCACTGATAATTTTTGGTCGGAAACTGCAACACGTTGGTGATGATCAACAAGGTCGTTGTACGCTGTTTGATTACTGCTAGGGTGGATGACTTGAGCCATCCTCTTGCATAATTATCCACTAAGGTCAGCTCAGTTCTTTTTATCCCTCTGGGGTAGGTAAATGAAATACTAACATATCCAGTTGAGTTGAGGTGAAGTGCATTCACCTGTATCGGGTTTCAGGTAACGCTGCGTTTATTCCCATATGGCAAGTGATGCTCCGTATGTCTGAGATTGATAATGTAGCTGCTGACCACATACAGATCTGAAGCGGCTGTACTTCATGACGGGCGTGAAGAACAGGGCAACGGTGTTCCTGTTCATGGACACACAGATCGTCGAAGAGTCTTTTGTCGAGGACATCAACAACATTCTGAGCAGTGGAGAAGTGTCGAACCTCTACAAGCCGGACGAGTTCGAAGAGGTCATTAAGCATGCTCTGTTATACAGGGTGGCACAAAAATGAAGTGAAACGTTTTATTTTTAAACTAAGCACATCAGCCACATTTGAGAAGGTGGTGTTGGCCCCTAACACATTGAAAGTATATGCTTACTTGTATAACTAATCACAATTTAATGTTTTCAACGTGACCGTGTGCCACTTAATACTTCGATGATTTAAGCTAGTCGTTTCCAAAGCATATCTGAGCAAATATCTGCATGTACTTTTTGCTTTTATGTGTTAACCTGTAGTACCAGCCCCCTATAGGCTACACAGTATCAGCCAGGACTTGATAATTGTTATTGTTGTTTATTACGTTAAGTAAGGCAGCAAAATAATTTTCAACAGCATTCATAGACAGAAAGCTGTAGAAACCATACGTACATGCGCACAATAGTTAGCGTAGCAAGAAGCCCAACTGTCGCTAGGGTGGGGCCGACCGTACTGGTCATGGGCGTTGGAACAGGGGGAGCAGGGAGAGCAGCTGCTCCCCCAACTTTTGGCACGGGAGAGCAGGCCATAGCTCTTGCTCCCCCAAAAGTTTGAGCCTGCTGCACTGCGATGTTAGACTGAGTCAAATCGACTTAGACATCTTAGAGTTTTGCCGCTCTGTGGGACGTTCAAGAACCAAAAAGCTTTCAGCTTCAGCCCCTCTGACCCCCCACCAAGGGCTCTGCCCCTGGACCCCGCTGGGGGCTCCGCCCCCAGACCCCCGTTATAGGCTCGCGCTCCACGTGCTCGCCATGGCCCCGGACACTGCTTGCTCCCCCAACTTTCAAATAC
>Ga0209367_1004584_pt1 | contig 19108 bp, 12 predicted proteins | sample WorMetLIZISLAND2_FD_187412 | JGI IMG/M metagenome (GOLD analysis project Ga0209367, IMG submission 187412) | Marine gutless worms symbiont microbial communities from Max Planck institute for Marine Microbiology, Germany - Olavius geniculatus... ...
TGTGGGACAACCCTGCAGGAGTTAAGCCACGCTGCCCTAGATAGGCAGCGGTGGGCAGCGATAGTAAGAATGGCGTCAGACACCAACGGGCATTGAGCCCACGGTTGTCGATGATGATGATGATGAGCTACTGCTTTCAGCGCATCTTAGCCATCGCAATTCTGTCCGTCTGTCCGTCTGTCTGTCACACGGGTGGATCAGCCAAAAGCGGTGCAAGCTAAATTACCAAATCTTCTCCGTCGGCTGCCTGGAAGACTCTAGTTTCATGAACCGTTAAGCTTTTCCATAAATTAAAAAGGGGTCACCCCGAACGAAGGCGCTAAATGAGAGGGGGTTGGCAAAATTTGCGATTTTTGGCCAATAAGTCGCTGTATCTCAGTAACGGTGCGAGATAGGTTACTAGGTTACTATTAATCACTAATAGGAAGTCGTAACTGGCTCTCGATTGGCGCCGAATTCAATGACTTTGAATGACCTCAAACGCCAAAATTGGGAGTTTTATGGATTTTTGTGGCGATTTTGGGCTGCGACACAAGTCTATATCATGGTGGCGCCACGGAACTATCGTTATGCGATCTACATAGAAAATTTGGTATATTAACATAGCGTGAACACCCCAATTTTCAGCTGAACTATTGAACTGAAACTGCTATAGGCTTTCGCGCGTCTCGTGAGCTTTAGCTTAATTTTTTTAATCGCGGTCTTGGTTTGAAGTGTCGATAAAAACTCCTGCAAAGAAATGACTAAAGTAAACCTTTATTTGAGACAGCTATTCAAACCTGTTGCTGATTGATGTCTTTTTCATTTGTTTTGTGACAAAATACTGTTTGCATTAACTGCACTAAAAATAGAGAATGTTATCCGCGGAACAAAGAATAAAAAAGTTGAGACAAAACACCTATCGCGCATAAATGCCGTTCAGTCAATGGCAAATACTGACAGTTGGCACTTTGAAATTAAACTACTCACCAGTATGATATTTTGGTCGATCCCGGAGTCAAAATTGATGAAAACTAACTTGATTCTGTCACCACCGTTGCTGTTTGCCATGTTTTAATAAGACTATGACTCGGCGCACACAAAACCCGTCCAGTATTTCACAAGATAACGTAGCAATTCACCTGAACTATGATGTGAACTCTTGCGACGGTTTCATTGCAAAGTTTTGCTGAGTATATCAGTGAAAAGAAGTTAAGAATTGTATAAAATGTGTGTAAAAGATGTCGCCAAAAGTTTGGTAGCATATTGTCTTGGCTCACAATGTAGCCTACGGTATACCAGCGTTTCCGCCATTGCTAAGAATGCAACGGCAGGTCATCGGCGTCGTATATTATATCTTCGCATGTTCGCACAGAATTAATATGCTCATAAATAATCATCACTGGCAGCACGCTCGGTTTTTAGAGGCCGCAAACTATCCGCAGGCTATCGAACGCGGTGAATGTGAATGGTAAATATTAGCGAGGCAATTCTCACGGCTTTTCGTTGCACCGCGACGATCCGTAGCATTCAAAGAATAATGACGTAGTCTATAATAGTTTGCTAACACGCTGTGTTTTAAGCTCTAATTTCGTCGATATTCGACTTTAAAACTTCGTAAAATATTAGTATGACATAGTACGTATCTTGAAGAATTTCTCAACCAATTTTCTGCAGGCTGCAGCTGTCTACAGTGCAACTTGTTTCGGACTATAAATGAATCAAAATGAGCATCTTGTTTGTGCAAATAGCTGTGCTGAGAACAGTCGGACTGTTCATTGTGATGGGTTGCATATTAACAGCGATGCCGGCTTATCATCTTTTTACCGTGCGGTCGTCAACTTCTGTAGGCCCATCGAAGGTAAATGAAACTGCCTTTTGCTAAATTTGTGTTATTGGCTTCAAAATACGCGTTGAGATTCGGTTTGAAACTGTGTAATGATGATTTTTGCGGTGCACATCCGTACAAGTTAAAAAATGTCAGAAACTAAAAATGAAAAACGTACACTGTGAGGAACTAATTCTAAATTCAAGGTTACGGCCTACATAAATAAAATGTAAGCCTAGCAACGTCTTTGAGCTTGTTTAGGGCGAAATAGAATCTTAAAAATCGTTTTATTGCACATCTTCTGAAAAATGTGCCAGTAAGAAATTTTTGAAAATCGGTTAATATTATTTGGCGAACATGTAGACAAGAGTTTAAGTTTAGTATTTTTTCATGATTCGCGTTGTAGCAGGCAGTGACGCAAACAAGAATTTCTCAAGACCAAGACCAACAGTGGCGCCGGCAAGAGGAAAAAGGGGAGCATTGCCTCCTTTTACATTGTAGTTTGTAAAAAAAAAATTTCAAAATTTTTTAATACAAAATTTTGGGATAAATCCCGTTTTTTTTTTAAAAAAATTAAGATCCAAATAAATTTTTTAACATTAATAATCTTATCTGTTAGACAATTGCAGCTGTCTATTGAAAATTTGCAACTTTTTCGTATTAACTTAGGAAGGCACTGGAGAACAAGACTTGTTTTTCGAGACAAGGACCAAAACTTTAGTTTTTATCTTCGACACCAAGACCACAGTCATGGCGACTACGGCTAGATCACTGATGGTAGCTCAAAAATAAAATTTATAACAGTTGTCTAGCATTTAGGCTATTACAACTCTTATCGTATATGCTACCACTGAAGGCATTTGTGGCACTTTCAGTCGCACGAGTCGAGCACGTCGGCGCAGCAGCAGCAGCAGCAACAGCGTCAGCGGCATCTGCAAGAAGCGTGTTCAGCATCCAAGGACAGTTGGTCGGACCCGGGAAGGCGGTTCATTGTCAGCCACGATCTGCGGCTTGTTTTCTGTGTCGTCGGTAAAGCAGCCTCTACGAGCTGGGCGCGGGTGTTACTTCAACTAACTGGCAACCCTGCCGCTCAGCAGCTGGCAGCTACAGACCGTATCAAAGTGCACGGAACGTTACACCGTTACCTCGAGCCAAGATCTTTTCCAAACGTTACGCAGTTGGCCAGTGCTCCGTACAAAGATTATTTCAAGTTTATGTTCGTTCGGGAGCCGCTTGAAAGGCTCGTTTCGGCGTATCGGGATAAAATGTTTCGAGCCAATGAGTACAGGCCTGTGCAGGAGTATATTATCCGACGTTTTCGACGACATCCGTTCCCCAGGTGTAGTAGACAGTTACAGCTTACAGTAAGGAGCGTATACTTTAAAAAGTGAAAAGGGTGTTTACAACATAGATGTACCTCTTTAACAGTGTTACATTATTTTCGTTTAAAATTGTTTGATTTAATTCACAATGCAGGTTGCATACCGATAACGTTATTTTTTTCATTTTCTAAAGGTAAGCCGGTCAAGCTTCCCGTGGTTACAGTCGTATGATACCACTAGCTGCGATTTATACAGTGTGGGCTAGATAATTTGACGTGTTCCTAATCAAAGTTTAAATTGTTGTGCAATTTTTTGACCACATACATTACGTTGTTTTTTGTGCGGCCGTACTAATGGGCCGTAAATAGCAGTACGGCTTTTATCTGTCCGTCTGTCCATCCGTCGGTCCGTCTGTCTATCTCTCTGGGCTCATATCGCAGAAAACCCAAGAATGCTTTTCAGAAGTAATACGTGTGCCAATTTGCATTTTGCAAAGATAAAGGTCAGAACTGGGGCCCAGTTTAAGGTTGAAAAGCTTTATGTGAACCGCCACATACTACGAGTAGACACCAAGTAACAAAGTTCTATGTTGTACGACGGGATATTGTTTCTAGTTCCACTGCTTATTTTACTCAACTTATTCTCGTTGCTTACGACGCTCCTAGCTCATACCCGCTACATCTCATCATCCTAGAACCTTTCGTGCATTTTGATCTTGCCGCCTGCGGTGTCTCATAATATTGTAGTCTTATAATAGCTCCCATCTTAATTCCGTTGTAGCTGTTTCCAGCATATTCGTGCAAGGCAATCGTTAAGGAGGGGTCACACTTCTAGCGGTCTGGACGGTGGAGGGCCGTTCGAACGGCCGTCAAAACGGTCGTCAAAAACACCAACCGTTCGGCCGGACCGCTGGCGTGACTCCTTCTTTATTCGTTACGGGAGGATTTCAGTGGCAACGTCGCCGTATTTAATGTTTATAAATGACGTCATAGTGATGTCATCGTCATAAAACTTACAGCTGCTACTCAGAATTAAATTCCCTACAAAACGTATACTTCATATTTTTAATATTTAGAAAACTAACAGAATGACGTTGTTTTGTAACTTATTTAGCCTATCGAACGACCCTCGTAGTATATATGATGATACTTTGTTGCTAAATAATGCGGCCACTTTAGATCGCTGGCGACCGCAGATGACGTGCTGTTCGAGGAGTTTGTTCGGTACGTGTTGGAACAGGCTGAACTGGGACAATACATGGACCACCACTGGAGACCCCAGTACAATCTGTGTAGACCGTGTCACATCAACTACGATTTCATCGGTCATTACGAGACACTTCATCAAAACGCTCAACACGTTCTGCGACTGATATCTCATCGCCGCCTTTTACTTACCAACAACACTGCAGATCCCGTTCAGTTTCCCGCCACCGATCTCGACAGTCGAAACAGAAACTCGCGCGAATTTCTGCGAAAATTCTATGACGAACTTTCGCCGTATCTCGTGCTTCGTCTGGTGCAGGTGTACAAGAAAGACTACAAAATTTTCGGCTACGAATTTCCGGACATAGTCCGCCAGAAGCTAAACATTTAGTCCAAGTTTAAATCGTGAAGCAAAACATCAGACCTTTCAAATCATCGACCAAAATTTTGCTGCTACCTAATTAGTCTTATTTTACACTCTATCTCCTAATGGTAATCAATCACGATAAGAACCCACAAAATCCAAATCGCCACCAAAATTAAACCACTTTCGTCTAGGGTCATGCCATGCCATGTGTGGCTCGGTAGTCTAACGGTAACGTGTCGGACTTCTAATCTTGAGGTCACTCAGGGGCGCACGTTCGCCTCCGCACCGGGACACTGCCGGGTAACGACCTTAGGCAAGTTGTTCACACACGTGTGCCTCTGTCACCAAGCAGTATAATTTGGTACCGGCTTCACAGCTGGGACGTAAACAGGCACACCGCGCGATACACTGGCCCCGTATCCGTGGTCTTGCAGTGTGAAAACTGGTGTCTGGCTGAGGCCTTAGGAAACGGAGATCAGCGCCGCCCTATGGGCCGTAAGGCTCAGGAAGGACTTTACGTTTTTTACATGCCATGCCCAGCCCCTTTAGAAAATTATCAAAAGCCGGAAATAACCTAGTTTTTGCAATAAGTTTTTGTTTTGATGTTTTAAGATTAAGACTATAAAAGTTTTAAAATGTTTTTCAGTTTTTGTGTCACAATTACAATATGTTAAAAAGACGGAACACAAAATAGGCCTATAAGACCGGGGGAGAGAATTCTATATTTTGTTGTCGACATCGCATCGTTCTGTTGAGTAATGGGGTGTTTACACGATCCAGCAAATGTCCAGCAAACTTTCAGCAAATGTATCCAAAATACACGTGCTAATGCTCGACGTTTGCTGCAAGTTTGCTGGACATTTGCTGGATCGTGTAAACACCCTATAAATGGCATGACGTCAAAACTCACAAATTATAATTAAAATATAATGTTAAATTAAAATCAAATTTATTTCTATTATAAAAAGCATAAAAAGAAAAACCCTTAAAACTAAAATTTAAACTTTTGGACGTTTTCGGTTTTTAACCTTAGAACCTAGATATATTCAAACCAATTCCCTAGCTCTGACTTTAAAAACATCACCAATCGAACAGCAATAGCAGTAATGCAATTTCATGTGCAAGCACCAAGTTCAACATAGATTCGATTGAAATTTATAGGTTATTTTGTTCATCACAAATTTTGCGTTAAACTTCATCATTGACAAAATGTTAGACCGCAAATGGGCTGGCCTACAGCTAAATTTTTATCAGTTTATCACAGCATACAATACATCTTCCTGCGGCGCATCTGTTCAATTATTAATGGACACAATAGAAAGTAGTGAACCAATGATTGGTTGATCGAATGATGCAGTCCGTATTTGCATACTCAGGTTCGCTTCTTTTTCTCTTCGGCTTTGTTGCGGTCCTTGTTGATGTACTCGTAAATGTTCGGCAGTCCTCGGACGACGCATGCGCACAAAGCGCTTCGGTAAATGTTCATATCGGTACAATCGTACCTGCAATATTAGCCATAACATTCTGATTGTAGTCCTTTCAATGTCCAACTACTCTGTCTTTACTTGCACCAGTGGCGCCGTCGAAAGGAAAGGCAACTGCCCTTTTTAATTTTAGCGTGATGGAGAACATAGCCATTGGCCCTGCCTAGCAACAGCTATTAGCAGCATAGTCCTATCTACCAATGGTAAAATATCGAAAAATCCGGTCCTGTGATTTTGACTTTTGACTCGTTATCTTAAAATTTAATAGGGTTTTCGCGGTTGTAAAGCTACATATTTACGTAAAATTTCATCAAGCGGTTTAAGAGTTATCGTATTCATAAACAAACGAAAAAAACTCAACTAAAAACAACACTGTCGTCGCTACCGCGGACAGTAATAAGTGTATGACACTGATTTTCTATTTTGACTCAACGTGCAATGTGCTTACCATTCGTCAACCTGCGGGTCGTAGCACTCGACGTTGAAGATAGTCGTGACGCCGTTGAAACCGCCAATCGCAAACACCATATCATCGATCACCTGCAGTAATCAACACTGAGGTAAGGTAAAGGTGCCATACCCCTACTGGGGCGTATATGTGGGGTGCTCCTCTTCTTTTCTGCGGCGGTGAGCCCGTAGGTGGATAGACCACTGAGTCCGTGACGCATGGCCAGTGCGACGCCAGACCTACGGTTACCTTCCCACTTCCCAGCCGCAGAGCGTCATCGCCCTTTGATCAGTACCAAATTATACTGCTTGGTGAACAAAAGCACATGTGTGTGAACAGCTTTCCCAAGGTCGTTATCTAACAGTGGACCGGGCGGGAGTCGAACCTGCAACCTCGAAGTTACAATTAATACCGAGTAATTAACACTACGTGACGTCATCATCCCAGTGACGTTACCAGGTAAGTTAATAAGGTAAGTGTACTTATAACAGGAGCAATAGAGTCGGCGCCAAAAAAACCACGTCACAACATGGTTGCAGTAAAGACAATACAAATTTGAGCTATTGCTACGCAGCTGTGACATTAGATAATTCAAATTAACGCAAGCTTACACCAGTAGCTCATTTTATGCTTGTTTTGGCTAACGTTATCTGCAGTTTAATTCCAGCATATGCATTTTTGTGCTTTAACTACTAACTGTGATTTTAGAATTTATTTTTGATTTTTTTACATTATTTAAGCTTAGTTTTTAACTTTTTACAGTTAAGCGCTGCCGTCAGTAGTGTAGAAGGGGTTAGAAAATTTCGTTGTGATCGTGATCGACCATCTCTCCGTGGGTAGGCGCAATGAGTACCGGCGAAAGCTGGGACGTAAACAAGCACATTACGCGATATACTGCCATGGTTTCGTATCCGTGATCTGGCAGTTCAGACTGGCGTCTGACTGAGGACTAAAAACGGACATTAGCGGCATCCTTACAGCTGGGGAAAAACTTTACGTTTTCTTCTATTTACGTGACTGTGACACTCATGTGTCGTCCGTCTGCGGTAGCGTCTATTCCTGACCTCGATGCCGAAGTTGCTCCTGGGGCTGTACATCTCGGTGATGTTGGACCACGAGTTGGTGACGGGGTTGTACTTCTCGCCGTTGTTCATGCGCGTGATGCCGTTGAAACCTCCCACGGCGTAGACGAAGCCGTCGTGCGCGATCACGCCGATGCCGCTGCGACGATTGCGCATTGGAGCGATCATCGTCCACTGACGGGTCTTCGGGTCGAAACACTCGGCCGTGTTGAGACACTCCTGCCCGTTGAAACCACCCGCTATGAACACCTTGTCTACAACCACACCCACTAGCATCGTCAGCGTCAGCAGCAGCAGCAACAGAAAATTTTATTTTTTCAGCCGTCTAGCTACGACTCGTGATAAAAACAGTGCCAATAAGGCCTTAGCCTTCAAGGTTTGGCTTGGCCAAAAAGTCAAGGCTAAAAGCTTGGCGAACTGACTTGCAGTGAACTAACTACACAATTCACCTTTGCCTGCATCGTGTTTGCATCGCATCGCGTTTGGCGTCAGTGACGGTGTTTCATTATATTTATTTTCAGCTTTTTCATTGTGTCCTTGGCACTGGCCTTGATTAAGCATATTTGGCTTTGACTTTTCTGGTTTTATTGACATCACTGGACGAAATCGAGGCGCGAAACAGTAAAATAGGTGATAAAAACTGATATAACTTAGGCTATATTAACTGTTGAGCGTGGTGGCGGAAGCGTCGCTTCTCTGGTGGTTCATCGGCGTGATGAGGCTCCACTGGTTTGCTTTGGGCGTGTATCGCTCCGCCGTGTTCTGTCGTACGTGCCCGTCGTACCCTCCCATGGCGTAGATACATCCTTCCAGCACAGCGACGCTCACGTAACACCTGCACATCCCATTCCACCAACATACAGCATTCACGATGTTTCGCTGCGAAAGCTAAGATTGCAGGAGAAACAAAGATGTAAGCACGGTTTGTGTCGACATGTATGCGGTCCACCGACTAGTTGCCGAGGGTCGTACGCCTAGTGTGCAGTGGGCAAAGCCCCCCCCCGACGCCTTTGAGCCAACCGGCCAGCGCGCGATTAACTACACGTAATTTAAGTAAACATGTATGCAATATATAGGTGATTTCTTGAGATTTTAGAGGTTTTTGACATCCGTTGACCTTGGCCTTTACGTCGAGCGTTGAACTTTAAAGTTAAAAATTGGCACTCTTGGAAAACGTTTACGCCAATTATGATTTTTCGCGTTATTCTGTTTTAGAGTTAAAAGCATGTAGGGAGCAGTTAGACGTACGGACAGACGAACGGACGGACGGGCAAAACTTGTAATGCGGCTTATGAGGACGGCCGCATAAGCCTAATAACGTGACAGAATGCGCAGTAAAATGGTTCTGTCTGTCCATCACACTTGTGCATTTGCAAAATCTGTTGGACGGATTAGATGTCATTCGGCAGAGAGACTCGAGTGGCTGCAAGCAATACAGTACTAGGCATAAATATTTTTTTTTATAAATCTACTGCAAGAGAAGATTTAAAGGTCGAAACGGCCATTCAAAATTTCCGTTTGTAGTACTTTTTGTTCCACATAGTTTTCTTTATGGCGTTTTCAGTCAGTCTTTAAAAAAAGTCCATTAATTTAAATGACAAAAATGATTTTTAAAAACCGGTAAAGACGGCGCATTTCTCGGCGAAATCGCAGCACAAGCGATTTCGCCTATTTCTGCACATTTCGTCGCAGCGTGGTCCGTCTGTTTGTCTGTCTGTCGTCTATCGCGTCACATCCGTGCACTCGGCATAAACCGTTTGAGAGTATTTCTACTAGTACGCCGTGTACTCAGCATACATACCGCCGTCGCTTTAGTTAACAGTTTATACCGTTTACTTCATTATACAGTATTTTCGTTGCGTCCCGAAGTTTGTTGGAGCGACCTCAAAACATTTTTAGCAACTGGATTCAATCAGCTGTCACAATGACATTCTATTAATAGCAATAAATGTCTAATGCGTTTGAGCTGACATATCTGATGCGCACGTGCAGCGTGCAGACATACCACCCTCTCAGTTAACCGCACTAATGTACCTACAGCGAATACAGTATTATCGATGACCTCCTGGAGTTCATGGGCGCGACCTCGGACCATTCTTTGGAGACTGGATTGAAACATCGCACACTGTTGAAGTAGTCCATGCCGTCGAAGCCGCCGATGAGATAGATGAGCATGTCGACCGTAGCGCAGCCGTGATACGCGCGCGGTCCTGTATACACCGTCACGTATGCCCCAATACAAAGTGACCCCCAAAACAAATAGCTATAATTCAACAAAACTTGACAGCGTTGTCTGTAGGCCTACGTCGAGTCAAAAGGAATGGCACGATTACGCGACAACATTAACCTTATTAGCATTTAAAGAGCATCACTGAAAATGTAAAGTAGCGACACAGGCACACAGCAGCTTCGATCTTACGTACTATAACGTTTAAGAAATTCTAGTTTCTTAAATCTGACAAATCGTTTTGCGAGTGCCCCGGACATTTTCTTGATTTAATACCAAGTTTTCAACTAAATCAGCGTTTTGTGCAGTCCACGTCTTACGCTTTTATCGCAGCCAGGTTTGCAATCTACAGTAACGGTTTGATCAAACTTCGTCTGCAACTTACTCATATGACTTTACTTTAATTTTCTGCCTAGTGAGCTAGAGTGAAAAGCTTGTCCAGCGATGCTATTGACGTGTGTGTTACGTGTGTGGTGATCCATTGATTAGTTCGAGTGTAGTAAGTCTCAATCACTCTGTTATTTACTCATTATTTCATTTATTCTATATTTCGTTCTTTAATTTCTAGCTGTGCTATAGACTCATTACTGTTTAGTGTACCTCTGTCAGCGTGTTCAACGGTGATCCATCGATCCGCCCTCGTGTCGTAAGTCTCAATGACGTTAGTCGGACTGCCGCCGCTCCAGCCGCCGACTACAAACATGATCTCGTGTGGAACTCGCGGCCGCGCTATCGGGTTGGTCAAGTCGACGTCCTTGCCTTCCTCCATGTCCAAGTCGTACAGGAACTTGATCGTCTCGATTACGATCGGCTTACACTGGTCGTTTTCGTGCACCAGCGGATGTTTCTGACGCACACGAGATATACGACGCCTCTCCACATTGACAGCATCAATGACTAACTAAAAGCTATCGCAGTTCTTAAACCTTAGCTCCAGAATTTGTATTTTTAAAAGAAAATCTCCCATAAAAAATTTTTCCGAGATGGCAGTCTCTCTTGCCCCTGCCACGGCACCATTGCACGCAATGCCTGTAGGCCTAAGCACGTGATTTCATTATTTGTGCGACAGCGTCGCTAATATATCACCGAGTGGTTTACAAAAGTAAGTTTCAGAGTTTCTGTCATACTTTCACTAAAATTTTTAATCTTCTTTTTATTTAAAGCCGTAGCCCGAATTTTTGCGGGGGTGACATCCTATCTTTTTTCTTCCTTTTTCTTTTCTTTTTCTTTCTTTTTGTTTTTCCCGTTTCTTTCCTTTCCCTTCCGTTTCTCTTTTTAGCCTTTCCCCTCCTTTTCGCACACCTTTCCATTCCCCAAATCCAGATAAAGTCTGGGCCGCAAACGCATACTGACCAGTCTACGTCTCTCAACACACGTCTTTTAGTGGTTTATGTGCAATGAAAATGGCTGTGTTTTGTTCATTTGTCAAACGAAAAAAAATTACCGACATTTCGGTCGGAGAGAATTTGAACCCGCCAAGTAAGCTTGCTTCACAGTTTACTAACACCTTCACAGTAATAATAGGCCTATATCAACCTTGACGGTCTCGACGAAATACTGGGTGCTGAGTAGACCCAGTCTGATACAACGCAGCAGCCTGGCGATGTGCTGACGCCGGGTGTTCGGATCATGGTTAATCCAGCGGATTATCGACTCAAAGACGATCTCTTCGTTCTTGACGTTGAGATCATCGCTGCTAATAATCTCGACCATTGCCTCGTCAGACAACATCAGCAACTCGTTACTTTTGATAGCAATGTCCGTGAAGTGCTCCATTATATATCTGCATCACAAAACCAGTCCTGGCGACTAAAAACAGACCAAAAATTAACAAGAAGCCTCACTGTCGTTAAAATAGTCGATCGTACTGGTTGTCATTAACCTTCAAAGTCATCCAAGGTCAATAATTTTTATCTCATTTAAAAGAACGTATGCGATTTCCTATTAGTGATCAATAACAACCTTGGTCCTGTCTTACACCGTTTAGCCACAATAGCGCGTACCGACCTTCAAAGTCGTCCAAAATAAATGATTTTCATGCAATCTGAAAAAGCGTATGCCAATTCCTGTTATTAATTAATAGTAAGTTTAACCTTAGCCCTATTTCTCACCGTTTCCTATATACGGTTATTTAGGGCTTAAAACTTACCATTAAAATTGCGGCCAAACCGCTGCAGATGGAGACATGGATACTATTGACAACTTATAAAAAGTCGCTAGCACCCTATCCGATGGTACCATCGTCGACACTCTTTGACTTACCGTCTAGACACAATACTGCACGATTGGCATACCAAAGTGAGTATGATTCTTCAAGGTCATCCAAAGTCATCGATTTTCATGACATTTGAAAGCCAATAGCTTCCGATTAGTGATAAATAGCAACTTAGGCCCCATTTCGCATCGTTTAGCCACAATACATCCGTTACAGACAAATAAACAGACAAACAGACAAACAGACGACGACGACGACGACAGACGACAACTGTACCATAAGCTTGGCCGTTACATAAGTACGGTCAGCTAAAAAAATAACTGCATTTTAAACTCAAATTGATAAGAAAGTTATTTGACAAGCTTGCACCTGAAGTAGTGGTTAATTTTGTCTCGTTCTTCAGACGGGGAATTCTTGGCGCCTAAGGCGTGTGCAAAGCGACGGAAATGAACTAAGCTTAAACCGAATCAAACTGAACTCGTTTATTACACTTCGCAAAATGTCCGTCTGTCCGTCCGTCTGTCTGTCCCATATGAGCTCAGAAAGACCGAAATAGGTGTAAATGTTTCCTATGGCAAAAGTAACCGGTGTACAATTTTCAGTTTAAAAGGTCACAAGTTAAGGTTGAAGATGCAAATTGCAAAGGCTTTAGAAGGATGGCCGCATAATATGCCAGTGCCCATTATAAAATCGCCCCCATCCCAAAAAAAGTTTTCCCCAGGCCGACAATTTACCGGCAAAAATCCGCCTTGCCCGGCGGGTTAAGATTTAAGGGACGAAGATTGAAAATGGAAATTGCCCTATAACTTCTGTTCCTATCGCTCAAACAGACCTGTTGGCGAGACGCTCGAGATTGTTACAGAAGTAGGTGCGAGCGAAGTTGCGAATGCCGATGCAGTTGTCGACATCGAGTCCTGAGGCAAGGTAATCGCAGCATCGTTTGACCAGCCCCAGCACGTGAAACTGATCGGCCGCAGGTAACAGTCGTTCGACATTGTCAGCGGTCACGTCCGTCTCACGCGTGTACGCGTAGTCTATGATTAGACCCATCATGTCTGACGTCACCCCCGGTATGAATACCTGGACAGAACAATCACACGAGACTTTGGTGTATTTTCTGTATCATCATCATGATCATCAAAGATTTTTGCTAAGGAGTCTGAACTGAACTGGTACAGTACTTGGCCGTGTAGGCCTACTCATGTCTTGCAGTCTTGTAGCTTTAGTTCCCACTGAAGATAAGAAACTAAATTAAATTGGGAGAAATTCGACAAAGAAAGTAGGAAAAAGTCGAGTGGTTTGGCAGAAAACGGACTAGATTGAGAGAAAGTGGAGAAAATTCGAAAAAAAAACTCTGAGGAAATCGAGAAAATCAAGAGAATACAACGTCAAATATATTTAGAGAATGTCGATTGGTTCAAGAAAATGTCAAGTAAATTAAGATTATGTAGTACAATGGATTAGAATAATGTCAGTGCTTTGGGAGAATGTGGAGTAATTTAGGAGCAAGTCGAGTGTACTTTAGAAGAGTTGGCAAATGTGAATTACCGTATTTTGAATTTTCTTTTTTAAATTTCCACCACGGCCTAATTTGTGGTTTCTCATCTTATATATACGTGAACATCCTTTGTCTATCAGTCAATCTTTATTTCGCCAAAAGACAACACAAAATACAAAATATGCAATAAGGTAAAAATGTCAAAAGCCTAGGCTATAAGACTACACATAATTACATGAACATACCAGAAAAAAATACATTAATAAAACAGCAGACACAGCATATCAGCAAAGTAACGCCAGTTTGAAACTGCTGTAGTATGCCTACGTGATCCTACGTGATGGCTTACGTGATACATTAATGATTGTTTCTAAAACTCATTAAAATATAAACTACAGCATTGCTGAATATTTCTCTTTGACAAATTACTAGTGATTATCATTCTTATACACCGTGTCTCAGTAAAAACGTGCCACTTTTATTTTTTGAATAACTCTGTAACAATAAGTAGATTTTAATAATTTTTGGCGCGCAGTATGAAGAAAACGTGACGTAAATGACTGTAATTTAGCCTACCTCACCTTAATACTGTCGCTACACTACCTTGTGAAATGCAGAAGTCGTGGTTTGGCCATTTACAACAATGAATTTATACTGGGTAGCGCATGTGTTGTTTCAGAAATGATTCACCAAATAGCGACAAACACGAGTAACAGTTATTATCTTTCAGAAAGTCTTTACGTGTTACATCACATCGTTTTCATTATTGCATCTGCTCAAAATGTCCTCCAGCACGAACGCAAGCAGATGAACGTTGACGCGACTCGCCAACAACACGATCAATAACCGCTGACCCAGAGCGGCTCAGTCGCTGTTGATGCGTCATTTCAGTTCGTCGACGTAAGATCTTAAAATAAATACGATTAATGTTAAATACGTAACAAATTTTCGATGATTTTGTTGTTCCGGTAATCTTTTGAGCCAACGCATGCGCTACTCAGTATGAATTCGTTGTTGTAAACGTCCATACTGCGTCTTCTGCGTTTCACAAAGTAGTGTAGTGACAGTATTAGGGTAAGGTGGGCTAAGCTATAGTCATTTATGTCAAGTTTCTTTTCGATGCTGCATGCCAAAAAATATCAAAATCGGCCAATGTTTCACAGAGTTATTTAAAAAATAAAAGTGGCACGTTTTTTTAATTGAGACACTGTGTAGGCATCTACCTCTCTCTTGTCGGTTTCATGCATGCCGTTAGTGAAGAGCGCTCTGAAGTAAGGACTGCAGGCTGACATGATAGCGCGATGTACGGTGAAATGTCCGTCCTCGACACGTATAACCGCGTCGCAAAGCTGTCCATTCTTGCGCAGGTCGTTCAGTACATTGCACGCCTCCAAAACACACAAACGCCATACCAACGCCACTATTACTACAGGATGCTCCAAAGCTATGTTTCTGTCATGTGTAGCAATTTTTTATTGCGAGATAACAGATGGCGTGTCTCTCCGAAAGTTTGTTATGGCCGACTGCTTTCTTGTTTGTTTTTTTTGGGTAAATTATTATAAGTTTTTATAAACTATTCAAAGTAAAGTTGAAACAAAACAAATATAAAATAAACAATAATATATATTACATTAAAATAGATATTTTAAGTTTTATGTGTTTTTAATGTTATAAAGAATTTACATTTAATAAAACAAATTGTAAAAATAAAATAATTTAAAAAATTAAAATATGGAAATAAAGAAAACGTTTAAAATATTATAAACATAATTTTGACAACTGTAATTAAATTATACACAAATATTAGCAACGGAGGCGTGCGAAATTTACTTATTTGTCGGTTTAGCTCAAAACAGCCGTTATTATATATACTTTATTTCGCATCAAAGCAGCACAGCCTGATAATAAGAGAGAGAGAAAAGAAATACACACACATACTGTACAATTAAAAACACCTACACAAACATAGAACGACCATCCTAAATGACATATTTACAAGTATACAACCTATGGACACAGTTAAAAGCATAAACAGACATAACTTGTTTAAAATCGATAAGGCTTAAACATTTGTTCATAAAACACAGTCTTCGCCTCTCTGCGGCCTCTCTGCGAATTATTTATTTTGCAATGAAAAAATTGGCAAACTTTAACTGGCTTTAACTAATTACGAAAGTGCTTAGCATCACTTGAGTACAATTGTAAAAATGCGAAAGAAAAAAAACTCTCACGTTGTTAAAAATTGTGGAACATAAATTACTGGCCAGATAGGTTTTGGGCGGGCAGTACATTCTTTTTTGACAAGTGCTATTTGCCAACTTTTTTGTCGCTTGCCGCAGTCCATTATAGTAAAGAAAAAGTCGACATACTCTGCTCTGACTCTGCTGACCTGCATGCTAATGCGGCGTTCCGTCCTGTCCGCTGGCTCCGTAGCTTCGAGGGTAGCCATCCGGACCGCCACCAGACCACGTCGAATAAGAGCGTACGATTTCCGTCTTTTCTTCTTCTTTCTTTTTCTAAACTTTTTCTCTTAACCGCAGCCCGCCGTCAGCACAGCTGGCAGCTAACCGCTTTCACAACCGATTCCGCGTGTGCTTTTTATATATTTATATGATTTCACGTAATTATCTCACACTAACACGATGTTCACACGCTCGTCTCCATAGGGCCTCTACGTCAAGTTTTAGTGACGTCATGCTTTTATATTATCTACTTCAGCAACAGTAAAAATTGCGAGATGCTAAACCGTTTTCTGTTGTTGTGCTGAGTGCTTCGTAAAATTTTAGCATAGCCTACATTTTCGTTGCGAACGCTGAAAATGTGACGTTGTTTTCTTCATTAACGTCTTGTCAAATAAACTGAGGAGGCTGTAGAAGGCCAAAATTGCTATATACGGTACAAGTTTTGTACGCGTGTAAAGGGAAATTTGCAAACGAGTACAAAAAGTCTACTAAGTCAATAAGCAGGGCTAATTTTCTGAATGTATGAGAAGGCTAAGTGTTATTGCATATAAGTCTATCACGTTACGACTTGGCTAGTCGTTACCATTGGCGACGTGCTATATGGACGTTGGTCTCGATGAGCAAAATCACTTTACGTCGAACTAAGGTAGTAACTATATGCATTGTGTAACAGCTTCCGGCAGGTAAACCACCTCAATATTGGCTGTTTATGTTTTGTTTCAAGCATAGACTGAGAATTCGTGACTTGCCAATTTGAACTTCGTAAAAATTTAAGAATTTAACAGATTAAAAAAGATAAGATAATTTATAGTCGTTAGGTTTTTTCTTTAAACATTCCTTGTAAATAAAAGTTGTGTAAAAATGCGTGACAAAACAATAAAAAATATTGCTATTCACGGATGCACGTAACGACGATCTTGCCTGGCTGCTGATGCTGTCACTTAGCAACGCACTTCAGCAGATACGCCGTTCACACTTTCTTCCGATCCTGACACTGTTTATCCCGCATCCATGTAAGCACAGTGGGCTACACTCCGACGCCATCCATGTCTGTCAAGAGCTGCCAGCTGTACTTTCTCGTAGCAAAGCCCCATCTTTTTAGTAGGTCTACTGCAACAACCAGAACGAGTTTAGATGTTTTTGACTCGTGGTGCGCTTAGGAACGTCAAAAGCCCAGATTGACAAATGCATAAATTCTGTCCAGAATTTACAATACCGTCAGGTCATATACTATAAATTATCTTTAAAACAATCAGTGATAGCGTTACAATTTCGACTGCGATTTTAACGCCAGACTGTTTGAAAAACATTGTCGGCAAGTCTTTATAACAGCGACTGGAAACCGAAAAACAGCGATATGGCCGACAAAACCGTAAGTAAAAGTTTGATCTTCGCATTAATGACACAAGATTTTAACGGCAAATTCGAAATTTATGACCAGAACAAGCTCGAAGAACTTTTTTCCATATGGAGCGAGCGACAACGACCGGCAACCGTAAATAACAACAGAATAATTTTTGGCGTCAATCTTGCCATTTCGGGCTGACCGTCGGTGCAACAGACCGTTAGCGATATTTTTACAGTTTTACAACTAACCAAAGTCGAAAATCCCGGATTTGCTGACGAAATTTAGACGACGTTTATCATGAGTTCTAGAAAAATAATTGTTTCTGCTTTTGGCGGCCATATTAGTGTTTCCAGTCCCTGTTGCCACTCCCAGCCAATTACACTGTGTCTCGATAAAAAAAACGTGCCACTTTCATTTTTTAAATAACTCCGTGCAGCATTGGCCGATTTTGATAATTTTTGGCACGCAACATCACGAAAAAACTTGACGTGAACTAGTATACTAATCCCACTTTACCTTAATACTGTCGCTACACTACCTTGTGAAAGAAGTCGTAGTTTGGCCGTATACAACAACGAATTCATACTTTGAGCGCATGCGTAGGCTCAAAAAACATTGAGACCACAAATCATTGAAAACCTGTTACATATTTAACATCAGTAGTGTTCATTTTAACGTCGTAAGTCGACGAACTGAAATGACGCATCAGCAGCGAGTGAGCCGCTCTGGGTCGCTCATTATTAAGCGTGCTGCTGGCGAGTCGCGTTAACGTCCCCCGCTTGCTTTCATGCTGGAGGGGACATTTTAAGCACACGCAATAATAAAAATGATGTGGTGTAACACGTAAGACTATTCTGGGGATAATAACTATTAGTCGTATTTGTCGCTATTCGGTTAATTATTTCTGAGCCGACGCATACCCAGTTGCTGTAAACGGCCAAACTACGACTTCTGCATTTCACAAAATAATGTAGCAACAGTATTAAGATGAGGTGGGCACAACAATAGTCATTTACGTCGAGTTTCTTCGTCATGTGGTGTGCCAAAAATTAACAAAATTGGCCGATGTTTCATGGAGTTATTCCAAAAATACAAGTGGCCCCTTTTTCTATTGAGACACGGTGTACAGTAAGACTCTTGCATGCTTTAATTACGTGCAATGTCGCAAATCCTAGATATGCTGTTAAAATTTCACTGTTCTTATCTGCGATAGTTTTAGAAATACAAGTATATTCGTAAAGGCGTCCGTCCGTGTGTGCATGTGTGTCCGTCTGTCTGTCCGTCCGTCACACTCTGCTGTTGTATCAAAACGGTGAAAGATAAAATGACGAAGTCTTGAGTGTGGGCTGCCACAACAATACAGTTTTTTGTGATAAAACGTCGTACCGCTACACGGTAAACCCCTTTTGTGTTTTTTCATAATTTACTCAAATTATGAGCCATTTACATGCAATTTTTACCAGTAGTAGCTGAAAAAATACTAATTCGAAATATTTTAACAAAACGTGGCAGTTGATTAAATATTTTTGCTAGTCGTAATGTAGCGCTGACATTATAATGTGTCACGGGTACAAACAGGCTAATCCCAATTGGTGCTGCCAGTTGCTACCCTGCTTCAATGGTGAAAAATCTGGTTCGTTGGT
>Ga0209367_1004586_pt1 | contig 19106 bp, 14 predicted proteins | sample WorMetLIZISLAND2_FD_187412 | JGI IMG/M metagenome (GOLD analysis project Ga0209367, IMG submission 187412) | Marine gutless worms symbiont microbial communities from Max Planck institute for Marine Microbiology, Germany - Olavius geniculatus... ...
GGGCACGTACCCTCCCTCGCCCCCGGAGACCACATGTCGAGGGTAGAATGGCAAAACATTCTATTTGCTGTTGACGACATTTCAGGAAAACTGGAAACAACTTTCTGCGCCGCACATTCTTTAGGACTTGCCCCCCAGTGTTTTTGATGTGTGTTTTAAAAGTTTGTTGATATATGACACACATTTTTGCTTGCTGTATTTCATATTTTAAAGAAATGAATATTTAAGTAGTGTTTTAAAGAACTTTGTAGTTTGTAGTTATGGTGTTTTGCCATTCTAAGTTCGATTTAACATTCATCTAGTGTTCTCCGTGAAGCTGATTTTTTTCAAAACAGGGCTGAAATGGAGCCAAACGCACCATTTTCATGTAAATATCGAAAGGTTAATTTTCTGGAGAGGGAACTGTGCCCCTCCTCAGACTTCTTCCCCGATGGGGAAGGGACACCCTTGCCCACACCCTATCTTTTGAGTGCTTTTCTACCTGTGGATTTTGGCTATGCTAAGTGTTTTTCTCACATAATCAAGCTGATGAATATATTCAAATACATGGAACGAATGTCCTGTACTGCACACACGCTTCTGGTGGCAGGGTGAGGCAAAAAAGTATCCCCTAAAGTTGTTTGTCATTTTCTCAGGAACTGCTTGGAATTTTAATGCAAGATTTTACACACTTATTGCCAGTTTTCATTTACATAAATAGGCCAAGCGGCATTTGATATTCTTTTATTGTTGTAAAGTTACAAATTTTATTGTAAGACAACATTGTGACTTTGCACATTTAAAAGCTTAGTGATGTAATGAGTAACATGTATTGAAAACGACTGGGTCCATCTTGTTGCTAGTGATGTCAAAGTGAAATAAACTTTATAAGTAAATTCTGTACAGTTTTTTCTGTAAATGTTCGATGATACTTAATTACTTTTTGAATTTTCTCATCAAAACTGAAAGCCATTGCAAAACTCAAACAGGCAGTGCAGATGATCTGGGCAACTTGCTATCGACAAAGCTGTTAAAACTTTGCTAAGAGATTGATTGCAATTTGGCACCTCCATACCTGGTCGACGATTGCAACTTGGTCAGCGACGACACTCGCCGACTACGTTCAGCCACCTCTGTCACTTGTACTATACCGAGGACAAGGACACAGCTCAGTGACAGATCATTCGCCGTCGCCGGCCCACGAGTCTGGAACAGTTTGCTGGCTGCACTCCGAGCCATAGAGGACTACGAACAGTTCAAAGCGCAACTAAAGACACGTTGTTTAACTGACTGAAACTGCGGCGCCTGGTGACTTCTGCTTTTAGGCGCCGTGTATAAATCCGCTTTATTATTATTATTATTATTATTATTATTATTATTATGTGTGAAGGCTGGCAGCGGACACTTTGAGTTCTTGCAGTCATTGCCAAGTTGTTTATTCTGTGGTTGGAATGACAGTGTGTTTCTTGCAGTGCAAACGTGGTGCCCCTTTTGTTCTGCACACATTCTGCTGCATGAGAACGTGAAAGATGATGATGCGGTTGCGGAAAAAATGCAATAACTTTGACTTTGTTGAAGATATTTGAATGCCTTTCGGCACATTTGCACGAGTATAAATGAGTAATAAACGTGTGAAATTTCGCTTTAAAATTCTCAGCGATTGTTGAGAAAATGACCAACAAAATTAGGGTATACTTTTTGCCGCACTCTGTATCTATTGGTCATGTATGCAGAAGGGTGCGGAGTTGTCAGGCGCCAAGGCCGAGCTATGCCAGTTATCATCAGACAAAGAAAGTCGCATGTTAGCGGAGTTTGAGAAACTCAGCCTTGCACAGCATCAACAGACGTCTAGCCACTGTGACCAGCTCGCTCAGTCACTCAAGGTAACTCGACAGTTTCACCAAAGTACTTCACGCACAGGGTGGTTTAGGGTTAGGCTAAGGGTATGCTGGGTTAAGAGTTAGTTCAGCATTTAATAAGTACGGTTTTGCCATCATTTAAAACAGGTTTTTGGCAGCCCCTTGGAATGGCGGACCCAAACAATTAAACTATCTCTGACAGTGCTAAGCATTTTTACCTGTCTAGTTTGTACTAAATACAGCTTTTGTACATTGTACCTTTATTTTACTGTGTTTTCTTTTTGTTGACATGCAGCATCCACCTAGCTGTTTGTAGGCCTGTAATAATATTGTATTATTATAATATACAGATAGGTATTAGTTAGTCATGATAATGCAGCTAGCTAGTTTATTATACTTATTGTGTGCAGTGGGTGGGATGTCGAAGCATGTCACTTTCGGTAATCACTCACATGTGTGTGTTTGTAAAGTGCATTTTATTCAGTAGATATGTTGAGGTGGTCTTGTGATGTGGTGGTTTGCTGTGGTGTTAAGTGGCTTTAGGCCCTATGGTGCTTTTGCTGATTACATGATTGATTTACGGGGGACAGTTCACTAATGAATAGTGTAGTCCATAGGGGCACTTGTCCGAGTAGCGTGAGGGTTAGACACAATGGTTAAGGTTATAATTAGTAATAGAGTTAGGAATACAAATAAATTATATTTTGGCTTTGCCGGATCTTGGTTATAATGGCCTTTGCCCCTCACGCCTCAGTATAGCTATGGTGGGCTGGAACCCGACCAAATTTGGACTAGTGCCCCTTCAGACTTGCGATCAGCCATTGATTATCTTTGCCAAGGAGGTAATGTTTTTGCCGGTTTTTGTTTGTTTGTTTGTTCGTCTGTAAGTCCATGTGATAACTCAAAAAATTATGAACGTATCTTCCTGAAATTTTGAGGGTATGTTGGGCATGGCATAAACTATCAGTGATTCAATTTTGGGCGTGATCCGGCAGGAATCCGGGATTCTGGATCACTTTGAAATTTTCGTTACCATTGCGTTAAAGGGGGCATAAGGGAACCGCTGGCAAAGCGAAGATGGTGACGCCACCTGGCGAATAGCTTTGCCTTCGTGGAGGTACCTGCAGGCTGCGACTGCTTTCTAGTTGTTGAATGTGTCCTAGTAGGTAACATGTACCTATATCTACCTGTAACATTCAGTCAATCATTTAGTCGGCAAAAAGGCCACAAGGCCACTTAGATTGCAGTAATACAGCTAGCTGCATGTAGTCAGCATGATGGGTGGCATGGTAATGTTGCAGGTAGATATAGGTAAGTTATCAGAGTTGACTCAGCAGTGTCATGAGGACAGTGTCACACGGCTCAAGTCTGCTGCTCATCAGCTGGTGCAGGACGTACTCGCATACGTACAGAGCACGTCAGTAACTATTACTTGCCGCTTTGCTGTGAACTGATCGATTGCCAAGCCAAGTTGTGATTTCGAAGGTCAAACATGTCAAACAGCATAAGCATTTTTAACTTCCATTTATTGGTTGGTGGTCGACTTGTTTCGCGAACGGCCGACAGCCGACCAGTGAATGGAAGTTAAAAACGTTTACGCCGTTTGACATGTTTGAGCTTCGAAATCACGCCTCTAGTGTAGCGATTAGAGGTGGGCCGAAGTTTAGATTTTACTATTTAGCCACGAATAGTTGGAAGTCGTCATCGAACGAGTACTGAATATTTTGTTGAACTTCAGCCAAATATTGTCTTATATTATTATTATTGTCTTGTATTATAAAGATCACTTTTTTTTAAATTACTAAATTCCAACTTCACCATTACACAATGTCAGAAGAATCCTGCTGACTGTGTAATTGTTAAGTTCGAATTTAGTAATTTAAAAAAAGTGATCTTTGCAGTTTTATATCTTCAATTATCTGGTCACCCTTTCACTGGTGTTATAAGCTAAACAGTTTTTTACATTAATTTATTTTAAAAGTCAGATTGTTAAATGTCAGCTTACGTGAAAAAAGTGTGAAACTATAGCACAGTGTTCCAAAATGTTTCCAGGTCTGCTCGTCCTGCCACATACTGCGAGTTGGCGACGTGAAATTGGTTGTTCATTGTGCCTTCCCGTAGATGTGATGTATGCACTGCAGCACTGATGATGCATCACCATGGTGACGACGTTTATATGACATCACAGCTCTGCTGCGGCTTAAGAAGTGTGGCTGCAAAATTTTAGAAACAGTGAAATTTTCTCAAACGGACGACCCCTCAGCGATATTTGACCTAGCTTATGGCACGGCCATGTACGACATGGGTCTGCATGCAAAATTTCACCACCGTACGTAGTGTCGTTTGGGAGTCAACTCTGCTGGTAACTCTCAGTTATTATATAGATTTTTATAGCCCAAGTAGTAAAGATTCCACGGGTTAAAAACAAAAGTTTAAACCAAATTGCTGGAATGAGACTAAGGCTGCGTTCACATAGACACAAGTATGAGTATGAGCACGAGTCCGGGTTTTGGCTTACGGCTCGTAGAAGCTTCACTCGTACGAGTGGAACGTTCACAGTGACTTGTACAAGCACATAACTAAAGACATGTCGGCCATATTGAATAAAATCGAATTGAGGAAATGCTTCGCGAATAAACAAGAATATTTCATCACATCGCCAATAATTTTACCAACCGCGCATCTCTAACTATGAATAATTTTACAATGACGTTAGAACCGACGTCAAGTATTTGCCACAGCTTTTGTACATTATATTATTGCTATTTACGGGTAGTTTACTTCGCATGGGTTAGATAAAAACATGATCTGCACAGAAACTACTCGTACAAGTTAAATTTACAGGTAATAATAATAATAATAATAATAATAATAATAATCTGACTTGTAAAGCGCCAGTATGTGCTAAAAAAGACTTCATATGTGAACGGCTGCCATTGAAATACATGCAAACTCGTGTTTGCCAGAACTCGTATACGGGAACCCGTACAGTGCTGAACTCTTACTCGTGTTTATGTGAACACAGCCTAACCCAGTTCAGTAGGAACTGTAAATGTTTTTGAAGGCTACCGAATTGTAGTGCTGGACCACCAGGGAGACTCGTTGAAGCAAGTATGTGGTTTCACACCAGTCTTGCGAGACATCAGTAATCTTTTGCCATTTGATTTATTGATTTATTGGTTTATTCATTGATCTGTTGGTTCCTTATGGACTGTTAGCTGTGAGCGGCTGACATGTCTGGATGCCAGTCTGGCTGGTCGTATTGATGAAGCACTGAGATGTCAGTTAGACCAGCAGCTACAGCAGCTGCACCAGCATATTGCAGCACTGCTTCAGCATCAGGTCTGTTTTCGTCAGTTGCTTGTCTCTCATGCATTGAAACAGTCGTATTGCTGATATTTTGCAGATTTTTTTATAAAACCATGTTGCTGGATTTCCAGTGTTTGTGGAGCAAACAATTTTATTACAAAGTTTTTTATTTATCTAGCTTTGACTGCAGTCCACATTCATTCATAATTTACCAGTAACTGGCAGTCATGACCATGTGCAGTAGTAGTCCAGGCCTGCACATCAGCGTGACTAGTTGCTGTAGCTGTTTAGCAACAGTACTGAACAATGAACATTATAATTACTGAAGGGCTCTAGTGGCCTTTCTGAAACAAAAGGAGTGGAGTGGTGTTCCGATGCGTTCCTGTTCCCTGCACATTTAATTACTGCTTTATTGTTTTGTTATTTGCACTTGCTTTGGCAAGTTAAAATGTTGATGTTGATACACTGGCATAGCGATGCGGGCCCCATATGAGACCACAAGTGACAATCATCCTGGCTACAACCAGATCCTGGTTCGCCACTGTGTTGATGTAATGTTAACATGTGTAATATGTATGTGTGTGTGTGTGTGTGTGTGAGTGTTACCAGCTGAGTGAGGTGTCAAAGCAGCATGAGCTGGTGGGCATGTTCACTGCACAGGATCAGCAACTCAGTCAACTGCTTCATTGCTCCGTCACTGAAATCAAGTCGTACGTTAACTACCAGGTACTACCACCACCATTACACGTCCGTCAACTTAGACTGTTAGTAAGGTGTTGGAAGAGTTTAGACACATTAAACAGTAGCTATCAGCATTAAGTATATTGAACACCGCACTGGCGTAACGAAGAAGACCAATACATTGTGTATGTCTGCTGTGTTGCTAAGCTCAGTTGCAAAACGGTGCCATTCCGTTAATTCTTAAAATAGGAAACATTTGGAATGTACCTTTTGTGGGAGATTTTATTTTGAACATGGGTATAATTTTTTTGGATGAATGTTCACATATCTAACCCGAGGTGTTCCGGTCTGCAGAGTCAGATGAATAACATCACGCTTTTTGTTACGGGTCGACTTCAATGGCAACATCGCAGTATTTAATGTTGATAATAGAAATGACAGCTGGTACTTGGAATTAAATTCTCCTTAGAATATATATTTCGGATTTTTTCTTATTCAGATAACTAACAGAATGACGCTGTTCTGTAACTTATTTATTGAACGACCATCGTAGTATTGTTCAGTTTGCTGATGGTTACTGTCATGGTGGGAGTAACAGTTATCCACATTCAGCTGCACAGCGCTCCACTCTGCATTCGCTGGCTGTTACATGCTACTTGGACAGGTAAACCATCTTGGTACATAACTAACTCCAAGGTCAACTCAGCCTTCCATCCCTCTGGGAAGGTAAATTGAGTACAACCTGTATAGTAGCCAGGGGTTAAGGTAGGATGCATTTACCTGTATCGGGTTAGAGGTAACACAGTGTGATGCAATATGGCAGGTGACGCTCTGTAGCTCTGTGAGTTGTTCGCTGCTTAAGAGCTATACACCACCTTTACTTTTTTTACTTAGATGGGTGACTGTCTGTGGACAGATAAACCATCTCGGTATCGCAACACCTAGGTTAACTCAGCCTTTCATCCCTTTGGGTAGGTAAATTGAGTAAACAGCCTGCCTGGTAGCCAGGGGTTAAGGCAACATGTGTTTACCTGTATCGGGCTGGAGGTAACTGTGTGTGATGCAGTATGGCGGTTGATGTGCTGTAGCTGTGCGATGGATTTTGCATCAAAAGCTATACTCTTTTAACTAGGGATCTCAAATTTGCGGCTCGCAAACGTATTATCTGTGGCCTGTGGTGAGTTATCTGAAATATTAAAAAAATTCGGATGAAAGGTTGCTTTATTTATTAACAGCTTTTTCCTAACTGTATTCGCCAAGTACTGTACAGTGTTTTCAGATTAACAATGGCTAAAAACCGTCTGTTGGCTGAGCTCCCCCAGATTTCAGAGCCTATTGTCAATACTTTGGTTTCTTCCAAACATTGCCAACTGAGCAGTTTTTGAGACATTGAGTGGATTCGAATAGGTTTAAGTAAATCTGAGAAATTTTTATTTCAGTCATCTACTGCACATAAAAAGCCAACTGATGCTGTCAGAAATAATATTGATGTATTTTGTCATCTCTAAAAATAGTACAACCTACTGACTGAGTAATATTTGGCAGTTCGGCCTTAATATCTAGACGGGTTTAAACCTTTTAAACCTGATCAACATAGTATTGTTGTGTTTGCTGTGGTGTTGCTGTAAGCTGAAGGTGCAGATGACGACTGACAGAGAGAGACTAGTGTCAGATGTGCGCCAGCTGTGCAGAAAAGAACTAAGTTTATGCTCTACTCCACTACAGCTGCAGGAACAGCAGCAGCCAACTGACCTGTCATGGTAACACGCAAACTCTGTGTTAGCCCGCCATTCTGAAAGGCCACCGCGGTTAGTGATTCGGTTAGTAGTAGGGTTAGGGTTAGGGTCAATGTTTTTTAGTTTAGCGTTTAATAAGTACGGCTTTGTCATCATCTAAAATAGGTTTTGTTTAGCGGCCCCTCGGAATGGCGGTTTTTTAGAATGGTGGACCAGAATCCGCAAACTCCACTACTTTAATTTCTGTAGACTGTTTGGACGCTGTCGACATTTTTTCCAAATATCTTGAACAAATTGCGTCGAAGTTATTTTCATAGTTTTTGGCACACATTATCTCGACGATGCATTTTACTGTCTGAAACTTATCTGTAAATTTACTTGTCACTAGGTATTGCTGATGTAACCATGACGTCATCGAAATGTGCTGTCAAATCCAGTTGGTGTTGAAGTGTGCATCGTGGTTACATCGGCGACATCTGATGCCAGAGACAGACTCTGTTGCTTGGTCTGACTTGATGTCATTGACGAGTAGCTGACGTTGCTGCCAGATTTCAACATAGACGACGTCAGAGGCACTAACGCCTCGTGGTTGATGTGTTTTTGTCGACGACGCCTCCTTCTGACGACGACGACAAACAGCAAAAGCAACAGCAGCTGCAGCGCTAGGGCAGCGAGACTGACGATGAGCGCTGCCAGGTTGAGATCAGCAATAGTGCACAAACGACAGGTTGTGAAAATTAGTTGACATTTTGTAAAGTTATCATCAATTATACACGGTGTTTTATAAAAATTGCACCCTTTTCTGTTTTCCATAGTTCACTCAAATGATGATTAATTTAAAATATTTCAACAAAATGTGGCTGTTAGTTCAATATTCTTTCCTACTCGTGATGTAATGCTGACATCATAGTATGCCGCAAGTACGAACTGGCTTGTCGCAGCCGGTGCTGACAGTTGCTGAATAGCTGCTCTGCTTTGATGGTGAACTTTATCTGTTTCACTGATGACAAACTGTTGAAGTTTTGCCAATGCAGCGAGAAAGCGCCCATAACGATCAGTTTCACACAATTGTGGGGGTAGCTTGACTTTTACACTTTCCAGCAAGACAGTGCACCAGCACACACTGCTTGCAAGATAGTTACAATACAATACAATACAATACAATGGAGAATTTGCACTCAAAAACTGACAAACAAACTGTCAGTTTAATCTAGCACATAAACTAAAAAAGAACGAAATGTTTAAAAGAAAATGAAATGAGAGATACTGAGGATAGAAATAGTGGATCACGAGATGCCTGATTTCATGCCACCATGTTGCTTAGTGCTGATACAGTGAACATTTTTTCATCAGTGAACCAGATAGAGTTCACCATCAAAGCAGGGTAGCAACTGACAGCACCAGTTGAGACAGGCAAGCTTGTACTCTTGACACATTATGACGTCAGCGTTACATCACGACTAGCAAAGAATATTTAACTAACGGCCATATTTTGTCTAAATGTTTTGAATTAGTATTTCTTCAGTTACATCTGGTAAAAATTTTGTGTAAACTGATCATTATTTGAGTGAATTATGAAAGAAAAAAGGCGTTTTTATGAAACACTCTGTATAACATGTTTTTTGTCCTATTTTTTGTGGACCGCAGTGTATATGCTTCTGTTGATGCTGATGTTGTTCTACTGAGTGCAGCCGGGAGCTGATAGAAGATGTTGGAAGTCGTAGTTCATCAGTTTTGGCGATGAACAGAAGCCGGTTTGTCGAACCAACGTATTACAATGTTGGGAATACTCGCACAAGCAGCAGATTAACTGACGACCTTCTGAACCAGTCATTCGAGGCTAAGGATCTCTCTAGAGCTGGTACTTTCTTATTAGTCCGCCCGGAAGCGATAGCTTGCGGAGTGGACTTAAGTTTTACCCGTGATGTTTTATTTATTTCAACGCGAGATCTTCAAGATGCGTGGGCCGACCGGCATGAAATTTTGCACGATGGTCAATACTAGGCCCAATTTTATAATGCCAGTCCAAAATTTGGGGGGGCACACCCCAAAAAATTTCAGGATCCGAAAACATGCAAAATTTAGCCCGATTTCGGACTACTTTGAAGTTCGGCGGCGAATATCTCCGAAACGGATGAAGATATTCAAAATCGGATAGTCATTCCATCTACCGCGATTCCTCCTGCGTTAGGCGAAACAAGTCCAGTGAAGTTTGGTCCAGTAACCTTGGAGATCTCGATGTGAAATCGTACCCACCTAAAGCGCATTTTTCGGAAAAACATTTCGGCCCCTAGAGGGTGCTGCACCCCCAAATTTTTACATGCACTAGAGAATGACCAAGTCTTACTAGTGCACCTCCCATTGGGGACGGAGGCCCCCTTACAACTTTTTTCAAAGGGGAGTCAAAAATTGGCTTGGCAAATATCTCTGGAATCAATGAAGATAGCGACAAAATCTAAATGGCGTTGACGAGAACGATCTTTTGGGCGTTGAACAAAAAAAATTTTGTGAAATTCGGTCCACTACGAACAAAGTTATGTGCTTATGTTAACCTACCCTAAGTCGCATTTTTCGGAAGACCATGATTCGGCCCCTAGGGGGTGCTGCGTCCCCAAATTCTTACACACGCTAGAGAATGATTAAATCTTACTAGCGCACCCCCACCGGGGACGGGGGCCCCCTTACAACTTTTTTCAGGGCAAATAGGGCAAATAATGCGCTAAAATCAGTGCGATTTACGTCAACTTTTGAGTTTGAGCGCAAATGTTTCTGGAATCGATGAAGATAGCGACAAAACCTAAACGGCGTTGACGAGAACGATTCTTTCGGCGTTGAACAAAAAAAATTTTGTGAAATTCCGTCCACGACGAACTAAGTTATAAGCGCTCATGTTGACCTACCCTAAGTCGACAATGCGCGTTCGGTGTATGTCAATGCATTTGAGTTCGGGCCACGTGACTTTGGTGCCGAGGAAATTTTACCCCACCCCTAATTTCCCCCCAATCGGACTTAGGGTGCCGGGCGGACTCACGTTTGGGCTTCGCGCCAAATATCTAGTTTACTTATTATGTTATTATCATGAAGTTGTTGAGTTATTATTGAATAAAGCATGTTTCTGTGTACACCTTACAATAAGTACGATGCAGTGTGTATGCATTGCCCCATATAAGGTTAAGCGAATGATTTTCGCTGTTTTAGAGGACTAATATCATCGCTTCGTTTTTACACTCATTTTTAAACTGGTAAGTTTTTACATACACTAGAAGCGCCGCGCCCTCCGCCGTGAAGCACTACCTGATGCGCTAAGCTGACGAGCTTGGCAGAATCAGCGGGGAAAGAAGACCTGACAATTGAACCTCCGCCCCATCAGGCGGCCCGTGGGGCAGGTGGGGGGCACGTACCCAAGGCCCAAGGACTCAAACGCCGCGGTCGGGGTCTGTGACCGTGTAACAGGTAAGGCGCTAGAGGGGGCTGACAGACAGACAGACAGACAGACTTTCAGCACATTATAGTAAAATATCTGTTGCTTTATTGTCGAAAATCGGAGAATGAGCCTGACTCATGTAAGGGACCTTTATACTTCTACCTTTTTAAGGCAGGGTAGTATATCTCTGGTCAGGCACAGAACGTTGGATGTGTCTACTACTACTGCTAATGCTGTGGTGGACTTTGACTGACATCATCTAATTGCCAAACTCTCAACCTGCATCTCTGTTAGATGCAAAGATCTGGGTGATATTTGTTGTACCAGCTGAGGTATAGCCCATTTTGTCTCAAATTTCGTTGCCATGGCAACAAAGGTAGGTCGTGGTGGAATCTGATTTGCAGCATTCTATAGCCCAATTCCGAAAAAAAACCCTGTTAGATGCACAGATTTCGTCTTTCATACAAGACGAGTTATATCCCATTTTGTCCAAAATTCCATTGTGGTGGCAACAAGTGTGAGTCAGGGATTAATATATATGACGTACATTAAATTGGCCGACCCTGAAAACCATACTGTAGAACCAAAAATCACGCAACCGGAGTTATGACAGTTTAAAGAATTTTTGAATTTTCCCCATAGGTGCCATTCTAATTTTTTTAATTTTTAAAAATATTTTGAATAAATATGTTTAATATTTACCATGTTAAAATTACTTTTCTAACTTTAAAAAAGCACTGTCTTGTGCAGAATCGTGTCGTTTGATGTATTGAGCATAAAAATCGGTCTGACGGGCTCACCTGTAGGCAAGTAGAAGAACTGAAAAAGAGAAGTAAATTTTGAACAGGAGGTGTATACTTACCTATATGGGGAGCAAAACCCTGGGCAAATTTGGTGTCGATCAGTTCAGGGGTTTTTGGGTTAGCTGAGGGTCAAAGTTTGCCTTTTTCCATAGTCTTTGAAGGTCGTCCTTACAACACTCACACTAGTGTATAAGGTGTGATATGCTATCTTGTTTTAGCTGGAAGGCAGCCTGAGGCAAGTGAGGCAGGATGCAGTGCCCAAAGCATGTCACTGAAGACTCCACAGACACTAGTAGAAACCCACCAGCACCGGGAGAGACCACCTTGGGATTCTCGAAGGTCTTCCAGGGATCCATACTCAGGTCAGAGACGTTGGGAGTCCGGTGCTTCAAGACCTCTGTCAGATGATTCCAGGGATTTGTATGCTAGGACCGAAGAGATTGACAGCTGGCTGTCATCACCAGTCGTTGTGGCCGACAAGACACCAGCACCAAGCAGTCAGATGGCGACACTGAACAGTCCAGCGAGTAGTGAGATGCCACTGAACTGGAGCACTTCGAACACGATGGCAAACTCATTTCAGCATCGTGGGTCCTCCGAGACCTTTCTACTTGCACTTAACACCATCAGCAGGCCAGCTTCACAGGTTCTGTCATTCAATATTTAGTCTGTCCTATCTTTGAGTGTACATACGGGCTTAGCGTCATGGTTTAACTTGTGAGTTGCTTAAGGATATTGAACAGGTGTGCTGTTTCAGTTGTCATTATTTTTGTATTAACTTTTTAGTTCACTTTCTCATGCTTTAAGCTCTCTCATAGATCTGTTTCTGTATTTTGAATATTTATTGTTTTACATAACTGTATATTTTTCCTTTTTCTCTCATTTGGTTTTCATTCAAAACAGTTTCAGTTCATTCTGGCTTTAGTGCTAGACTAGCTGGCACCTTGCCATCTTTTATATCATATTCATATCTTTCTGTACTCTTGAGGGTTGAGGCATTGACTAACTACGGCCCAGATGGTATGGACTGTCAGCATGATATTGTAATTATACAAGACATATTGGAGGAGATTACATATCCTAAGCACCCACTGCATTGTAAATTGAGAAGCATTGTTTTTAAAAAGTTTTATGCCATGTGCAGTAGCGTTTAAATTGTGGTTTAAATGTATTTAGTTTATTACTGTCTTTACTTTTTTTTCCTGTCTGTCTTTTGCTCTGTTCTAGCTTTGTTGTGTTGTCTTACTGACGTATAAACGTACATATTATGTAAATTCCTAGGTTGTTTCGAAATATTATGTTTTTATGATGTTGGACGATTTTAATACATAAGCTACGCTGCTTTTATCCATATACGTCTGTTCGTCTATCTCTATGTCCATTTGTCATTTTTGATGAATTAACGTGTTCATTACTTATTAACTTCTTTCAAAGTGTCACACAGTCAGATGATTTTGCAGTTTGCGTATTCATGTTAGCTTTCACTTCGCCATGGACACACAGTGGTGGCAGTTCTTAAAATTTCTTTAAAAAATTCTTTTTCTTTAAGCCCCAGTAAGTCCTCGAAAACCAAATTGGGTCTTGAAAGTTGTGGAATTTGATGTCAGAGGGTCTCAAAAGTTCTTGAATTTTAGTCATTCGGAATCGTCGTGACTGTGATGTGATAATTCTTTTATATGATGCCAGAAACATCCAACGTGACGTCGTGAATTATCATGGAAATGGGTCTGGAAGTGGTACTTGAAAAGTCCTTGAGAAGTTCTTGAATTCTTTGCGCCCAAAACTGTGGTTACCCTATGGACAAGATTTTGTGTGTGTAAAAGGTTTTGAATTGATTGACTGCTGGTGAGTGGTTGTTGCATCTGCTGTTTTGTAATCTTTCATGGTTGCATTGTAACTAAATATCTAGTTGTTCTTATCTTTTTGTCTTTAGGGATTTAATCCCGGCATACTGCCGGCAGTCACGCAGCCTGGAGAAAGCAGAAGCCTATCTGTTGCTAGTCATGGCAGCCTTGCTAGAAGCATTCCAGTCACAGACGTTCAGGGCTTTAATCCCTATTCCGAGAATCGTCCAAGATCCACCATGAAAGTATCATCTTCAGAGATCCAGCATCTTAATCCTCCAGCTACGATGGATTCTGATCCCGGGATCCTGAGTGTTAATCCTGGGACTTTGCTGGCAGTGTCACAGGGTGAAGGCAGGGACTTGTCAACTACGGCTAGACAGAAAAGCACCTCGGTCCTTGCACCACCACCAGGGGGCCTACCTACTCTGCCTGCTGTACCTACTACACCTGCTGCTGTGGCTAAATCTGGTTCTGTTTTTGCTTCACCTGCCCCTGTTCTTATTAACCCGCCTGGCTCGAAAGACTACGCCGGTGCCAGCAAACGTTTTCCATCGCGACACAGTCTGGATTCGTTGACGACCGTTTGCACATCGGCTGGTATGTATTTGACTGCTCTCTGTCTATGTGTGGTTGTGTGCACCGTGTGTTCCAGATTAGTGATAACCCTTGCTTCAAAGATGCATAGTTAACAGTTCGTGATTTCTGCGAAATATCGAATGCTGCACTTATCTATCTTACCATTATTTATTAGCTCACCTGTTATGAACATGCCTTATCGCAGTGATTTTCAACTGGGATTCCGCAGAACCCAAGGGTTCCGCGAGCGTCTGCCAAGGGTTCCGCAGTTGGACAGTGACAAATAAACTAGCATGCAAAATCGCGCCAGACAATGTCGTAGATGTCGTAGAAGTATTCAGCACTGAATCCTTTGTTCGAAATTGCGTTTATGTGCTTCTATTTTTGCATAGACTTACTGTGTTGAATGATTTCTGTTGTTAGTAATCATGGCATATTTGGATTGTAAGCCTATAATAAAATATGGTATAACGTAGGCCCCCTATGCACCACATTATTTAACTCCGAGGATTAGTGCAATATCAGAAATGAAGAAAAAAAGAAAAATGATTGATTAGGGTTATGGTTACGAAATCTTTTGGTCATTTAGTTAGTTAATTCAATTCTTCAAACATTCTGATAAAGAAAATTAAGAGACACGTGTCTGTCCAAGGGCGTGTACGTGATAAGTTTTCTAGTTGGTGGCAGGTCCAAGTGGTCGTCGACAACTGCCTCGCCCGTCGTGTTTGGTTAGATACAATAAAGTAGGCTTACTGCTACCTACTAATGAGGTCAAATTTCATAGTAGCCTATAATTGGTCATCTTTGCCTGCTTTGTCGTCCTCATGGGGGCTCTGCCCTGCTAGGGAAATGAGTCCATATAGACACCCTATAGCTTCGTCCTCGCATACGTCGCTAGACTGATGGATCAATGCATGGGGTTCCGTGAGTGACCTTCACGCTTGCGTAGGGTTCTGTGGCAACAAAAGGTTGAAAAACACTGTCTTACCGTATAGTTCGGTGTGACGTCAGAGTTTGTATTAGCAATATTAGTGATAACCATCTAGATAAGTAGATCTAAAGTTGTTAATACCTGACATATTTTGATTCATTGATTAGTTGGGTAATATTAATTTTCAACTCTATAACAATTTGCATGGTACTATGTTTTCTTTTTTTGTTTCTATTCTTAGTCTTTTTCGTTGTCATTTTTTAATGTCTGATGTAGTCATTCAAACAACTAAACCAAGTAAATATATAAACAGAGAAGGTTACACGAAGCCTATACGTGTGTATGTTAGAGAAGTTTAGTCCTCGAGGTTGAAGTGGTCTCAAGGCCAAAACTTGCTTTGGCCTCGGCTTTGAAACTGTAGGTTTTAAAATATAGATAGGGTTTGTTTCATAAATAGAGGGGAGTTTTAGGTATATTTATTATTTTGTATTTATGTTATTTCTCTTTTTATTTGTTTTGTGTATTTATTAAACAGCGGTAGCAGGGTCTTTCTGTTTACATGGGGTCCAATGCGATTGATAATAACATTTTCATTCTTTTATTTTACATGAAACACAACATAACACGACGCATCGGGGCCCCGGCTACGGTGACAATACAGTCACCGTCGTTATGAACGTTACCACATGTTGACTGTTCAACAGCGCGAACTCTACTCGACTCAACGACTAACTGTTGAAGACTCAACTGGCGACTGTTGAAGACTGAGTGCTAGCACTGCCGCGACGCTGCACGCGTCACTGCAGGTCCACCCACTGAGCTAATTGGCTGGCTGCAAGCCACCTACTACAAAACCATGATCTTGGGCGGTCGTCGTGGTGTAGTGTTAACGCGTCTGATCCAATCAGCGAAGTTACTGTACGCCAGGCTCGGTTAATACTGCGATGGGTGACTGCCTGTGGGCAGGTAAACCATCTCAGGATGTAACCAACCGCCTAGGTCAACTCAGCCTTCCATCCCTCCAGGGTAGGTAAATCGGCCTATTTGGCTGGGGTTAAGGCGGGGCGCGTTCACCTCTGTCGGGTGGCAGGTAACATATGACAAGTGACGCTCCATAGCTCTGAGATGGGATCATTAAGAGCTATATGCACCTTTAACCTTTAACCTTTTAACCTTTAATCTTGGCTTGGCCTTAGTCATAGTTTTTTGACCTTGTTTAGACCTTGTTTGTTTCTAGCATTAGTTGTCATTGTCAGTTTTATCATTCTGTATTTGATCTTGGTCTTGGCTTCGGCCTTTAACAATTGGTTTCAGCCTCGACTTTAGTCTCACGGTTCAGGCTTGGCCTCGTCCTCGGGAGTTTGGCTGTGTTTAACAATACTGATGTGTGCGTGTATGTGTGTGCATTGTCATATCAGTGACTCCGGTGCTGATGCAACGTCGTGCTGGTGAATTTGCTGGGTTCTGGCCTCGGCTGCTTGGTGAGCCTTCACCAGTGGCCACGGTCATGCCTCAAGTACAGTCATCCGCTTCCGTACAGCACCAGCCGCAGCAGCCAGCACAACAACAGACCACTGACACTGCTGGTCAGGGCATTTTGTGCTTAAATGGTATACCGCTGTTTATGGGTTACATATCTCAGAGCTACGGAGCATCACCTCTGGATATGGCAACTCACAGTGTTACCTGCCACGCAACATAGGTAAACATGTCCCACCTTAACCCCAGCTAGACAGGCCAGTAATCAGTATATCTACCCAAGAGGGTTGGAACACACCGAGATCGTTTAGCTGGCTGCAGACAATCACATACTACCTGTGCAACAGAGCCTTTCAGCGCAGGCCTCTGTTCAGTGCGGCTGTCAGTCGATTCGGGTTTGGCAGTGCTATCGCAAAAGACTGTATGTAGTGGTAGGCTCACCATGTTTTTGTTGCGTGTGAGGTTTTGTCATGCGTGTAGGAACCCTCCGAATTGTGTGGTACAAAATGTTACGTGAGTTAAAAAATTGTACAATTTTAACAGTTAACAGTTACTTAAGTTATGAGCAGAGAAGTTCAGTCCTGGAGGCCAAAGTGGTTTCGAGGCCAAAGTTTTGCTTTCTGCCTCGGCTTTGGCCTCAGTCGTCACACCCTGCAGTTCTATCACAATAATGCAAACTAGGGTCACAAAATTTTCACTGTGGGCTGCCACAAAGACTGTAGTTTTTTGGTGACAATATTTCACGCAAGTAATACTTGTCAGATGTAATAATGGTTGCAGATAGGCACAGACAAGCACTGCTCACAAGTTTTCCGGCAATAATTATCAACATTGATCACCTTGAACAACCTTGAACCCCAAAAATAGAGGGGCTTTAGTGATTTTGTATCCTTTAGGCTGTGGCGCACATTTCAAGAATGAATCAGCTAGAGAAAGGACAAAGACAATCTGCATATGAAATTTTTAGCATAAAACGTAGATTTTAGCAGTTTAAATTTTGGCCTCCTACATTTGAGGAATTTTTTCTACTGCGGTGTCAAATTTGGATACACGCTCAAAACACATTCTTATTTTATTGCACATTGTATGCTGATTCCCAGGTAGCAGCAACGATGCTGTCGTGCATCACGTGAGCTTTGCTCAGATTACTAGCATAGTTCTAGCTTTGACTTTGGTCTTGGCCTTGGCTTTAACAGTAGGCCTTGGTATTGGTTTCGGCCTCATCTTTTTGGCCTCGGTCTCATGGTTCTGGCTTTGGCCTCATTCTTGGCCTCGGCAGTTTGGCCTCGTTTAACATGATCATCATCATCATCATCATCATCGACAACCGTGGGCTCAACACCCGTTGGTGTCTGACGCCATTGTTACTATCACTGCCCACCACTGCCTATCTAGGGGAGCTTGGCTTAACTCCTGCAGGGTTGCCCCACACCACTGCTCAATGTCATCTGACCATTCTCGGTGATGCCGTCCTCTTTTGTTTGAACCATCCATCATTCCGAACATGATCACTGATGATTAGTTCAGTTCAGAGTGTTGTGTATGTATTGCACAGTTTCGGCGGAGAGCATCCCAGCTGCTTCTGCTTCTCAGAAGCGTAAACGCAAGCGCCACTCGGCGGTCAGACCAAGACGTCAACGTAAGAAATCACACCAGACAAAAGCATCCCAGCCAGATGCTGCTGCTGGTAATAATTCTGTAATAATTTGAGGTTGGCAAAAGTTTACAGGATATAGCTTTTCATGGGAAGCCCATCTCAGTGCTACATATGCCGTATGGGATCACACAGTAAGACCCACCTGCCAACTAACACAAATGAACTTGACCCCACCCAGACAGCTGGGTACTCAATATACTAGTTTTTTTAAAAATAATTTTGGTCTGTGAGAAAATTGTCGGAATGATAATCTTTATCTTGTCAGAATATTTTCTTCCAAAAATGCAAAATTTGGGGCTAAAAGTTCCCATTTTGGAAAAAAATGGGGGGATCAAGTTATTACATACATACATATATTCGTTTAATAACAGAACTTGACACAATGCACGAATGCTCACAATACAAACTATAAAAGTTTTTTTTTAAAATCATCGCCTATAACAATAAAACAGGTATTGTGCACTTGTTGTTTCCCCTGTCGGAAATTTGAAACTGCAGGTCTGTCGGAACTCTGTTAAAAATTGCAACTTTCTGGCCCTATGTTTCAAAACGTTAAACAACTAGAAAACATACTTTAAACACGCTTTTAAATAAAAAAATATTTTTAAAAACTATTTATAGGCCTACTGGTACATTCATTACAACAGTGCTTTAAAAAGTGGTCAGTCCCAACTTAGGCTACAACACGCATATTAAAGATGTGTCAACTGGATTTTACATGGCAAATGCCATATGGGACTCCCATATGGGTTCCATATGGAATCCATATGTGTATTCCATATGGAATGTACACATAGATTCCATATGGAATGCACATATGGATTC
>Ga0209367_1004588_pt1 | contig 19105 bp, 16 predicted proteins | sample WorMetLIZISLAND2_FD_187412 | JGI IMG/M metagenome (GOLD analysis project Ga0209367, IMG submission 187412) | Marine gutless worms symbiont microbial communities from Max Planck institute for Marine Microbiology, Germany - Olavius geniculatus... ...
TTGCTGCCCTTCGACAACTACGAAGCATACGACGATCTGTGTCAAACGACGTGATGCAGTCGCTTATCGTGGCGCTGGTGTTTTCCAGGCTTGACTACGGCTCCGCAACTCTTGCTGGCCTTCCGAAGCAACTAATGGACAGGCTTCAGTCTGTGCAGAACGCCGCTGCACGGCTGATCTTCAATGCTTGTCGTCAGGACCACATTCAGCCGTTACTGCGCAGATTGCACTGGCTATGGATGCCAGAACGCGTTTCGTTCCGGCTGGCAGTGCTAGTGTATCGCTGCCTCAACGGCTATGCACCTGGCTACCTGGCTTCAGATCTTCAGCGCGTGTCACACATCAACGCACGTCGACGACTGCGCTCTTCGAATACATCAGCGCTGGTCGCTCCACGCACGGTGAGTTCTACCATTGGCGACCGCACCTTTCCAGCGACTGTTGCATCGGTCTGGAACAGTTTGCCGGAGTCGGTCCGCTCATCGCCGTAGCTGCAAGTTTTCCGCAGCAGACTGAAAACCGAACTTTCTGCCCGGTCTTACAGACATGACTAAGAACGTCTCACTGCGCTGACTACTATTACGTGACTTCACTGTTTAAGCTTATTGTTAGTGTATTGTTAGCTTATTGTCCTTGTAGTCTTAGGACTTAACGCCACGCTAAAGTTGATTCGTCCTTCATCATCATCATCATCATCATCAAAAACAGACAGTGCTGAAAACAATACTGTCGACGCTACGACGAACAGTAATCATGCAGTAATGAGTATACGTTTACAAGTCTGCTGTACAACAGTCAACACTACAACACAGAAGCGTCGGAGCAGAGAGGCACAACTGCCCCCTCCCCAATATCAACCGGTCGGAAGATTTTTATGTCAGTAAAACTTTGACCAAAAATACAAAATTTGGGGCTGAAAATTTCCCATTTCGTGGACAATCTAAGGCAAAATTAATGCACCCAGCCATAACCCCAGCCGGACAAACAAGTACCCAATTTACCTAACCCAGAGGGATGGAAGGCTGAGTTGACAGGTAAATCATTTTGGTATATTACTAATGCCAAAATGGTTTGCCTGTCCACAGAGACAGTCATCCATGCAAGTACAGTCTAACCACTTGACAAGGACACAACTGACAAAATTCAAAGTTTAGGCATCCACATCCTCGAATGGAAATTTGCAAAACTGCAACTTCCTGTCTCCTCCCGAACATTTACCTACAATACCGCTGACTAATGGTAAACAAATAGCATACAAATCAAACCAGAAGCTGGTCTAGTGGTCAACCCCTCACGTCTTAATTTTTTTCATAGCTCAAAGTCACCTGACACAAAAAATCTAGGCCAAATATCCAATAACCCGGCCCATCAAATTTAGACATAATGCCCTCATTAGCTACTCGGCTAGCCCACAGTAGCTGAGTAGCCCCTTGTCAACCTCAATGAAATTGTAAATATGGTGAGAAGAGAGACCTTGAAAATGGAAGAATTCCTAAATCTAAAAATCTTGTGACCTCAACTTTGGATCTGTCACATGGCACACTGTCACGTAGCACTCATCATCAACCTCTACCAAGAAACCAAATATTGCTGAAAACTAGAAAAAAACCTCTATATACAAACGAACGAACATTGAGACCGACTCCCTCTAGTCAGCAGCATCAATCCAAGTTTAGTTTTTTGAAAGTGGCGAGAGGTCAAAACTTTACCTAGAGAAGGCAAACTGACATGGACTCACCCTCATATTGCCCCCCAGTATTTTTATTGGGAGAAGGGCAATCACCCCTTCGCCCCTAGCCGCAGATTGACGTCACTGCTTTGAGTAGATCCGAGAAGCTAAACGTCAACCTGTTCAGAAAATAGGAGCCTATTTATAGTATAATCAGTATTAAAGAGACACCTACAGAAGAAATGAGAGCAAATTGCAATACAAGACTCAAATGCTCAGATAAGTTGTTGAATGTTATGTTCATTTGGTCCACTAATATTCATATTAACTACACCAGAAAATTCACACACATAGCAGTGCAGTAAAAAACAATCGTGACTGAACAAAATGCTCTGTTTACATGTGTTCAGCTGCTGGCAGTCACTGGCAAAGTGCCATAATTTGACTCAACAACATAATGTGGATAGACACTTGTGATTTTGTTCATTAGAAATAAAAATAAGTGAACAAAAGCCAGAAGTAGCACTGGCTGAAAATTTTGTTTGTTTGTTGAATGACAAAAATATAATGTCTACGATACAACATCAGTTAGAACAACTCACTAACAATTGCACTAACAACGATCTGCAGATGGCTGGCAAAAAATTCCATCAGAAAGCAATGTCTGAGTGTTACCTAAGTAGCAATAAACCGCGAGATTTCTTTTTGAGTTACGGCTCAAAACAAAGAACGTACATAGCATCCATGACAAACAGCATTCAGTCAATTTATCATTCAGTGCAGTCAGCGAAAAATCTCTGCCTCATATGGAACGGAATCGCCAGCATATGGTGCAAGGGTCACAAAAATAACAAAAATAATTTAAGGGGGACTCATATAATGATTAAGTTCGTGCAATAAGCAGCAACAGTACTGTGAAGTTAAATACATAGAATGGCAAAACACTGTACACACACCTGCGTGTAGCAAAACGCCGTAACTACAAGCTACAGAGTTCTTCAGAATGCCACTTCAATATGTATGTTTCACTACAACATAGAATATAGCAAACAGATGTGTATATGTTATTTATTAAGTCAGTTTGCAAGCTTAAAATCCCCCATCCAACAAAGCATTGCGCAGAAAGCTGTTTCAGCTTTCTTGAAATGTTGTCGACAACACATAGGATGTTTTGCTATTGTACCCTCAATATATTCAACTGATCAGTCATTTCCGTTAGCATCACCAGCATTTCCTGAACAGGGAAAAATTAACAGAAACCTAAAATAATTTATGGGGGTTGTAAAAAAATTAAAAAGTTCAAGAAATAAGCTGCGACACAGAATATGCCACATCAAGAGTAAAATAGCGAAACATTCCATCTTTCGTCAACAGCATTGTTGCATCAAAAAAACTGAAAACAACTTTCTAAGCAAAAATAAAGATCACTATCACCCCGATTTGTCACATACTTCATTATGCAATACAATAGATATTTAAGAGCATTTTTAAGAACTTCTTAGTTTGTAGTTAAAAAGGTAGTATACGATGTTCTGCCATTCTGCGCAGCCATCAGTATGCTGTTTTTATTGGATAGGCAACCAGAAGAAGTCAGATGTGACAAGTGGCACCGGAAGAAGAAGTAGACGCTGTGTGTCTACGAGCACGTCTGCTTTCAGCATCAGCAGCATAATTGGAGTGAAAGATAGTCAAACCCTGATTGCATGTGGTACGCCAGGTATCGCGGTCAAAGGCAAGGACTTCTAGTTGCTCGGGCGGTATGCCGCACTTCTTAAGTGTGTCTTTGATGTGGATAGAGAAGCGCTTTTTCTGACCTCCGCACCACACATAGCCTGCCTGCCTGGGATGCCAACGTTCATTTCCTAACCCGAGGTAAAGACAGTTGAGTTGTGCTGCTGTGACTAAGATGGAGTCAACCTCAGCTAAGCAGTCCCGTGTATTCGTTGGGCTGGCGCGGTTCTGCAGATACGTTGTTCACATTCACTGACCTGCACATCATATAGCAAACATTACTTTCTTTTGGCCTACATAAACACTACTTTTCATGATCGGCCTCATTTTCCTGTCTCTCACCAAAGAGTGTACAGGGTGAAACAAAATAAACCGTTCCTTAAAGTTTCTTTCCTATTTTCGGAACATGTAAGCTCTAAAAAGCCTGACGCCTGACTTTTCCAAATGGGAGTTCGACTCCAAAGCATGGCCCTCTAAGGATTCTGGAGAAACCCAGTGAGGCTTGTGACCTCAGAGCATTTTTGCATTTAGAGCTCAAAAATCACACCTGGTTGGTGGGGTGGTGTAGTTGGTAGTTCGGCTGAAATGAAGTTACTCTACACCGTGCCCGGTTAGTACTGCGATGGCTGACTGCCTGCGGGCAGGTAAACCATCTCGGTGCGAAGCCTGCCAGCTAGGTCGACTCAGCCTTCTACCCTTCGTGGGACGGTAAAATGAGTAGTAACTCATTTACATGGGTTACGGAAGGTGGGGACCTTGGTACAGCTGACTGGGGTTGCCTAGCCGGCCGCTGCGCCAGCCTGTCTCTGCAGGCTGCATGCAGTGGCCGTGCGGCAGGCGGCTCTGGTTAGTGACGAAAGCGCATTAGAGGCGTGCGCATGCTCGCGATGATGCGCTATACAAATTGACAACCTTTACCTTTACCTTTCTTTACCTGGCTTTGACATTTTTGATTAAAGTCACACAACATTTTCTGGTTCTAGCTGACAAGGGGAATCATACCTGCTTGGCAGCAGGCCTGTACCAGATGCAAAAAAGTAAGCAAGTAAGTAAACGGTAAGCAGTTTGTTACACCTGTCAGCCATATGTGCTTACAATAAAACACAGCAGCACACGGACATTATAAAACCATGAAAACAAACTTGTACAAAATGTGAACGCAACAGAGCATTGAAATAATATGGTGTAGCATGAGCTAGATATAATATTATACAGAGCTCGAACAATAAAATTTATCCTGTCAAGTTGTACCTAACAAATGGCAGTGTAAATTTACATTTTACAAATGACAAACACCACAGTAGAAGAAGCATACCTTCGCCAACACAGCCTCTCAATACATGAAGCACAGATGCTGGTCAGACAGCGGTTAGAGTCGAGCCGATCAGCAAACAGATCTTGAGGTGGGTCAGGACATTCATCCGCGAATGCTTCCAAACGATTCTTTGTCTCACCGACCGTGTACTCTCTCTGCACACAAGCAACCAGTTCCATTCCAGTCTCTTATGCACTGCATAAATGGTTCCTATAACTCTGCATAATTCATTTTCCTTGACTTTTCCAGATAAAATAGATATTTTCCCTGACTCGTTTCTTTATGCACGACTCCAATAGACCAACAGTAGGTGCATAAGTCTACAACAAAAGTTTGTGAAGAATTATCCAACAGAATACAAAGACTCCGTTTTGGAGGAAATCTACTATGCCTAGACCTGCCATCTGCTCAAACCATTTCTTTAGTCTAGCAAAAAAGCTATGGACCCTACATTCATAAAATTTTCAGGGATTGTAAGGGAGGTCAAAGGATAGCAGTGTGATATTTTGGCGGAATCTGAAAAAGTGCATAACTATTTTAAAAAATCAGCTTGATACTAATTTTTTCCTTAGTAATCCCTAATGCTCCTGGACTAAGTAGACCTGAGAACGGGCACAGTCAATCCTTGTTTTAAGAGGTCTACGGTGGGCACTTTTACCTCTGTTGGGTTGCAAGTAACACTGTGTCATCGCATATGGCAGGTGGCGCTCCATACGTCTTAGATGGGTCTCCTATAAAAGCTATACCATTTAGTCAGTAACCTTGAGTGTCTCGTATGTGTCCATGATGACAGAGATGAAAACGCTGAGAATGACGTAGATGAAGAGACTGACGAAGAAGTAGAGATAGATGCGGCTGTACCACCACATCACACTGTTGACGTCACTCATTGTAGCGAAGGTCGTGAAAATGTCATCACCATTGATCAGACTGAACAGGCACTCGGAAGCCGTTGACATGTACCGAAACTGCACACGCCGCACCGCATCGTAGTGTCACGTAAACGTACAATATACATATTTCTGCACTGCCGCTGCGAGAGTTCAGTTTGGAAGTTCGTCCCACAAATGCATAACAGTGCCATGCAGATGCTGACCTTTGGATGGAGCAGACGAGTTTGAGCCACAGATCTGCCTAAATGGGCAGCTATAGTACAACATTCATCACTGCATTTATTACTACTCAGCCCAAAATAAAAATAGGAAAATGAGTCATTTATCCACCAGTATAGCTGAGACAGGTATCTGCATAGCAAGTTTGCATAGGAAGCTATGCTGATGCCCTGTAAGAATGTTTCTTAAACAGAGAAGCCATCCTTTAGATGTGGATCAAATGCTGCTTAGAAATGAGTGAAGTATTTTTAATCAAGCAACCAACAAACCAAACCACTTACAAAAATGACCAGTGCTTAACATTTACTGTCATTTATAAAATAAAATCTTAAATTATAATATGAGATAAGACTTAAAATAACGTCCAAACGTAAAAAATACTTGTAAATTAGTGATAGAACACTCACTGAAACAGCAATCATTTAAAGTTCCATTTATAGGACACAGTGTTGAACTGACAGTGGCGACTGTTCAACATAGCCAGTGCAGCATATGAAAACAATCACTGTACGTACTTTAGGGCAGGTTTCTGGATCTTAACTGGCCGGTCAAGTTAACTGGCAGATTTGCATAACTCGCGTTTCCCATTGCACTAGCCAACGGTCAAAATGGCCAAAAATTTAACTGGCCGAAATCAGCCAGTTAGCTAACCGTCGATCGTAGTTATCGTATTTAATGCAACTTTTGTACCAATTTGCAAGGAGCTAATTGACGAATGTGATACTTTACGATTATACCGTATAGCAATGTCTTCAAAAAACTTAAGGAGACGTTTGCTGCTACAAATTTTACTACAAAACCCATGCATGAATGGACAAAATGGCCGTCCGCAATTGGTTGGCTGGCTCATGGGCTGGCTGAGGTGCACTTGTGCTCATTAATATTCATGACGCCTGCCTGCTCTAGGCGGAAGTGATTAGCGCTGTGCGCATCGTTGCTAAGCAACTGTAGTTTACCATTCAGTTAGCTAACAACCAGTCAAGGTTTTGTTCAGAAACGTGTACAAACTTAACTAGAAAGTTACAGTTAACTAACTTTTAACAGTTAACTAACAGTTTACTAACTGATCAGTTAACTAAAAGATCCAGAAACCGGCCCTCAGTTGCATTTGTGGCTGTCCATATCAGCGACTGTTAACCAACAAAAACAAATTTCATTTTAGAATAGTTACAAGAAATTTGAGCCAATGCTCACGAGAAGCGCAAAAGCCTATAGCAGTTCCTGTTCGCAAACTGTCAGCCTATATCAAGCCACTTCATTGCCGTTTATTCTTGGAGTGTGCGCTGCAGCCAAAAATTGCTAAAATCAATAAAAACCACTTATTTCGGAAGTTTAGGGTCTCTTAAAGCCATCGATGTTGATGTGACTGTAAAGCTCGTCACTAGTGCTTGTTGTGACAGGTAGCACACCCATGTATATCTGCAACCACTTTCACTGGCCAACAATGGTAAAATAACGACTTCTGCAGGGGTACCACTCTTTGACACCTTAGTGCGCAGGTGTTCTTAACCTAGAAAATAGAGACTTGGACCATCAAAATCTACGTTCAATGCTGAAAATTTCGTTTGCAGCTTTTCCATGTCTATATCAATTTGTTTCGGTGCAATTCGCTCTTGAAATGTGTCTTGCAGCCCGAAATTGCAAAAAAAATCCATAAAAACCCCTATTTTAACATTCAAGGTCATCAAAGGTCATTAAATTCATTGGCAATCGAGAGCCAGTGTATGACTTCCTATTAGTGATTAATAGTAACCTAGATCCTATCTTGCACCGTTATTGAGATGCAGTGACTTATTGGCTAAAAATCGCAAATGTTTCCTACCAACCTCTCATTTAGAGCCCTTGTTCGGGGTAGCCCCTTTAAATGTATGGAAAAGCTTCACAGTTCCTAAAACTAGTCTTTCAGGGAGCTGATGGTGAAGATTTGGTGATCCTAGCTTGCACCATTTTTGACTGATCCACCCATGTGACAGACAAACAGACATACAGATGGATGGACGGACAGAATTGCGCTGGCTAAGATGCGCTGAAAGCAATGGCCGCTTTCGTGCGTAAAAAGTAAAGAAATGAACAAAACCATCTGGTAGAACAGACCTTGATGTGGTAAGGTCCAAGAACGACCCAGCCGCAGATAGCAAAGCCGAAGTAAAAGACGAACGCACAGAGAAGGAATCGCAGGACGTCCGGGGCTGAGCGTTTGATTGTACGAATCAGAATCTGTAGAAGGCGAATCAACACAAAAACACTTCTGTCAAAATCACCGTCATCATGAATTTTAAAAAGCAGGCTAAAACAGCAGGTTGCAGTCTTCCATTCAGATAAAAAGAAATTATGGGTGCTCAAAATTTTAATTTTTCCCAAAATTTTCCTATATATGGTCATGAGCTAGGCAATGTTTTTGCATTTTTTGACCACAAATTTCAGACATAACAAAAGATTTTCACACCACTTTCCAACAACCCAAAATATAGGGGGGGGCATTGTCCCTGCTTCCACGATGCCAATAGTGAAAATTAATGATTAATCCCATCATTAACTGTTTAAAAATGTAATGGTAAATTTTGATGACTAAAATTTCTGTTTAATTTTGCAAAGTTTTGCGACAAAACTACCAATCTTCTGCAATTGAATGACTACTTCAACAACAGCAAAACAGCACTGCAACATGCAAAATATTCCCACCACTACTGAGGTGTAGCCTAGTGAATGATTAGCAAACACTTAATATAGAAAGTGACATACTGTTAATAATCCACAAAGTCCTCAATTAACTTAACCAAGAAACCAAAGAAAACTGCTGAGGTGAAACAACGAATTTCGCCGAAAAAAATTTCCACAAAAAACTGACGCCTAATACAAGCATTTACTCATTGGCCGCAACGTACGTTGTATTTGCTGAAGAAGCCCAGATATCTGAGAACGCCACACCAGACAAGCAGATTGGCCGTTCCCAACAAGACTCCACACACCTCATATGAACTGCTCAGCTACAAATATTAGTATTATTTCCGCATATTTATCTATAAATGTTCACACAAAATATCTAAGAACACCACACCAGACAAGCAGATTGGCTGTAGCCAGCAAGACATCACAGACCTTGCACAAATTGCTCAGCTACAAACATATCAGCACTATTTGTGACTATTTATCTATGTTAACATATTTATCTATGTTATCTATGTTAATATGAGAATATCGCACCAAACAAGAGAATAGGCCATTCCCACAAACTTCATATGAATTCCTCAGCTAAAAATATATCAGCATTACTTCTGTTTATCGCTTTATTCATGTTCTCGTGAGTGAGAGAGTGAGTAGGGTTTAACGTCCCACCCGACACAGTATAGGTCATTTCAGAGACGGCCTTTTCAGGCAGAATGCACACAAACACATAATAACGGAACGGTAAGTTTAAACTGTACAATAAACAGAAAATTTAACCTTTACAGAAAGACAAAACACAAAAATACTCAAATAAGGTTAACCTAAAATTGTAAGAACTCCATTATACGCGTGCATATGTAATTAACATAATGGTAGTTCCAATAATCTTCCCTGTGAGATATATAAGAATGCCACACCAGAAAAGCAGATTGTCTGCTCCCAACTTGACTCTACAATCCACATACCTCGTATGAACTGCTAAGCTACAAATATCAGCACTACTTTTCGTGATTAATTTATTTATGTTTACATGAGATATCTAAGGTACAGTGTACAAATAGCAGGACAACAAAATAAACAACTGATTACAAAAAAGTGTGCTTTGGACCGTATTCAAACAACTCAGACAAGATAAATGCATAAAAAATTATGTACTGTACCCTGTTTTCAACCAACATCACTAAGTTTCACATGTGATTAAAGGATCAAAAAAAATTATGCATTGTGAAGTTACAGACCTTGTTTTCAATGAGTATTTTGACGAAGCAGCCAGCAATGGTGAGAAAGTCATTGAAGATAATAAGCAGATACCAGAAGTTGACAAACTCCAGCTTCTCGCAGAATGTTAGCGGCTGACGCCCGGCTGCAGCAAAGTATGCCACTGTCCGCTGAAATCAACAAATAATAACAAATAATAATAATCATTATCACTTTTAAAAAAAAACAGATGATAATAAGAGCAATAGCTGTAACAATTGCCAGTACTCAATTTGCATACCCACAAAGGAATAGCCAGGCTGAGTTGGCGTGGGTGGGTTGGTTGAATACAAAGACAGTATATGTACAAATGATCACCCATCTTAGTAGTTAGTTGGACTGAAAATGAATTAGCATACAATTAGCGACACTTAATTCTGTATTTAGCAGATTCTCAAAAAAAAGCTAGAAACAATTAAATCAGTAAGTCAGCAAAGCTTTAGCTTACATTCCACTGAACATACTACAGGTCATTCAGTCATTCCACAGACAATCACTTCAGCTGGTACTAAAAAAAATCAACAGCAAAAAAACAAACTAAGAACACAGACCCAGATAATAATTAACAAAACTATCCAGATGCAAAAAATTATTTTATTATTATCACCATCATCAGCCCCACCGTGGTCAGCCACCTTGTCGTGATGGTGGGGCTTTGCACCAATGATCCGAAAGATTTCTAAAATCTGGAGGCGAGGAGCTAACTAAGCGCTGACCAAAACGTGAGAGCAGATTGCTGCACGTTACCAGTGCTCTTGTGCTGGTTTCGGCTCCACAGCCGACTACGGCTTCACAGCTGTCTATTTACGGCTTTACAGCCGTCTGTTTATGGCTTCATAGCCGTCTACGGCTTTATAGCCGCTACCTGTAACCTTGTAGTTACATTCGGGGATGCGCATTGGGCCGAACTGATATGGCCTCAGTGCTGGGCATGTGTAAGAGCCTGTCCAGTGTCCACTCCGGAGGTAAGGTAAGGTAAGGTAAGGCACCATCATCAGAACAATGGCACTAACGACAAAGTTATTAAAACAGCCACTAGTTGTATTAAACTTAGTAATGGGAACAACAAAACACACAATACTCAAGCTGACCCTGCCGAGCAGCAAAGCCCGGTACACGGAACGAGTACACAGTAGGACCGACAGAATACTGGCGATAACGACGACTGAATCAAATGCTGACACCAGAGCTCTCGCTGTGTTCTGTACACCTAACACACACAGACAGACCACAGTGCCCTGACCGATGGCCAGGTTGAGTTGGCCTGGGTGGCAAAAAACACAGTAAACTAGGCTACAAGATATACACAGATAGGAGTGCCCTGGCTGTGTTTTCCAAACCTAATATACATAAATTTACATATGTCTGCACCAATCTGCTACCTCCGCCTTAAGCTACTACTGCATTCTTGTCTCAATACTTCTCTGTTGCTGTTCCCACTCCCACTAGAATAAACTTTGTTGTGAACACTAGAGTTGCTCATAGTTTAGACAGATTTAAATCCAAGCGTAGAACTAAACTGTTTACCTCAGCCTACTCCACCTAGGACAAGTCAGTATCAACACAACGCTTCTGATTCGCAGTCTGATGTGATGATATTCTAGCACTATACCAAATTATAGGTTTAACATATAGATTTAACTATTAGGTCATCATCAGTCATCAGGGCAACGTTACCTTCACGAATGACATTGCCGTGACATGTTAGCGACGTTTCATACAGCTTCAACTCAACTGTCATCTGTCCGTTGTGGTACTCGTTGTCAAATATGAGCTGCAAGCACATCAGCGTTCAACAAAATTAGAATGTTTAACAAAAAATACATCAACTAATTTTATTACGAGCTAGAGTCCTTCACACAGCTGACAGTGAAAACTGGCATCGTTTTGACCTGATACAGCAATGTGATGTGACATCTGAACATACGGACATAGCTAAGACAAAATGTCTAAGTCGTCAGCATAGCAATCTATGCTGACGACCTGTAAAAATAACTCACTGCCATGACTGGGATGAACACAGTATGCTTCAGGGTACAAATATGCGAGATTTGAATCATAAAACACAGCCATACCGCAACTGCATTTCTACTACTAATACTAGCACTTTTAATTTCATAAAACTTGTCTGTTTTTAGAGAAAACATAAAAAGTCTACTGCATATAGATGCCTGCTGTCAGTAATCAACTAATGAGCTTAATCAAAACATTACTAACAACTGATCAATCAATCAGCAACGATAGTGAGCATATACAGCTATACAGGGTGGAGTATTAAAAAGTACAACATATGTGCTTTACGCTAATCAAGTAATTGGAGAGTTTCAAAAATATTCCGCCTCAAATCACTGCAGTGAATGGTGGGCATGTCAAACATTTGAATGCAGTGCTCAACATGACCACTGTACACTGCAGAAATTGAGGTTAATCATCGACAAAAATGTGCGACTGCTCAACAGCAAATTAATCAAATTACAACTTTACTAGACAAGATGTAGACGTTTCAGCAACAATTGCTGCCTTTCTTGTTATGACTTCTATCTGCCACCAAATGTCGCCACAGCAAACAAATCATTCTACTGCAGAACGCATCAAAGTTGGAATTTGATGCCCTTATTGTTGCTATGTAAAGCACGAAATGTTCTAATTTGTTTACGCATCACACTGCTTCAAAGGAGACCTCGAGATCAAAGAGATAGCAGTCGGGTGGAGTGAGCTGGGACAAAGCTCTTAGGTGTACCGTCTTCAACGACATTTTCAGCTCCGCTTTTATCAGTCTACAACACAATGCATTGTACAGACACATGTACCGTAAAACTTCTAATATTAGCCAGGTCTCAAATAAAAGCTGGGTATCTAATACAAGCCGGGGGTCTAATAATAGAAGCCGGGGCTCAAATAGAAGCCAAGTCCCTAACATAAGCCGAGTCGCTAATATAAATTGGACATCTAAGTATAGTTGTAGTAGTAGTAGGCCTTGTAGACTAGTTGTAGTAATGGTAGTTAGTAGCTCTCATAATTTTGTAGGTGAAGCAGTTGTAGCAGTATTATTGCACATGCTATATAGAAAAGGCTTATTACTTTGACATGGCAAACTGATCATGTTTCAATAGAATCTGGGTCTCAAATAGATGCTGGGTCTCTATATAATACAAGCCAAGGGTCTAAGTCAAATGTTCCAATGGAAGTTGGCAGCTTCTATTAAATGTTTTACGGTAAACATACATGCTGGCCTGCATTGCTGACAATATTGAACAAAATTCTTTTTATATCCACAAAATGGCCATATAAATAAACAAACTAATATTGCATGAATCACCTGCTGAATACAGGCCCGGAAAACACTTCAATAATGCTAATTCAACCAAACATATTATTGCAGTTATTGGAGTGTTGCGTAAAATGACCGACCACAAATGTATAGCCAAAAGTCAAGTCAAACTAAAGTCTGAGCCCATCTCGTAGACTTTAGTTAACCAAGTTCTAGCCAATTTTTGGCAAAAATTCTACAGATTTTGTTGCCATGGCAATGAGAGTCAACCATAGTAGACTTTCTAAAATTATTTATTTGCTCCACCCTCAAAACCGCTTCTCAGATGCAAGAATCTCGGAGATATCTTGTACATATGTCGAGTTTTAGCCCATTTTGTCCCTAATTTCGTTGTCATGGCAACCAGGGAGGGTCCAGGGTAAAATTAAATGACAATATTAGATTGGCCATACCTGAAAACCATACCACAGAACCAAAAATTACGCCCGTATCTTTTACATAGCCAAAGTTATGACTGTTTAATGAATTGCTTAATTTTCCCCATAGGTGCCATTGTAATTTTTTGATTTTTGCATATAAATATGTTAAATATTAAGTTTTAATTTTTCAACCCCAAAAAGGCACTTCCTTGTGCAGAACCGCGTAGTTTGATGTATTAAGTGTAAAAATCCATTAAGAGGTCTGACCTGTGGGTGCGTTGAAGAAAAAAAAGACATAGATAAATAAAAATTTTTGCGTATATTTCACCCATTTGCCAAGAAGCCCCCTTGGAGGGATTTGCATAAAAATTTGCACGACGGGTCCCCTCGCAGAATCAACCATGCCGGATTTTATCTTAATCCAATCAGGGGTTTTGATTCTGTGGGGGGTTAAATTTTTGGCTTCCCCATAGGAAAGAGAAGTCGCCGTTAACACAGGGCTTAAACTACCATTCATTATCATTTTTTATACCCCCAGTAGTAAAGGTTCTCGGGGTTAAAAACAAAAAAAAATTATTATTATTATTATTCATAGGGCATTATAGGCATATGGCACAAATTCATTCTAAAAAGCAGCTACATCACACTGGCAAGCATTACTGTTTATGACAATTTCATTTTCAGATTGTCGCAAAAAATTCTATTTGGCCAAGTGTGTGAAAATTCAAATTAAAAATTAAGCACCCGTAATCTACTCCACTGAAATTTTGTAGCTCTGTCTGTCTGAAGAATGCAACACCATCCTCCCTGTCTCCCACTATTTAACCCACCCACGATGTAGTGACGCCGCTACCCCCAGTGGTCATTTATAATGAGTTGAGCACCTGTCAAAATCAATGGAGTCATTCATCAGCTTCAAATACTGCTGAGTGTCGTAAGTTCCATTGATGGAATGCATCTCCAAGCACACTGTCAGCAGCACACCGCTCACAGCTATTGAATCTGCTTAAACTAAGCCTAGTAATGATCAAAAACTACAAATTCAAAATAGTTAGCTTTACAAAAATTAACAGTTAATTAATCGTTAGCTTTCGTAGGAAGCTGGCTGCAGAAACTGCCAAATAAAATGCACTTTTGGCTCTATCAGTTATTCATTAACAGAGATCTCTCAACCACACCAAAAACTCAATTAGTAAGTGCTTCGATCCAATCCTGTAAATTGACTAAAATGTCAACATGCTTTGAAAATCATATAAAATTGTAACGACTAAATTTTATGAAATTTTTATATATTTTTTTAAAAATGATTAATCATTAATCTCTGCAGCTCTGCATAAAACATATATCCATTTTTAAATTTTTTTATTTTTAAAATTTCTAAACAATTAATTGTGTGATTAATCATAATCAGTAATTTCTACAGTTGTGTATTAAACATAAGTCTATATTGTAATGTGCACTCAAACATCGAACACTACATTATCAGTTACTGAGCATTTAAAACATTAACAAGCAGCATACCATTGTCGATAGTAGGGTCAAAGTTGAAGCTCTGATTGAAGGCAAATATGTTGCCCTCCCGGTAGAACTGTTTGCAGAATGTTGGTGGCTCCATCGTGTTATTGTAACGAGTGAAGTGATATGTGCCAATTGCAATGCGCTCCGCTTTACTGTACTGTTTCAGTGGAAATACGTCAACGGACAGCACAAAAATGATCAAAAATCAATCAATTGGCCAGTTACAAACACATACGTGGGACATCTCAGGTTTCCAGCCTCGACATATTAAACAACAATATCTTCCACAATCTATAAATCAGTGAAACGCACAGTTTTTACTGACTCGTAAGAGTCTGCTGTGGATATGATGTCACTGTAATTAATAATGTCACGGAGCATTAAATAAAAACAAGCCAATAGGCAATGTGGCTCACAACTGCTATAGAAAATAATAGAAATTAAATCAGCAAAAAATTTTCATCACAACCGCCCATCACTGAAGTTATTTGTCATTTCTGAAATTGCCTGGTTTCTCCATCCGTATAAAACTCATGTATTTTGGTATTTCATACGCCACCTGGTACAACACAGCACGTGCACATTATTTATTTATTAATCACAACAAAAGCAAAATTTTTACCTTATTCAGAGCAAAATCTAGAGTCTCATAAAAGTCGGAAATGGTGTAGACAGCAAATGCACCCATGGCCGGTGGATATGGCATCGTTTCATAGGAAGGATTCCAGTCCTTTAGGAACAGGTGTTTCAGAGCAATGTTACTCTTTTCCAGAAAGTCAATGTGTGATGAACGCGAGATGCCAAATACTGCCAGCTACGAATGAACATACATTGTATATTAGTAAGTAAGTAAGTAAATGATTTATAAAGCACCAAAGTCTCAGAAAGAATCAGGGCACATAGAAAGAATCAGGGAACCACTTATTGCTATGTACAAACTCAGCAAAAAAATGCTGTGGCACAAATTAAGTAAGTAAATTTGTATAATAATAATAATAATAATAAAAGCGGATTTATACACGGCACCTAAAAGCAGAAGTCACTAGGCGCCGCAGTATAGTGCACAATGTAGGCTGAAAACCTGCCAAACCTTAGGCGTGAGGGGTTAGGTGGGGCAAAAGTCTTAGATAGCCTAAAAGCTAGATTGAAGAAAAAAGTTTTGAGCTGATGATGAAAACCGCATATGGAAAGAGATTGTAAATGTCCAAAAAAGTATCCCAAATGGTGAGAACGGCTACTGCAAAAACCAAGAGTCAAAACATATGGATGCGAGACAGAGCAAATTATTCCAGTGAATGCAGAGCATGTGAGACTGGTGATAGTACTAGTAGAGCTGATCCCAATTAACACAAACCCCCTGTGAGAGCTGCATATCACACAGATATGTCAGCCCAACACCAACATATTATACTGCCATCCACCTAAGCTGTGTATAGTGCACAACTGTAAACATAATCCTTTGAGTTTCACCCGACATCTGGCAAATCCATTACTCCTGCACTGGGGAACATTCGCCCAAATTTTGGTTTTTGAAACTATAGAACAGACATACCAGCAACAATTTTTCCACAAATGCTAGTGATCCAATAATATCAAATTGCTCAAGTGTGCACCTAACTTTATGAGCACTTTTTGTGGATAACACCATCAAAACCCCATAACTAGCAAGGGGGCTGGCCCCCTCCCCAAACCTCTTCCCTTGATATACATTCACTTTTCAGTGCTTCTGTGGCCATTGATCCAACATAGTACACAATATCAACGTGTCCAGTGTCCACAAAGTAGAAAAAAAAAATTCCCTGAGTTTTCCAGGTTTTTCCAAAGCCACGAACTTAATTTTCCATAGGATATCACAACACAAAGTAACTGTACTAGTGGTAGTCTGAGGCAGCACTGTAAGCACACCCAGAGCCGCAAACGTATTTTAGAGTACTTTTGCATCCCTAAACCACATCTAGTGACATCATTTTGTCTGTTGAAATTTTTCTATTTGAGAATTTATTTCAAAGTTTGCACTAAGGAGGCAACTGGCACGCTGTGGCCATATTAGAAAACAAGAAGAAAAAAAAGAATTTTTCCCTTTCTGATGTTACACTGAATTCCCCAAGAATTCTGTGATTCTTTCCAAATTCAGAAATTCCCCCGCATATTCCAAGTTTGCGGTCATCATAAATATTTACCTGAATGGTTACAAGGACAACTTTGACCAGCTGAAGAAGCAGCTTCCACGGAACCTTGCGTTTGGCATGAAACTTTTGACAGGGGTTCATGAAAAAATACTTGAGACATCGTCTCAGGCAATCTGCCTCACTGACGTAAGACGTGGAAGAGACGGATATGTTATCGATGCTGTCACTCATGCTTTCACTGACAACGTTCCTTAGTTTAATGCTTGTACTACTGCGTAATGATGATGTTGACACATCGCTGACACCCTCACTCATGGTAGTCCTCACATCGTGATCAAAGCACTAGGCACAAGCCAGTCTCTTGTACGATGATGACAGCAGTGTCGTCAAGCTACTGACAAATCTGTAAACAGATAACAGTTATCTGTAAACAGAGAGCATTTAACGGACATATCTCAAAAGTAATCACAAAAGGAATGAGAATCATGAACACACAGATATGTAATATAAACATTAATCAGTTTGCAAAGCAGCAGTATGGATCTGAATGATAACTGCCAATCTCCTGCTGAATGTTATGGCAACAAAGGGTGCATGCCTCAACACAATATAGCAGGCAGCTGGCTTCTGAAGGATGGTACTGGAATTGTGGTATTGTGGGCTACATTTGCAGAGGGCAGTAATTTGCAGTTTTCTGGCAAACAACTGCAAATTTTTGAGAGAGAAAATTACAGATGCTCAAGAAGTCAATTTCAGATCAGAGTCGTATGACCAACTAAAACAATTGATACATCAGCACAGTAGTGAAATGTAGCCGCTAAAATTCAAATAAAATTAAACTAGTCTAAAACATGCATAACAACACTAATTCTGGCTAGAGTGAAGAACACGGGAACAAAGAAACTGATCCATCATTATGAGTAGTCATGCCAAAAATATAGTTCCACTTAATTCGCACGTTTGCATGCCATTCAGTGCACATTTTTATGTACGGTTAACACAGTTCACTTTGTCATTATATTTGCTGTTAGTTTAACTATTAATATGCTACTTAGTATATATTTAATGCATGTTTCCACGAACATCACTCGTTGTGGCCATTTGCCTATGGCTCAAAGAACTTTACAAGATCAGTGACCTATGCACATTGCACAGTCATTCACAACTGCTATAAAAATTACTATCATCACCACAAAACGGGTAGGGTCCTGTGAGGGGGCGTTAAAAAAGAATGTGATGAATTGTTTCTCCAGAACAGAATAACTTGGTTCGGAAAGTGTACTTCAGTAATAAATTATTCAAAAATACACAGCCCTAATGCGGCGAACTACTTAAGTGCATACGAGATATCATTGCGCTTCGCTACAGTGAATCATGGTGGATTTTAACAACTTTCCATCTAAGATTTCACTCGTTGTGTGACAAATTTGGTTTAAAAAACAAGTGGCGTATGCTTCTTTCAGGTTTGTTCATCACAACATCATATTCTGTCAGTTATTTAGCGTTCGCAGTCACTGCAAAAATTATCTGTTTCCGCACACTAAAATTAATTAATTATCACATAACAAATCAGTGTCTGACAACCCTCGAGGTCGTTGTCTTGGACTGGACTTCAATCCGGATCCAGGTGCGACCGCACCTGGTAAGAAATACATTTCTAACAATCAAACATGATTAAAATGGATTTTGACAGTGGTCCGATAAGGAAGTCTTGCTGCAATCTGTGGTGGCGGAGCTAATGTAAACTTCTACCCAGCTGTTTATGACAGGAAAATAGGTCAGTATCTGAGATGTACTCGTGACGTAATACACGCGTAGTGCCATTTCACGTGAAAACTTTATACTGCACTCGCACCGTAATTTATGCAGAATTTGCACAACTCCAAGCAATAAAGAAAACTCAAACCATGCGCACATATGCTAACAGTTGGAACATGGAATGTGCGCACCATGTGGGCACCAGGCAAACTTGAACTGCTGGAGAATGAGATGGAAAGATATCGCTTCGATATACTAG
>Ga0209367_1004589_pt1 | contig 19102 bp, 15 predicted proteins | sample WorMetLIZISLAND2_FD_187412 | JGI IMG/M metagenome (GOLD analysis project Ga0209367, IMG submission 187412) | Marine gutless worms symbiont microbial communities from Max Planck institute for Marine Microbiology, Germany - Olavius geniculatus... ...
AGATGTAGAAGGTTTCCATAAATAAAGCTGTAAAATTTCATATTAAAATCCCAAACGGTTGCTGAGAAAACGGCGAAAAAATTTAGGGGTCCACTTTTTCTGCCGCACCCTGTAGTAACCTTACCTTACCTTCAGGGTGGACAGGTTGCATTTGTTCAGTGCTGAGGCCGTATCAGCTCAGCCCAATGCGCAAAGTATTTTAGTCATAAAACAGCAAATATAAATGTACAAAACATCAGTTTATACACTTTTAACGGCAACATTGAAGAACTCGCACATCGAAAACAGCAGAAATCACAAAAGGTGATATTGTTCGCATCACACTGACTGTGCATCAATGTGCTGCTGAATAATATCACCTTTTGTGATTTTTGCTGTTTTCAATATTGCCGTTAAAAGTGTATAAACTGATGTTTTGTACATTTATTATTGTATAGCTCTTGTTTTATAGCTGCGTACCTCTCTGTGTCTGAAATAGACTGGGAAATAGACTCAGTGGATTGATATGCATGATCCTTGACAGCCTGTACTGCTAGCTAATATCGCAGGTGTCAGCATCGGAAGGTGATGAATTAGAACTGGTGGTTCAGGGTCTATGTGCCTTCCTGCTTGGTATATGTGTTGTCTTCAACAGCGACCAAGTTCCCTCCTATAACAAGTCAGTTGTGCTTTGCCTTTTTTCTTTGTGTTTCACATATATCTGTGTATGCAGCATTTGGAATGAGTCTTTTTTTAAATATTTTTATTAGTACACATTTGAGGCTTGGCTTCTTGCAGTAGCAATTATACTTGGTGATGAGACCCAGTTGTAGTTTGCATTTTGCACTAAGATATGGATCGAACGATATTCAGACTTTTGCAGACTTGTAACTTTGCATATCCTTTAAACGCGATAGCTGTGATGAGTGGAGATTTCGTATTTATTGTCATTTTTTAAAACTGAATCATCACTGTGCTAACTGAGTTGTAGTTATCTTGGTATAGTTAATATTTCTGTGTTTTTGATCAAATTTTAAAAAAATTAATAATAACAAGTAATTCTCAAGCAGTGAAGGTAAATTACTATTATGCTGATTTTGGCACTGACTTCTAACTCAGACAAATGAGAATTAGTGCTTATGTCACTGCGTTGAGTGGCATGAATGATATCAGAATGTGTATTATTGACATAAGGACGAGTCTCTGACACTGGCGAAAGTGGTTTTTTGTTGGTCAGTTGTCAATGTCATTGTTGAAAATTGTAGAACCGATTTGCGACACATTATAGAGAAGCGAATTGGCATGGAGCATTTTACGGACAAATTGTCTCAGCTTGCGAAACACGAGTCTTACAGTCACGCAGCCAAGAAACCACAGTTGACATGCAGACAGTCGTCGGAAGTTATTTTCGACTATGAATTCACGAGATTGTTTAAACGTCTGGAAAGTAAGGCTGTCCTTTGTTTATTGTGGCTTTGTTGGCTTTGTTTCATTTTACGTCTAAAGACGTATTCAGAAATTGTTTCCACTTAGCTTTTTTTATTGAGATTGAAAATTGCTTTCAAATTTTGCATTTTCCTTGTAACATAATTATTGCTGGTCATGTATTGAATTAAATTAGTAACGTTAGAAGGTGAATTTTTCAACTCTTTTTTTTGAACTCCTTGCTTTATTGGTAATGTGACCACTTTTGACAATGTTTGTTAACATACAGAATAGCCAGTATACTTTTTCTGCTGCTTTATTGTAATTTCTAGTATCATTTTTGATATTTGGAATGGTTTCTGTATGTGTTCATGATGCATTATTTATGTTATGTTACTGAAGGTGTCAAATTATGGCTGATTTTAGCCAATGTTTACACTTATTTGCTGCATATTATTGGTATAGATTGCCATGTGGCTGTAAAATATGGACCACCGTTTTTTTGCCATGAAATTTGCTTATTTCTGTGAAATTCCTGCCTTTCTGCAGATTGTTTTTGTAATTTGTTATTTTCCAGTGTTTAATTATGTTTTATAATTTAAATCCAATTTTGTAGGTCTTTCTGACAAAATTGTTGATCTTGCATCGGCTTATTACTCCAGCAATCAGCAAAATTGAACTGCAACACAAAAACTGTTTTCCCACTGGTGAAGTGTTGGCTACAGAAATTGATGATTATTGACCATTTGATACGCATACCGACAGGCATTTTCGTACTTTAAATAGTCCAAAAATTTAGGACTCAGGATGCTGCTAAATTTTGGACATTTGCCACGATGAGCCATGAAATTTGGCAAAGTGGATGGTGATGTTAGTGCATGATATGGTTGCTACAGGCGAAGTGCTGAAGTCGGTGTTGCCGTCGGTTGATGGTGACTCCGAGAGGAAATCCGGTCAAGTTGACAGCGCAGTTGTTGACCAGTACAAACAGATCATTCGCGAACAGGTAATAAAAGTACTAGTCCACTGGCTTCTTGCAACTAAACAGTGTCCCCCCGACATATTCCTGACTTTGTTTGGCTAGCTGTGGTAATATAGCTAGGAAAACTAAATAGGGAAAACAGTAAAATAGTATGTTTTCCAAACTCTGCATATTCTAGTCTTTATACATTGTATATTGTTTTGCATATTTCTGGAGTTTTTGTATTATATTGCATTTTATTGTGTAAGCTAGCAGTAATTATGCCATTGGAAGAATAAAATTTGCTTACCATCATGTTCTAAGTGAGAAGATTGGTATTCGTCAGTAAGTTTCAGTGTACCAGTATATTGGCATCAAAAGTTGCAGGTTATAAGCTTATTTCATTTCGTTCTTAAAACTGTCAATATTGATTTTTACATGAGTATATCGCATTCAGGCTTATTTGATATTGCATCGTCAGAGTGAGTGAATAAATGTAATAACGTAAGTTGCGTGCTGGAAGAGCCACAAAGTACGTGTACTCCTTTGCGGAGAATTTTGTTGTCTGTGAGAACTGTTGTGCTAAAGCCAGTCTGTTGTGCTGACACTGTAGGACAGGCAGTTGAATGCTGTGCGTGCTGAACTCTCGGACCTATTGTTACGTAGTTCCGAGACACAGCGGCAGTTAGACGAATCATCGCAGCAGATCCAACAGCTCAGAGACATGAATGCACTGCTCAAAGCACAGAAAGGTATGCACTGCCAGCTCTGTGATGCAGATCTACTTCATGTGGATTGATTGCACGTTTTGATGCGCAGTCACTGTTTTAATTACAGATTAATGATTTATCGCGTGATCATTTGTCATATCGCCCTTGTCCTCCAATAGACAGCATTGTCACATTGATTACTGTCTGGAGGATAACAGGGAAGATTATTAGAACTACCATTATGTTAATTACATATGCATGCGTATAATGGAGTTCTTACAATTTTATGTTTTGTGTTTCTGTAAAGGGTAAACTTTCTGTTTATTGTAAAGTTTAAACTTACTGTTCCATTATTGTGTTCGTGTGCATTCTACCTGAAAAGGCCGTCCCCGAAATGACCTACATTGTGTCAGGTGGTACGTTAAACCCTACTCTCACTCACTCACTCACTCACTCATTCGTTATATCATATTCTATCCATTGTTTTCACCAGGTGGCACCACTGTTTTCAACACTTTGTGTATATTGATTGATTGTATGTTTTAAAGCACAGTCACTGTTTTAATTATAGCTGTAGAAAGTAACGATTAATTATATGATCATTTGTCATATATTCGTTTTTTTGCCATGTGCCAGCACTGTTCTTAACAGGCGACATCTGTTCAGTTCTAGTTCAATTTTAGTTTGCTCTGTAATTAGTTTTTGGTTTAGTTGGTAACGTTGTTGGTTGTATCTACACAGTTAATCAATGGTTGGCCCGGTTAGTACTTGGATGGGTGACCACTGACCATTGGTAAGATGGTAAACTATTGCGATATGTAACCAGCTACCCAGGTCAACTCAGCTTGGCCGCCCCTCCATAGGTGCAATGTGTATCAGCGAAAGCTGAGTTGTTGACAGGTATACCGCATGATGCACTAGCATTAAATCTATGGTTTCACAGTGTAAACTGGTGTCTGGTTGAGGGCTAAGGAAATGGAGATCAGCACTGCCCTGTGGTACTTGAGGACTTTACGTTTTACGTTACTCTGTAAGTTAATAAAAAGGCAGTCCATAACGCATCTTGTTTTTTGTACCATTTTATGTATATTAACTGTATTTCACTGCAGTTAATTGTTCGTATTGCTGTTGTGTTCAGTGGGGACTGGAGGTGGACAAGGTGATACTGAAGACATCTCCCGACTTCACGCAGACTTGCAGATGAAAGACCAGGAACTGCATGAAAAGAACCAGTTGATCAACCAACTGGTAATGGTGATTTTGACCACTTGTAAAAATGGTGATGGCCACCACAGTTGAGGACTGTTGCAGCTGTTATGCTATTTACTGCCACATTGGTTAGGGATAGGGTTTGTCAACTTCTAGATTGCTTCTGGAAGTCAGCAACAGTGTGTAGGCTGCAGAGTTCTGTTTAATTGGTCGTACTCAGGCCCACATGCACCTAGCTATAGCGGCCCCTGGCTATGATGGACAAAAAGCATTAAAAAACAACTTGCGCACATACATCTACACTCAGTTTATTTAGTTTAAATGAACCATTTTCCACAATGTCTCAAGGTTGGGTCATGCCAGATTAGGCTGATTACCAGAAGTTAATTGTTGTGTGCAGTACTTGTACTGGCTAGATGTATTCTCCCCTTCTAACAGCTCATAGCAGAAGTGATGCAGGAAGCCATTAGAAACCTTGCATTTTCAGCATCAGTACTGTGGTCCTGTTGACGCATTTTTATGTGATATAAAAGTGTTGCTATTATTATTGTTGTTGTTGTCATGGCGAGCCCATCAGCCAGTGCCTGTAAGAGGAGAGGGAGGGAGCAAATGCTTCGAAGAGATGAGGAGTTCTACCAGGTTGTCACTGTCCGGGAATACATCTGTGATGTTAGTTGAGTCACCAGAGTAACGCTGCCATTTCGCTTCTTTTTGGGGTAAAATAGAAGTAAATGTTCTCTTATTTTCTTCACAGTACCTGTTTGTGTTAACCCATACATGCCACAATGATGACAGATTGGAGACATGATCTGTCCAATAAAATCTTGGTAAAAGGCTGTGAACCTTCATCTGTTCTCAGCCTCAGTTGGTGGATTGCTGTCTATGCCTGTTGTGATATAGAAGTCGGAACTGACAGCGGCACAGGAGTCTTGTGTTGCAGCGAATGGTCCAAGTGACTCAACAGTCATCCCTGATGACGAGCTGCGGAGACAGCTGGAGCTGAAAGATGAAGAAGTTAAGCTGTATAAAAACAGATATGAGGAGTGCAACAAACAGCTGTTGCAGGCGGTATGTTCAGAATTTTTAAATTATTATTGATTAACACCACTTTTATCAGTTGTCACTATTATGTAATTTTATGTTATTTTGTGTTGCTTTGCATTCATTATAAACTCTTGGATATGAGATTACTGTTTCTGTTTACAGACACTAAGACTATGTTATTGCATAGTTTTGATGTATTTGTATAATGTTAAAAGTAATATATTAGTGTTTAGTATAAAATGTCATGGCAGTGCTCTGACGTCATTGGTTTGGTGATGAGTATGGTGTCTTGCTCCTTTAAAACTTTTGCCTGTACTTTAACAGTTGCTGACAGTTTCCTTTGTTTATGATTCAGCTGTCATGACAGTGTAACAAAACGTTACACCAGCCTGTATTGCAGTTCTAGGAAAATGATGATTCATTTAACCCATTAATCACCACGCACTTCTTCTGGCAGTCCAAAGTGGGTATCATTTACACTGGTCAGTTTTGGTGGCCATAGAGGGTAAAAATTGAAAGTAATAGCAATAGTTGCGGCAGTGTTTGCAGTTGTACTTATGATTGGTTTCATAATCATGGAGTTTTATTGTGTTTGTATGCGAAGTGCTCTAGCAAAGACGACATGGCGAGCCGTGCACTGATAACAGAGAGGAATGCCATGGAAGTGCGGATTGCAGAACTGGAACGGCGGAACACAGAACTTGAGGATCAGATTCATCGTGGATCTGATCCTCTTGAACTACGGCTGCAGCAGCTCGCAGAAGAGTCATCTCAGCTGCAGAAAAAGCTGCGGGTATCTTGCGTAACAGAAAATAATATACAAAATTGCAGGGCTAGAAAACTTAACATTTTTGGACAGAGAAAAATTTTGTAATTGGATGCTGGACAAATAAAAAACCAAGGAAATTAAAATTAAGACTTTTGATGTTTTAGGTTGACTTGGTTTACTCTGTGAATTATTTTGTAGAATTTTTGAGCCACTGTGCTGGTTTACACTTAGTATAAGTTAAGTGTTAAGAGTGCAAATAAATGCTTATAAGTAAAATGTAAATTTGCATAGTGCAAAATATTTTTTGAAAACGTCTATTGAACTAATGTGTCATATTTTGAACTTAGTTGAAGTAAAAGTGGCATGCATTTTTTAAGCTGAGTTATTTATTAAAATACAGTTATAGCATTGTCAGGTCCATACTGCATACTTTTAAAGGCTGGCAGTTTGTGGAATCGTAAAACTTGTAACTAACCGGTAACTGTTAGGAGCTAGAGATGGAAAAGGCAGAAGTTGAAGTGGATCGTGAGCAAGTGATGAATGAAATGCGTGAAGGAAAGAAAGAGCAGGAAGATTTATTGGTTCTTCTGGCTGACCAGGACACTAAACTGAAGACGTATCGCAGGCGCTTGAAGGAGCTTGGAGAAAAGGTAATGCTAATGACATATGAAATGGCGCTAATAATAATTATTGCTAAAGCGTGTTAATTCTGTGTTAATTCTGTTGCCTAATGATGACTAATGTCCATCTTGGGGTAAACATAAACTGTGAACTCTTAAGTCTAAACGGAACTTTCTTACAATTTTGCCATTTGGAATAGCCATGTCTATCAGTGTCTTGTAAACTTGGTGTTGTCTAATCTTAAATCCTTATCTGCCTGTTTTTCCTGTTTTCGTGGTACTAGCTCAACCATATTTGAAGTGATGTAGTACTCGAGTTTGGCATTAGACTTGAGTGATGCCCGAGTGTCTTTTATAGGACTCAGACTTGGATTTGGATTTTTGTGACTTTGACTTTGACTTATGAGACAGAGTGCTGTGTGACTTGGAACTAACCGCACCATATTGATTTTTTGTATTTTAATTGTTTTGTTAACATAGCATCAACAGACTTTAGTGTTGACTAATTTCTTGTAGTGTTCTGTTATGTTGCTCAAAATCTTATTACAGTATTTTACAAACATTCTGTTTTGACGAGCTCATTAGACTTGGACTTGAACCTGAATCCTCATGTCTTGGACTCAGAGCACATTATTCAGACACTAAGCCATTGGACTTCCAAGACTCAAACTTGGACCCTAAGCCATTTTACTTGGATTTGGTATCAGATTTAGACTGAGTGGACATGACTTCGTCACCGCATATCATATGCTGAAAACATCGTTAGGGTTTCTCGGTACGTGGAGTAGTTGGAGCTTGTAATGTTGAGTAAAATTTGAGCTTTCTAGTTCTGAATTTTTTTTAAACTCTGGAATTGCATTTGTTGTTGTGCAGATTGAGGATGACGATGACGATGATGATGGCGATGATGATGATGTTGATTTGGATGCTGATGACAACGTGGAAGATGGTCACGAATGAAATCAGATCTCTCAGCCAATTACATGAACTCTGTCCAACATGGATGATAACACTACCATAGCCTGAACAAAAAGGGGGAATGCTGGGCAGTGTGTTCCTTACCTCCTTGTTCAGTCTGTATAGATGCCCCACATGAATTTAAAGGCTACGTGTTAATTGTGCAGGTAGAAAGAAGAATACGCTGTGGCCAATAAGTGTCAGGAAAATTAGTAAAATTGGTGACACCAAATGTCACATGTTGAAGCTAAATTCGATTTCCACAGGGGCGCTGCCTCAGGTCTTTAGCTGTATTTGATGGGACTCACTTTTAGGGGGGATGGAGGGAGAGGATGGGCAAAGGGATAGAGGAAAAGGAGAGGAGGGAAGGAAAAATCAAAAGTAAAGTGCAGTTCCCACTTCTTCATTTGATCCTACTTTGACCACTGACCGGAGGGGTATTATTATATGCTTTGTTATGCTTCTGACGCTGGTGTGCATCAAAAAGAGCACTTCTCCACAGTGGTGGCGTCCGCTGTTGTGCCTGTATTTTGGCCTGTCAGAAAATTTGTTTCTGCTGGAAAATTTTCATCCAAAATACAATATTTGCGGCTGAAAATCCCCCATTTTGGCGGAATGTATGGGCAAAACTGAAATTTTGAGCACCCGTAGTCTTCTCTGTCAGAAGTTTGCTATGTGTGTGTCAGAAAACTTTTTGCCCCCCGAGCCTTTTTAACCTACAATGCGTCTGCTTCTGCCCCTTCCAGATTTACACAGTATGAGTTTATTTGAAACAGAGTGTAGGGTAGGCAGTTAGGCTTGCTGCTGAGATTTATATCCCAATTAAAATTCGTATTTGACAAGATCCAACATTGGAATTCCTGGGTTGCAATTTCCACATGCTTTGCCTGCCTTTAAATTATTGTTAGCCCCTTGCAATGAACATGCTCACGCATTATGGCTATGCTGCTGCTGCTGACTTTGTTACTTTTAGTGGCATCGAGGCAAACGGCGGTTTTCCATTTCCCTTTCAATTTTAGTTTGTTAGAAAATGTTTGTGTAGGAAAATTTCCCAAAATACGTTTTGGAGGATTTGGAGGTAAAATTAAAATTTTGAGCACCCAATCCAGCCGTAATCTTCTCTGTTGGAAAAGTGCATCTTTCCCCTTTCCCCAACTTTTTAACCGACGACGCCGCTGGTTCCTTCTATGCAGTGTGTCAAAACCGTCTCGCATGTTTAACTGTGTTATGGCAGTTGTTTCATTGCTTTGATCTGGTCATGCTGATACGATACATAGGTGCCAATGTGTGCAAGTGTTGTGTTTGCAACGAGTGAGTATTATAGAACATCAGTCAAAAGTTGGACTTTTTTAATTTTAAAAATGTAGATTGCAATTCGCGAACGTTTTAAACAGTCACGACGTAAAAACTGCGTCCATGAAAGATATTAATAGTGAACACAGTTTTTGTAGTACTGTGCAGATCAATTTGGAGCAATTTCTGCTGACTTTACACACATACATATATTATATATCTGCAGCAGCATGTGTAACATCTACTGCATTAAATTCCATGTTTACTTGTATTTTTTGAGGTGGAACAATCTGCACTTTTGACGTTGTTTTCTGTAACCAAATAGTTCACAATTCAGAAAAAAAAATTTGAGTGTACAAAATTAGCCGTTTTTCTTAATTTTTTTGGAGTGTGCTAACTGGCCATTTGCGTTTCGATTTGTAGTGTAACATTACCTCTGACAGATGTCATTGTACATAATGTTTAATTTGTGTATATTAGTAGGCCCTATTACTAGGACATAGTATTCTTTAGCGTTGCTCACGTGAGTAAGTGAATTGGTATTTGTCTCATTTGATGTGCATCTAGAAAGGTTGATGTTTAAGAAAGCGTCAAATAATTTTTTCGTGTTACTTGTGTACATACTGGTTTAATTTTGAGGTTGTAATAAAAGTTTGTTATCGTTTTGATTCCATTTTGTGTGTGACTGTTTAACTGTTGCATGCTAAACTTTATGTGTTTCTACACTCTTGGCTTATAGGTAAAGCTACAATGCATTTAATAATCATCATCGTCATAAAACGCAGTTCTTTTCTCGGTTGCTGTCAGCAACTGATAGGCCTACTTTGGTGGCTCATGGGGCGGCGCTGATCTTCGTTTCCTTAGCCCTCAGCCAGACACCAGTTTACAATGCAAGACTGCATATACAGGGGTTAGTGCATCGAGCTGTGTGGCTCTCTACGTCCCAGCTTTCGGTCCCAGCTTTCGCTGGTATTCATTGCACCTAGCCACGGAGGAATGGCCAGGCTGAGTTGACCTACTTTGATGATAGTGCTATATCATAACTTGCATGAGAGACTTATTTCAGTTTGTTGTGGAAGTTTTGGATGTGATGTGATTAACCTCTTTACACTTCTTGCCCGCCTCTCTGATTATATATGCTTGTCCCATACGGGCTCACAACTTGAAAACAAAAAGCTGTATAAACTCCCAAATCTGTGTGAACGTTCTGTAGAACACAAGTAACTGGTGATGGGTGTGCCATTTTCAGCTCTAATGACTGTCAGGAGTAGATTTTAAGGCTGTGGTTGCGCAGTTCTAGGCGGACGGCCGCATAATATGTTGGCATTGGTATGACATATTCTTTCTAGTATGTAAATGTTACCTCTATATTGTTTGCCGAATTAATAGGCCTAGGCCTATTATTAATGCACGCATACTACGTTGAGAGAAACTCGACTGTTTATAAACACGCAGTGTATAACATTAAGCTGTTAAAATGTCTGTTCAACTTTCCAAGTATATGAAAACTGAAAAGATGGACATATATATATACAAACAGCTGGATCACGAACATTCAAAGTCACACAAAACACACACGCAGTGTTATAATAAAGTGTCATCAAGTTGTCTTTGCTATGTATGCAATGATCTGAAGTAATGAACTGTATTTATGGCAAATATGTACAGGAAACAATAAACAAAATTATTACAATAAACAAAACAGAAATCAATCAGTGAAGGAGTTGATTTATCAGTCATCATCTGGAGGTCAAATAATACGCATCTACACGTGGCCAAGAGTAGTTAACTGTGTGACGTCAGCAGAGCGGGCCGAGCATAGAATATTGTTGAACCGCTTGAGCTTCTTGGACAGCAGTCGCTTCTGTCCGCAGGCCAGGTCGACTCCCTGCGTGCCACGGCGACGGTGGGGGCGTGGTCTCGTTGCCATGGCGATGGTGGTGGCTTCGTCGTTGCCATGGCTACCGCGGATGCTGGGAAGGCAGCCGGTCGGCCGTGGTTGGCCGGACACGACGGCAGCGGATCTGTAGCGATGGCACGACGGAACGGCACGTCCAACGGAGGACGGAGTCCGCGACCATACGAGGTGGTCGGCGTTCCGGTGAACCGATGGATCATTGATCCGCCGAGCGTCGAACGCCGTCAGCGGATCGGCGGATCGTCGGACGTGCGGGGGTCGAGTGGACTGACAGCGGCAGTGTGTGCAGCTCGTTGTCCGATGTTTACGCTGATGATGATGTGCTCGACCAACGCGTCCTGCTGTGTCCACCTGAGTAAGCAAAAAAATAAGCGAGCAAGTTTTATTCTGTCAGTATAGAAATTGCCGCAAGCTAACAAAATGTTAAAATACGGTGTACAATGTGCAAAGTCTAGAAGTACGCAATAGGCGTAAAACAGACCCTAATGCCCAGAAATACAATAGGCCTATATATAACAGAACAAAATTGCGGCCAAACCGCTGCAGATAGACATGGTGGACACATCGTATCAAGACTCGATCGTTAGTATCGTCGGCCAAAACATGCTAATGAAACACAAACGAGGTGATATTGTAATGAACGATTATGCAATGGAAGGAAGAAGATGGACGGTGGACACTGTACCTGGAGGACGAAGGCACCGCCAGTGCTCGGAGCCACACATCTGCGCTGCCGTAGCCTTCTATCACAGCGAGATCGCGGTCGCTCGTCGACGTATAACTCGGAGTCACTAGACAGATCGGACAGGTCGGGCAGTGAGCCGCGTGTCGCGTGCAGTGAGATGATGCTAGTTGACTGGATTTCGTCGTCGTCGTCGTGGAGAAATCTACCAACTGATCGTCGTTGTCGCACGTCGATAACTGGCCGCTGCTGACGTTGTTCCAGACGGGCTCGGGCGTGCTGACGCCGTAGCGGTGTCGTGCCGTCGCAGCACCGCCTATACACAACCACGGTCATAGGTAATCAATTAATTTTAGAAAATAGGCCTGACTAGTTAGCTAAAAGAGTACTTTATCAGTTAATTACAATAACAATTAATTTGGTTAACCGAGAAAAACTAACTCTAATCCTAATTATAATTACTAGCAAAGTACCCGTCCTACGGGCGGGTTACTTTGCTAGTGAAATGAGTGCACGCAAGAGTTTGGTCACTACTGCGCGCCAAGGTAACACGACCGCCGACGACTACGTAATGAGCTTCATCTGACGGCTGCCAGCGCCATAAAGTCGTTTCACATTTCAGCATCATTAAACATCCAAAACCTGCATGGTTAATTGTCTCATAACGTACTTGCTGTTTGTGTGCGCAATTAGACTTGAAAGCAAAATGCAGGGGGGGGTCGATTTAATCAGGGAGGCGATGTTTTTTTCGCGGCAAACCTCGCTCCCGGGATGATTCTATCTTACCAAGGGGGCGACATTTTAAAGGGTGCTATGCTATTTTGTGACACCGACACACGTCGCAGAGACTATGAAATTCATGGCCGGCCTTAGGCTGGGACCTTTAAGTGGCCGTCATTCACCAGATGTCGCCACGAAGCTGAGCAGTACTGACGAACTTGACAGAATCAGCGGGGAAAGAAGACCCGGCAACTCAACCCCCGCCCCCTCAAGCTGCCCGTGGGGGCAGGTGGGAGGCAAGGTGGGAGCACGTACTTAAGGCCCAAGGACTCAAACGCCGCGGTCGGGGTTCGCGACCGTGCAACAGGGAAGGTTCTAGAGGGGGCTGACAGACAGACAGACTTTCCGCGCATTATAGTAAGACAGACAAGCTAATTCTAACTGAATTTCACTAAACTGACTGACAGTGAAAGTCACTTTTTTATTACGTAGTCATTTAGTCATCTATTATGCGGCTTATACACAAGTTAAGTCATTCACTGTAACAATGGCGAATTGCAAATGTGGGAAAGTCACGTATCACTGTATATTTACCGACATCACTTGTGCCGATTTAACCTATGTCTAATTCTAATTAATTAGCATCATCTAATTCTAATTCCACTCAACTAATGACGGGAAAAGCTGAATCTAGTACGAATTGATTCTGCTGTAACTTTTTGCGAAGTGTGAAGTCCAATTAATCACTTTGCTCTGAAATGTTGCAACTATTACCTATCGCTGCTGGATGGCGACAGCGGTCGGGGCAGGTCTCTGTATCTGGGCGGCAGCACTGGGCGACGGCTGACCGGCGGTGATTCGGGGGGTACGGGCGACGCAGGACGCTGTACGCTGGTGGCGTCGCGCAGCGTGCTGTGTAGTGGATAATTGAACGTGCTGTGAAACGCCCCTGACGAAGGACCACAACCACCGGCGCCGGCGAGACTGGACAGCTGCTCGCGTGGTACATGGCTCGTCGACGAGACCACACTGATTCGACTGACGTCACACAGTGCTACCGCCGCCGACGATGAGGGCTTCGACGGTCTGATGACGTCGTCGTCGCCGCCGTCTAGACCTTCCGCTGGGCCCGACGAGGTCGCCGTCTCGACGCCTGAACTGCTGGTGCTGTTGACATCCGGTAGCATGCTGCTGTCGCTCGGCCACACCGACGTGTTGGTATTGTTGTTGTTATTGTTGTTGTCGTCATCGCACGACAGTCTCGCGACGACGGGTGTCGTCGTCGTCGTGTCGCCCGGGCCGGGCGAGGTCGTCAGAGTGTCGAAGAAGCGACGCGCGTGCTCGAGGCGTGAGCGAGTTATCGCCTGACCTCCTCCTCCACTCAGCGGGCTGAGGTAGGACGCGATCACTGAGCCCAGACACTGCTGGTAAAGCAGATCGTCGTGCTTAGAACGAGTCGTGGGCGACGACAGCGACGACGGACTTGCGACCGTTCTCTGAAGTGTCGTAAGATCGTCGCAACGTGCGACTCGAGTAGGAGTGTTCTCCTTGTCTTCGTCGTCGACGTCGTAGTTGACGTCGCCCGCCTTGTTGCGTCGTCCGGTGGTTCTCGACTCCGACGCGGTCAAACCCTCGCGCCTCCGTCGTCGTGGCGGTTTCCTGATGACGTTACGACCAGTCGCCGCCAGAAACACGTCACAACCGGAAGTGGAATCGCGCCCGACCGAGCCAGCAACTTCCGGGATCAGATGAACGCAGCGAGACGCCATGATGTCGACGTGCTGACGCAGTTGTACGCTTTCCGCTACCAAATCCACCTGCGAAACAGACAAACGCACAAAATATGTTACTTCGTCTAGATAAAATAACTCCTTAAACACAAGATAACTATAAATATGTTTTCGCATTTGACCGAATATGACGGCAAACACTGCTTGTACTGCAGTTACTGCACACTAACGCCATTAAGCTGTAAAATGGAGCAATATATTCCATTATCACATTAAATGCCACTTTCTGAAGTAAATTATAAACCTATTGAATTTACATACACAGAGTTAACAGGATTTCGGTAGTGATATTGCTTCTGCGCATATTTTCGTATTTAACGAGAAGTTTCAACTGGGAGTGAGTTCGGATTCGACTTACACAGCCCCGTGGAATTTTCATTTAAAAATCAAACGCAGCATAATGCTCGTGAGACTGCGCAGCAGTTTGAAATGCAACACCACGCATACTTGAAATCAACATATAAATGTCTAATCGGTCGTGTTTCTGTACAACTTACAAAGCGTTAAACCAGTAGGCCTATCCGTGGGCAGCGGGCGACAAGCGACCAATGCTTGGCAAGCTGGCTGCCAGCTGCGGTTATACGGTACGCCACTCGCGCGAGTTATTACGCAATCAAGCATTGCCGCTAACAGCGGCCGCACACGTTGACGACGAAAATACAATGTGCCGGGATTGTGCGGGTATTGTGTGATGATGTGGGGAATATATCTACTTTCAGACGACAATGGTTCGAAAACTATGTCTGGTTCATAAAAATGTGAATATTCTGAATTATCATTTAGAAATTATTGACTAGTATTTTACATTATACAGTTTTTTTTAAATTTTGCATGCAAATTTTACACAAATTAAAATTATTTTGCTCTGAAATAACATAACAATTAATTATACAATTATTATTAATAATTATTCTTGTAAAATATTATAACTTACAAGGTATTACAAAATGTCGTAGTGATTAACGTTTGTCGAGATTATGAAAAAAAACTGTTCAGGATTATAAACTTCTCTGATATATTTGGTTAACTTGAAAGGCAGGATACTACCACATCCACAGCCCGGTGGGACACCACGCAAAATGTTCTTTACTCCATAAAGGCATCTTGTTCAGAAGCCAAGGTAACTATAGCAAAAGAATGTCTCCATTTTTCACTGAAAATTATATCCCAGAGTCAAGAAGAAAAGCAGAGAAAAAACTTGTATTTGCTCACTACGCTATCGTTACACCAGATATATTCTGTAAGGTCAAAAATGGTCCAAATTTATTTTCAGTCGGAGCTTCGTCCCTGAGCCTGTGGGTAAACTTACGACGCTCTCCAGACCCTGTATATCGGCCGGGAAAAATAACATTCCAATTCCCTTTTCCACCCATCGGGTGCGGCGTTTCGTTGGCTGCAGTGGAGTCAGGGCCTTAATTCCAGCCAATATTGACGACGAATCGACGCCATTGCATACTGGATGTGTTAAGTTGTTATCACGTCTCCCGACCCCGACGTCTCACTGTTAAAGCGCTGGCGACAAACCATGCAGACATTTGATTCCAGGACGCAACGGATAATGACGCAATCACGCAATCCGCAACATAAGACCCTTAATCCTCACTGTCCCTAGCTATACCTACGACGCCACGGATACAATGTCATGCATATGGCCGTGTAAGTAAGCAGGGTGTCGGAGAACAGTAGTCTATGCATGGATAAGACTCGGCGTTGCGCAACAACAACGGAAGCAATAGAACGTGCGGGTATAATGACTGACGCAGGACGGCGGAGTAAGTCGATTCACACGACTGACGGCTGGGCGCATAATGAGCGGATTGCCATAGCAGCCCGATCCGGTATAGCTCGCAAGGGTATTCAGACGTCACACATATACTGTTGATGTTGTGTCACACGTTTCACGGTGGGGGAGGGGGGGGGTAAAAATCTTTCTGTCGTAAAATCGATGTCGCTCAACAACATTAGAGGTCATTGTTAACGTTATGCGACATACTCGTATACTTGCGTTTTACTTACTTAATCACTTACTGCGTAGGTTTTGTCGAAGAAGATTTTACCGTGGGGTATGTCTGTACATCACCGGAGTGATGTTTTCGCGTAAGTCTGTTTGTTCGCGAAATTACTCAGATATAAATATTTTTCCAAAGTTTTGGAAGGTAATGTGTGGCCAATAAAACATATCGATAAGATTCCGCAGACGATCCGGAAATGAACTTGAATAAGTCTCGCCAGAGGTGTGTGTTCTCCGGGTGTTTCTAGGACCAAAGCAATTTGACAAACGGCGGAATCGCTGACCACGCCGCTCCGCGTTTGCGTTCACCAGGTGACAGCGTAAAAGCTGCAATTTAAAGCTGCACGTTTAGACTGGGGACTCAACCCCCAAATCTCCCTTTCCCCTAGGGGGTCAGGAACTCCCATCTAACCACAATGTGTCATCAGACCAGCAAGTGTATGCGCCAAATGGCATCTAATCCGTCGAAAGGTTCAACAAGGTAGACAAATGAGACAGACGACAAACAGACAGACAGACCACGCTACGGAGAAATGCGTAAGAATAGGCGAAATCGCTTCCGCTGCAAAAACGATTCCACCGAATAATGTAAACTGTAACCAGACCGCTATACGGCGCTATAACGCACGTGACGATCATATAACACGGTGCGAGGTAATTACGTTAATAGAATATAAGCTTACGCCTACATGTTTTGTGCCATCCACTTGTCAGACATTTAATTTACAGAAGGTATAGTCTATACACAGTGTACATTACAATGCAACACCTCCTTTCACGCAATGCCGCAGTGGCGAGCGACAACTGCATGCAATCATGGGTTTATTAGCCTTATCACCGTGTCACTCAGTGGCAGCCTATATCCCGTGACGGTAAAGACTCGCTCCCAATATCTATAGGCTGTACCAGGTATTCTGTGTCGAGTAGCACGTTAAGCTCTGTTCGCTTACACCCCCCCCCATTATTCGCTTATTAGTAGTCAGTATCAGCATGATATCGAGTGACAAATTCTGCTCAGTCAATAGTGAAAGACGCACGCGAAGAGAATATGGATCCGACTTGCAATCAGTCGAAATTGACGTGGCGGCAATTAAAAGGGCGTTTTGGCGCCCGCCGCACTTCTGATTCAATTACAGATTCACGCCACCGAGTGAGAGGAGCGGGCGAGCGCACCTTGGAAGCTGGGTGGTCTCTCTGGTCAAGTGATAACCTGTCTAGGCCCCTAGTTTTGTCAGTGTCCACCAGGACAGAAGGGCGCAAACCTGGCGAGAAATCTACGAAACACGCAAGCAGATCTGTGTTCTGCGATCAAAGATGAGTTAAAGTGATTCGTCGTATTACTTCGAATAAGAGAAGATGAGTACAAATAGCCAAAAAAGATGATCGAAAATAGTCAAAACAACTATAAAATAGCCAAAACAAAAACGACTTAAAATTGCAATTGAATCTTTTGCACGAAATAGCATAAAATCGCAAAAAAACACAGCAATTGGGACCGGTAGTTATACTACTGTGTTCCCCAACTCCAGAGGGACGCGTCCAGTGCCCCCACCACTGCTTCTTGGTATCGTTCACGCCTATATGACTGGTCACTTGTTCTGAGCTGATGGGACAGAAATTTGCAGCGACGTTAAGACAAGACACCTGGCGAGTATATCATCCGCTAATTACCAGAGCTGTCATCCCTCATGCCACAAATGTCCAGTCAGGTTTGAAATGCGGTGAGACATGAGATCTGATTTGATGCTGCTCGTGTTTCTGCTGATGATAATTATAATAAGCGACAACGCCCACGGCTAACAAACTTTTCAGAAATATTATAAGATATCGTGTTTCGTTCGCCTTTAGCCAGTTAATAAACTAGTGAAACTAGACATAGTATTACTCAGTTGCCGTCTTTAATCAAGTACATTTTTACTTTTTAAACTCAGCGCTTATGGTATGAACTATAAAAAGGAAACGGCATAAACGTCATGTATGAGCTTGACCTAATATTTTTTCTGGTCATGATAAGAATTTCAGCTGTGCAGCCAAGCAGGCGATGCTAGGCATCAGTCCTTCCTTCAATTAATTACTGACATAATTAACGACGATGCTCAGCGGAACTGCTGTCTTGGTCTATGACAGTGACAGTGAAATGCTGTAGCGTAAACGGTCGCTAACATGTTGCAATGGGCGCACTGTCCAGGAAGGACGAAAAAAGCCGTAAATAGCAAAGTCCAGAGGTTTGGGTATATAAAGTTACAACGGAGTTGCTATCTTGCTAAGTTGCTATAATCCTTCCACTGTCTGTAACGGCTTGGCTGTAACATCCAAATCTCCTCTTACCGTGGGTTGTTGGTAAAAAGCGTACAACGTAAAAAGTAAAATTGCAAACGGGTAAAAACGTAAAATCACTTTGTCAAAGTACTTTAACACGCTGCAGCGTGGGAGATGCTTTCCACACCTTGTGTGCACCTAGTGCCTGATCACATTCAGTGGAAGTGTCATCTGTATAACAGTACTGGGGATCAGATTGGGGTACAGTGTCCAGAGCGACCGGTGCCTACGATGGCTGCACTATGCCTGCATGGGCATCCAGAGGAGGCCCAGAGGGGTGTTTTTCTGTTCTTTATGTAAGTAGGCAAATGACTCTGTGGTTGGTGCTCCTGATTGGTGCTAGGTTCTGAGTACTCGTTTGTGATATCGATTGAATAATTTCCGTGCCTATGGACGATGGTAAAGCCTTTCTGCTATAAATAGGGACACACACAGTGGTTTAGCTGATCACTCCTACGTCTCTAGGGACGGAAAACATAGGCGGCGTCAGAGGTGGGGCAGGGCAGATGCCCCGTGCCCTTGCTCCTGCCCCCCGCTGCTCTCACGAAAAATTTTGATGGTAATAGTGCCCTGTGGTAACCATACACATGCCAAAATGTGACTTATTAAACATCATTTTTGCAAGACAACACACATATCTGTGATCTTTGCAATATATTAAAGTAATTAAAATATTACAAAAAATAATAATATAA
>Ga0209367_1004590_pt1 | contig 19101 bp, 13 predicted proteins | sample WorMetLIZISLAND2_FD_187412 | JGI IMG/M metagenome (GOLD analysis project Ga0209367, IMG submission 187412) | Marine gutless worms symbiont microbial communities from Max Planck institute for Marine Microbiology, Germany - Olavius geniculatus... ...
GTGAGATTTATTAAAAAGTCTCACAGATTCCCACAAGTACTTAATTGTAACTAGTATCTTGTTGGGGATGGCTGATGAGCCCATATGGAGGCTTAAGCCTACGGGGCGGTATAGCTGCCCTGCCCCGCATTGGAAATTGGCCCCCATGCTTCAGACACACTTAATTCAGTTTGTAGTTCATGGATTTCAACGAAATATCGTACACTGCACTATCTTAACATTACTTATGGTCGCACCCATAATGACGTACGCACGTTACCGTGTGTGCTCATTGTAATGTCATTATGATGTCAGTGTTTGTTTGCATTAAGCTTACGTTCAGTACATTGTTATTGACAAATGGATCAAGCAGCAGCGTACCCACTTTAAACTAAGAGCTTGCGTCGAGGCCAAAGGTGGCCACTTTGAGCTCAAACTTTAAATGTTGCATCAGGGTGATTGTCTCCATGACTTGTTTCAAATTTTGTAAATACATATCAGGTATTAACGATTTTACACTAACTTATCTGTAGGGGGCCGCTAATTTTGGAACACGGTATATTTGTAGTTTTGAGCTTGCTGTGGATGTGATGGACTACATGGACGACCTGCTTGGCCTACAGTCAGCAGGTAAGTAACAGCAGCTGTGTTATGTGTTTAGTGACCATTTTTAATAATTTGCTATGTTTGCTAACACACAAGTGCTATAACTTTTGATTTATTCTAAACTTAGTAGTATTGTGTGAAATTATTGTTAGTATTGTATATAATGAATGAGGATAATTGTGATAAGACTGATAAAGTGTTTTCTTTTTATGTTCAATCACACACAACGTGAACAGTTTGCAGCGCTATATTTTTGTACAATTATGTTAATGTTGGCATGTGTACCGTGTAATTTGTTTTGCATATTGTGACCGTCAGTCATAGAACTGGATACTGATGCTTGCCACTGTTGCTTGGTAAAGTGATGCAAAGTGCATTCAGTCTATAGAAAGTCCTGCTCCAACTTTTCAACGATTGGTGTTATGAAATTAACTCAGTATTATTAATGCAAGTTACCAATATGGGTGCATTACTGAAGATTTTCACTGGGATTTTTTGCTTATTTTGGATGTGAAATTAAATCGTGAACAGATGTGGACCTGTTGATGATATCACTGTATTTTACGCGTGACAGCAGATACTGCTGTAGCTCGTCTTAGCCATCACAATTCAGTCCATCTGTCCGTTCGTCTGTCACTCGAGTTGATCAGTCAAAAACTGTGCAAGCTAGGATCACCAAATCTTTACCATTGGCTGCCTGGAAGACTCTAGTTTTAGGATCCGTAAAGCTTTTTCATAAATTTAAAAGGATACACCCGAGCGAGGGAACTAAATGAGAAGGGGTAGGGAAAATTTGCAATTTTTGGCTGATAAGTTGCTGTATCTCAGAAACGGTGCATGATAGGGCCTAGGTTACTATTAATCACTAATAGGAAGTCGTACATGGGTTGTCGATTGACACCGAAAGCAGTGATCTTGGATGATCATGAACATTAAAGTCGAGGTTTTATGAATTTTTTTGGTGATTTTTGGCTGACTCATTCGTGACACATGGCACTGTATAAACACGTTTTGGTTTGACTGTGTCATGCAGAATGTAAAACCCTACTCACTCGCTCACTGATAGATAGATTGATTTAATTTTATTTATTGATTTACCAATTTATTTGGTTTTTTCGGTTTGTCCATTCATCCATTAGTTCATTGGTTTGTCGGTTAGTATTGATAGATAGATTTGATTTGACTGCTGCGTCAGTGTTTGGTTCGCTGGACATGTCACGTGCCAACTCAATGACCAGCAGTGGACAGTGTCGACTGGCTCCACTGATACTCTGCATTCAGGACTCTTGTCCACTCTATGACTTCATTGTCAAGCTTCTCTTCCGACTTCATTCTAGTCAGTTGTGCATCCTCTCTGTGCTTATTTCTTCTTACAGTTTTAACTTCATTGTACAGGCCTCCCAATGATCCTGAAAATCGTGAAAATTCTGAAATTTAAAGTTTGCTTTTAAATGTATTGAAATATGCAGATTTATTCTGAAAATCATGCACAATGAAAAAATATGTTTATTTTGTAAAGTTATTGACATATGATGTTCTGGTGTCCATTAATGACATTAATCTTGTTTAATGCCTGGCAGAGAGTATTAACTTTCTCTTTGCAAACCTTGAAGTCATTGTCATCTTAAGTTTTGAACACTTGTTGTACTTACTGGATTAACTACTTGAAAATGTTCTGATAAAAAAGTGTTCTGAAATTTTAGGGTTTGTGGTGCCCTGAAAAGAATTTTGTAGATTGGGAGATGCAATTGTATCATTCTTTAACAGAACTTTCAACAGAACTACTTGATTTCAGCCGATGGATCATTGGTTACAATTTCAGTATTGTCAGTCCATAAAGTGGTGCTTATGCACCTTTGATTTGTGCTGATGTGCCGTTAAGAAACTACTCATTCACTGTTCACAACATTTAGCACTGTATGAATGTGTTTTGAGTGTTTAATTGACTGAGTGATATTCAGCTAAGATGAGCTTGTTATTTGGCATTGTGATTTATATTTTATTTTTGTTAGGTCTGCCTGCGGACACTTTAAGTGGACACAGAGATAGATTCTATACTCAGTACCGCACGTATGTATTTACTGCTGCTGTTAGCAGTTAGTTGTATGATTGTAATTTTAGATTTTGTGTTATTGCTTTTATCTCAGAATTATTTTATAGAAATAAATGCAGTACAGATCTATATTTTTTTGATGCTTTGCTGTCGTAAGTTCATGACTGTCTGGAGGATAACAGGGAAGATTATTAGAACTACCATTATGTTAATTACATATGCATATGTATAATGGAGTTCTGACAATTCTAGGTTAACCTCATTTTTGTATTTTTGTGTTTTGTGTTTCTGTAAAGGTTAAACTTTCTGTTTATTGTAAAGTTTAAACTTACTGTTTCATTGTTATGTATTTGTGTGCATTCTGCCTGAAAAGGTCGTCCTCGAAATGACCTATACTGCGTCAGGTGGGACGTTAAACCCTAATCAGTCACTCACTCACTCACTGTCGTAACTTTGCCACAGAGTGAATGTGTAAATAAATGTTTAATAAAAGGACTTTCAACTGGTTTTATATTTGTGCAATATTTAGCCACAATTTCTGGGAGTTTTCTTTTGAGATCCAGCTTAGCCTGAACTAATTTAATGTCGACTAGTTCTGGAATAAAGGCTGAATAAGCAAAAACCAAATGTGATTTGGTAATTTGGCAATTTGATGCTATCGGTTCAGTTTTTGATATAAATTGGTGTCTTTTCTTACAGGTTTGATGTGAATTTTAAGTTTTCCTTAACAGTCTCTCCAGTATCTGCATACACGTATCAATCGTATTATGTTGGGAATGTATTATTCATTCATTGTCAGTTTTTAGAAATTTGTATTAGTTTTATGTTGTCTCGAGCTGACATGCATCATTGATTTTTTGATTAAAATGTTTTCTTGTTCGTTATTTGTGTTGTGTAGTCTGAAGCAGTTTTATGCCAGCTCAAGCAATCTTCAGTATTTCAAGAATTTGATTAAAGTTCCATCACTGCCAGATGTATGTGTGATTTGTTTTGTTGTTGGCCTAACTGTTTTTTTTGCCCAATTTAACAAATTTTGTGATCTTACTGGTGTAAATGTTGGAAATTTGGAACAGATACAGGACTTAGGAATTACTCAACTCTTTGTATTGATAGCACTTATTTTATTGCCCATTTTGGCTAAAGATATTTTATGCATTTGTTCTCACGTTATTTCGGTGCTGTGATAGTAAAATGTGCTTGTTTCTCTATGGCATGAACTCACATCTCTATTGTTGTTCTGTAGTCACCGCCAAACTTTCTGAGAGCGTCAGATCTTGATAGTCACGTGAAGCCGATAGCCGTTGTGCCTGAGCCGGACATATCTGATCTAGACTCGGAGGCTGATATTGCCGAAGCACCTGTTGAACAGTTGATTGATACCTCTTCAGTATCGTCATCATCTCAGGTAAGCATGTTATATAAATATTTATTCACAGTAGTAGTCGCACAGAGACAGTACAGTACGGTCAGTTACAGTAACAAACTGAAAAAGTCTAACAGGGAAAAAATACACAGTTTATTGTTTTAATATTGCAAGTCTATTAATGATCAAGTAAGATGAACATGACAGTGTACAAGTAAAAGAAAATTTTTTTAACTTGAGCTTAATTTCCAGGCACATAGAACACTACGAATTTGAATGAAATCGTGCTATCTTTTTAACTTTTTACCTACTTTCAAAGGTGACTTAGCATTGTGTTAATGATCTCATCGTTTTCGTTGCATGCAGGAAGAGATGTTTGGTCAGAATGGTTTTCAAGCAATGCCTGTCCCTGATGAGAGGTACATACTGTTTTATTTTTATTTTGAGATTTTTGAAACAAATACAAAGATAAAGTGTACTTAAAACTAATTATCGGTAGAGCAGAGCTGTTTGATTAACCTGTTGAATACTGCATATTTATATCATTTCGTCATGTCGAACTTTTTGTGGTGTTATTATTATCATTACTATTATTATAGCAGCGGTCAACTGGGAGTATTTCAGATGGTGCAGCAAAAGCAAATAGTTAACTAGGCGTCATACATGTATATTGTATGTATTAAATTCTGGCAGAGCTAGAAGCATGTAGGCCCATTGCCAACCTGTTATGTGGCTGTCCTTTGACCTTAACTTTTGACCATTTGAGTGAATTCTACCCTGGGGAACACTGACACCAACTTTGGTTTTTTCTGTCCTTTCATTTTTGAGTTAAGAGGGGATGGACAGGCAGAATGATGGATGGATGTGCAAGACATGTAATGTGCAGCATTGAGTCAGATACCCAAAAACTCTACTGCCTGGTAGGTTTCTGGGGTAAACCCACCTAAAAAACACTAAAAACCTACCCAACAAAACACCCCAAACTTTATCTAATTTCAGTTTTTCGTTTCACTAATAATGAGATATTTAATTATGACCAAGTTTTTGAAACATTTAAACCTACGAATTTGCAAATATTGATATATTTTATTTATGTAAAAAAAACTGCTCAGTTTATATACAGTGTAAGGGTGACATCGTGGTTGTAGATATAAAACAGCACAAATCACAATTTAAAAATTCAAACTTTACCATTACACAGTCAGCAAAGTTCTTCTGACATTGCCAAAAACCCCCCGGTTTGGGCTTTTTAAAACAGGAGGTTTTTTTGCAACCCTGGTAATCTGGTCTACCAAAACAGTCACATGATAATGCTGATAGCAAGCAGCATTGTTGTAAGCAGGGATCAGCAAATAGAACGTCTGACATGGGAAGTGAACCAGCTGCGACGTGAGCTGGCACGGGTGAAGGTCGAGGATCAGATGGTCATTGAGTCACTGCACAACCGAGTACACGAGCTGGAGATGGAGCTGGCTGACTTGAGGCAGATTGCTGAGTCAACGACAACGGTCTGTTCATCTCTTTACTCTCTCTCTTTGGTTCTCAGTTTCAGTCGGGGGAGGGGTTGGGGAGAGCGGGTTACAGCCCCAGTCCGCTCCAAGAAGCTCTATAGGTGTCGTGAGTCGGTAGTGAATTGTTCTTCCGGCCAGATGTCCCTTCTCACCTGGTCATGGGCTTTGCAGTGAAACACCAGATGTCTGTCTGTCGGTTTGCTCTAGTGCTCAGACCTGCGTTGCAAGTATATGATATTTTTTTGCTTACACTCTCAGTTGGTCTTTGTTTAACCTACTGGCCCACTTTTTCCAAGCCGCTTTGTTTATTAGGTTTATTAGCTTATTCTTCATGTTAATTCAGTCGCCAGAAGTAAACATATGGAAATGATTGTGGCAGAACTTTTACATGATACATAACATTGCCGGCTTAGAGCAGGAGTGATATATCTCACGCTTGGATTGCAGACATATTGCGTTTAAACAACTTGCAACAAGTTGGTGCTTTGAAACTGTTGGTTGGGACTACAAGGAGCATACAGGCTACGTACTGTCTGCTGTTGCATTCCTCAAATATTTTTCCATATGTTGCTAGTCTGACCTGGCTTAGCTCTTGGTAAGTATCCAGATAAATAAAAAAAATCTGCTTATCTGTTTGTTTTTTAAAGTAACTTTTTTTACACAGTATGACACATTTTATCAGTTATACTCTGTTGTTTTTACAAAGGAGTCTACTGTGTCATTGTTTTGTTTTGACTACTGGAACTTGAAAATTATTTTTTTCACATATATTATTCTCATTTTTATGCGCGAAAGCAGCTACTGCTTTACCACATTTTAGCCATCGCAATTCTGTTCGTCTGTTCGTTTGTCTGTCCATTTGTTCGTCACCTGGGTGGATCAATCAAAAACGGTGCAAGCTAGGATCACCTAGGATCACGGCTGCCTGGAAGGTTCTAGTTTCAGAATCTGTAAAACTTTTCCATAAATTTGAAGGGGGTCACCCCAAACGAGGGCACTAAATGAGAGGGGGTAGGAAAAATTTGTGATTTTTGCCAATAAGTCACTGTATCTCAATAACGGTGCAAGATAAGGCCTAGCTTACTATTAATCACTCATAGGAAGTCATACACTGGCTCTCGATTGCCACCAAATTCAATGACCTTGGATGACTTTGAATGCCAGAATAGGGGTTTTTATAAATTTTTTGGTGATTTTGGGCTGCGAGACACGTTTCAATAGCGAGTTGTGCCGAAATCAATTGAGATAGACATGAACAGGCTGCATATGAAATTTTCGGCATTGAACGTAGATTTTAATGGTCCAGGTCTCGATTTTGTAAGTTCAAGGAAACCTGCGCACGAGGGCATCAAAGAGTAGTACTCCCATAAAGGTCGTTATTTTACCATTGTTGGCCAGTCTTTCGTGAAAACGGTTGCAGATAGGCATGTGCATGTTGCCTATCAGAACAAGTACTAGTGACGAGCCTTTTCAGTCATATCAACGTTGATGACTTTGAAAGACCCTGAACTTCTAAAATAAGGGGTTTTATTGATTTTTTGCGATCTTCGGCTGCAGCGCACACTCCTGGGATGAACTGCGATGAAATGGCTGAAGAGAGACTGACAGTTTGCAAACAGGAACTGCTATAGGCTTTCGCGCGTCTCTTGAGCATTAGGTCAAATTTCTTGTTTAGTTCTTAGTATCTGGGCTATTTGCCTGAATTTAACGTGATCAACCGACTGAATTAGACTTAAGTGATGTACACTGTATCATATGTAATGTCAGTTCATGCCTGCTGGTGTGTACTAAGGAGTTCTCTGGTCAGATGTTGACTGTTTGTGAATGCTACCAGGAGGCTGAGACATTGCGAGAAGTTCTGAAAGACCAGGAGAAAAATACTGAAGTGGCCACTCGACTAGCTATGGTCGAAAGTGCGTAAAATTGTATTTGTAATTTTTCGTTTTATCTTCGTTTTTATCTTTAATCAGGCTTTAGTACAGGCGCTGTTTTAGCATTACAGTTGAATGTTTTAGTGGACATTTTACTTTTGCAAAGTTACATGAATCGTGACAGTGGTTAAGTAACATTTGAAATGTTTCAGAGATTGCGAAGAACAATGAAGATAAATTTAAGAAAATGAAGGACATATATGGCAAGCTACGAGAAGAGCATGTTCAGCTGCTTAGAACAGTAAGTAACATATATTTTTGTTTTTTATTATGTGTTATTAGTTGTGTTGTCTTTCCTTACAGACAACTTGCCTTATGGACTCGTTAAACTTTCCATTTTTGCATATTCTGTGTGACTGGCAGTTTCATGCAATATGCAGGTTATTGATTCAGTAGTACAGATATAAGATTACTCTCAGTATGTTTAATACACTCACTGAACATTAGTTTGTAGTTTGCAAAAGTACTGGAATAGTAGAGTTTTACTTAAAGGCTTTTTGACTTTGCTGCTGGCAGGTGTCATCAAACTGAGGCTTGTAGGTGATATATGTTTTCAGCTAGTATTTTTAAAAATATTTACTCTGATAGACAGCAATAGTGCTGTCGTGCAGTGTTTTCACTGCTAATGTTCAGTTAGTCTGTGCCAGCTGTCTTTTTTTGCATTTGACATGGGTCATATGTGACCCAGTGTTTTTGCTTCATTGCTTTTAGTTCTTGCTTGAGGGTTGAGGCTGGACTGTAGGCACCACTCCACGGAAACTTATAGTGGATTGTTTTGAAGCATTTTTCAAATCTTTTTTGACAGTAAGTAAACAGTGTCGGGGCATGACAGTGGTGCATCGTAGGTAATTATATGTATCGTACTGTTTGCATGTGATACTAATATCATTCTGATAAGCTTTTCTGACGTGCATCGTTTGTGTGTTTATGACTTGCAGCAATCAGACACTAAGAAGCTGTTGAATGACGAACGACGGAGTAAAGAAGAAATCGTTGAAAAACACAATGTATTGCATTTTTTGCTATTTTTCTCTCATCAGGCCAATTTGATTATATTTACAGTTATTAAAAGTATATATCACAGTTCCTGTGGAATATTGTGTTATGCTAATGTAAAGAAATGAGAAACGATTTTGAAGTGGTATTTTACTATTACTTTGTGTCAGGTTCAGAAGTATGCATGCAATAAGCAGTTAGTTGAATCTGTGAAAGATCATTTATTGAATTTTGTATTGTGCATCGTTTATAAGAAATACAGAAAATGTATTGCTGTGTTGTACTGTAATGAGCATGCACTGTTCTGTCATGAGATATGTTGCTGTGGAAATGATCAGGCTTTGAGTCATGAAGTTACAGAATTGAAAAATGAGAAGATGAAAGTACAGTCGGGATTAGTTACTTCCAGTGATGCTGAACTGGCAGCAGAAAAGAAGGTGAAGCATCCAAGTCAAATATGTTAATACATTATATATGTTTTTTGTTGTGTTTTTCAAAAATAATTTGCTATAGTTAGTTTTACGTGCCAGTTGTTAGCATTAAGTAACCAGTTTATTAGCTGGATTTGTACTGTATAAATTGCAACCAAATATGAATTAGTCCTTCTCAGAGTTTTAAACTTTCTCAGTGCTTTTTTTCTTACAATGACTGTGACCATTTATAATTTTAATATGCACCCAATACTGTTATTTCTTTTAAGCTTACAATATGGGATGAGTGACCTATACCCTTTAGATAACTTTTTAAAACATGTTTCTTTTTGTTGCTGTAAGCTATTGCATTCACTGTTTCCTGTTGTCGTTTGTGACGTACAATGAAGGCACTGGAGGTGCAGCTGAAGAGTGCAAAGGAAGAGTTGGAGCAGAATGTGGTAAAGTTCTGGTCCGAAGCGACTCGACTGCAAGCCGACTTGGACGCAGTGAAAGCCGGCAAGAATGAATCTGACACGTCGCTGGCATCAAGCAAGGCAGAGGTGCAGCGGCTACAGCAGGACCTGCAGGCCACAGTGAGTGACAGAGACTTGGTGTCGCAGTCACTGGCGGATCAGTCGGCGCAAGTTCAGCGACTCACGGCTGAATTGGAAAAGCTTGGCATTGAAAAGACGGCAGCCGAGCAGCGTGGATCTGAACACCTGGTGGAGAATGAAAGACTGAGGAATCAGCTTGAACAGGTCAGAGTTAGATACCGATTTGCTCCCTCTTGGTAATCTGAATTTGTTTGTTTATGTGTTGTTTATGCATTACGGATGCCATGGTTATTTATTCTTACACTGTAGTCATGTAGTCTTCTGGCTTGGGAACGACTTTACGTTACGTTTAATTTATGTTTTGTACATTTGCATAGTAGTAAACTTTTTTGCTGCTGGTTACAAAAGCGGTTGCGGTTGTGTTAGCTAACTGAACATTTTCAGCATTGTTGTTATCTGTTTTCTAATATTGTCAACTTTCTGTGTAGTGCCAATATGTCCATGCATTCAAGGTGATGTAGAATATTTTATCAAATGTTGAGATTTTCTTTGGGGTTAGAATTATTTTGTTATTTAGTAAGATTTATGGAGTTAATATTGGAAGTAAACCATAGCATTTTTACTTTGATAATAATAATAATAATTAGTAGAGCTTTGTCGTTGTTGAGGATGCAGATGTGCCACGGATAGTACTGCAAGTTTCACGGATATCAGTGTTTGTATTGTGGTGCTTGAGATGATTACATTGGACTTGTTGTACAGGCTACGAGTGAGAATGCCAGTGTGGAGGCGAGCATGGCAGCACGTGCGAGTGAGGTGAGTGAATTGAAGCATCAGCTGGACAGTGCGGCCAGTGAACAATCTCGGCTGACGGAGTTGAACACCCAGCAGCAAGCCAACATTGACGCTCTGCAGCAGCAACTGACACAGCTCAACGCTGAACACAAGTCAACTGAGAACCAGCTCACTGACTCAAAAACTCTCATCTCTCAACTTCAGGCAAGTTCTATAATTTTTCATAGTTATTGTGTTTTGCCTAGCATTGTGAGGTATATTGGTGTCATAGTGTGACCTAGTGATGTAACAGTAGTTTGTCTGACTGTTGATTGTGAGGTTGCTGGTTCGACTTTGAACCAGGGCACTGCCAGGTAAATGACCTTGGGCAAGTTGGGATACAGTCCCTTTACCATACACAGCCAGAGCACTGCAGTATAAAAGCTTGAGTTGGGTTACTTGCATCTGACTGCTTTTGTCATCCAGTTGTCAGGTTGTTTGCATTGTGTGTGCCTTGTGTGAACAACATTACAGGTATCTGTCGCTAATGCAGACTCTGTAGAGCTCAGCGTAAATGCATGAGAACATAATGCCGTGACACTGTATACAACGCGGTAACACTTAATGTTATATCAGTGCATTGTGTGCCAAGTGTGAACGTAGTGAGCATTGGAGGAGATTATTAGATTAGTCGTTCTGCCCGTCGTTGTGTCATTCGTTCCGTATGTGTGTCTGCATCTGTGTATGCGATGACTAATAATAGCAATGACATCATTGCACCAACAGCTCAAGCAGCAGTGCCAGCTGTTACATTAATCTTCCTCCCCTTCAGCGAAGTAGCTCTTCCTTCTGCTTCCCCTTTCTTTGTGTTTACATCACTTCACTTGGCGGAAATATGCACTTTCACGAGCGCCTTCTAGTTTGAATAAGTGAATAGACTGGTGGTAGTGGTGGCATGACAATGGAAGCATTATATTTTTGTGACTGAAGGTGTAAATGGAAATGTTATATCTTTAACCAGACGTGGATGAAAGTACAGTTGATTCTGCATATGGTCAATATCAATATCAGCATTTATTACATTGGACTAAGCAGTTATGTTGGTTGTGATAGGACGATATTCACAAGCTTCAGCTAGAAAGGGACGAAGCTGAGACTAAGTTGAAATCACAGCTCACAAGTGACAAGCAACAGATGCTCGGTACGTATCAACATGACACTTTGTTTGTGTGAAGGTTCACAAACGTTTGGACGTGGAACAACTTTTTGTGTGCATTAGAATTTTCTGGAATATTTTTATTATACATAATTAAAATAGCTTAATGATAACATTTTGGCATTGCACAATGAAAAACTGACATCATCAACAAAGAAATGCAGTTCTTGTTGCAGCCTATTTCGCTGTTGATACTGGACATTGCTGTACAGATCTTTTAGTTTTGTTTTATGTACCGAATGATATGCTATTTTGTCGTTTAGTCAACCCTTCCACCCTTAAGTTTCAGTTTGTTGTGAACATGCAAATATATGTGTCGAGTCGGAAGTAGCACTGTTGTTGTGTGATCCCATATGGCAGGTGGTGCTCCATAGCTCTGCGATCCCATAAAGAGTTGTACACAGCTTTTAACTTTTGTTCTATACTGAATATCGTATTTCATCGTTTTGCACGTTTTTGTGTGTATGTATGTGTTTCTGCAATGTTGCTACCAGCAACGACAATTGCTGAAGGTGAAGCCATAATACGAGAAGCTCTGTCTCAGGCTAATAATCCACATCATTCTGCAGTCACTTGTACTGCCGGTACGTTTGCCCATTGCTTATCTTTATGTCTGTATTTTGTTTTTTTATTATCAGTGGTAGTTTGATTAATGTTATTTTAATTGTGGGTGTTTTAGAGTTGAATGTTTATGTGTATTTGGTCATCATAAATTATTCTGATGAATGCTTCTCTGAGAAATTTTGTTATGATAAAATTTTGTGATCAGTGATGTTCTCTGGAGTTGTGCATGCCTGCCAATTTATGCTTTTAGTTTACTTATTAGTTTTAAATAGTCATTATCTGAGTAATGTCTATGATCCAAAATTGCACAGAATACTACTGTAATGTCCATATATTTGAGAATTTCATGGATTGTAAACGGACTATTTTTCTAGAGTAATTGGACTGAGCTGCTTGATTGACTGGCTTAGTTCCACGTCAGACACGTGACAAAATCGCCCATTTTTATCGCACGACAAATTTGCCTCGGCAACTGTCAAATTTCTATCGGCAAGCAATCGCCAGACAAACATGTCTTCCAGCATTATAGACAACGTCTGGGAAGCTTAGCTCTGGAATTTCCTGGCGTAAACTCACTCAGCCTGCAGCTAAAAATAGACATAGGCTAGCTTGTCGTCTGCTACAACCTCAAGCCCTGTGCTCCAACGTAATTACAGCTCCGTGTGCTAATTGGTTACTGCACGACGCAATTAAACAAATTTATCGTACAACGAATGTTTATTTCGGTGACTTTTAATACTAAAATTAGTACTAATGTCATAATTGACTCGCCAATACTTACGAGTTAGACGATAAGCAACGCGAGAATAGCATGTAAACAACAAACTGGCCAATCACAGCTCAGAGATTTGGCGATAAATCGCCAAGGAATAGAGATGGTTTTTATTCAGCAAATTTATCACGCAATGCATCAAAAGTTGCTCAACAAAGTTGTGCGACAAAATTGCACAACTTTGTCACGTGTCTGACGTGGGCCATAGTTGCTGCCTCTGTGATCTACTCATTACACATGGCACTATGTAAACATGTTTTGATGCATTCATTCATTGATCTTGTGTGTGCATTTTATTAACGGAGTGATGGATGAATGGATGAAGCAGTGGATTGAATGATTTTATGCATCTGCATTCTGCCGTGTATTGTGCATTGTTGACAGAGTACTTATTGACCCGAGCTCAGCCAACCCTGGACTCACTGTCCACTCTTACGCAGTCATGTGACCATTTCAGTCACGACGAAAATGGTAAATGCATCAACGCTGCATGTTTTGTTGCTTGAACTTATTAGAGGTGTACTTCTGGAAGGTTTTTTAAATTTCTTTTGTACAGCTTGATGTTAACTGTGAACAGCAGCTAGCCCTGGTTTTAATCTAGCTGATGTCTGTTTGATTTCTGCTTAATTTTTACTTAATTGGTATATGAATCTTTTTTACCTTAGGATGGATTTATCTAGTCATGACTTGCTGCAGTGTTGTAGAAAAGATTATTCATTATTAGTTGGGATTTTTGACCCCACAGATTGGGCATATGCGCTGTTTTAGATGGTGTTTTTTTCCTGATGAGAAGCTTGATGACTGATGGTAGTTTTTTTGTGATGAATTGCAGCTGTGTGTGAAGTCATAAAGTCTATTTGTGAATTCTCTCATCAGCTCAGTGAAACGATTGTACTCGGCTTTGCTACATCACACACTGCATCTATTGAAGCTGGTGCAGGTATGCTTCTTTGTTTTTTGAAACACCATAATAATATCATAGAAGGTTATTGCAAGAATACACTGGGATTATTTTGTTAATGTCTTCTGTTGAACCGCATTGACCTTTAGACGTAATAAATAACTTAAACTTTTAGTCTTTTATGCTGCTATTGTCTACAATCATTAGCTGCAATATTTATTGATATAATTCAGCCTAGAAGTTGGTATTTATTTTCAGAATTAGAAAACTGAGTCAAACTAGGCACTGCAGTGAATGCAGTTTATGCCAAAGGCTTTTTACACGTATTGGTGTGACTTCTGTGATAAACACACATTTGCTCAGAATAAGATTTGATAACTCGGTTTTGCACACTGTCACCACACTTATAGAAGACGCAACATATAGGTGATTATTATGACTTATTTTAGTGATTTTTCTGTATCGTTCATTGTTTTAATTTACTTTGCACATTGGCAGCATTCTGTGCTTGCAATATATGGTATTTAAGAGTTTTTATTTGTTGGTTGTTTTGAAGAGCTTGGTAGCAGCTGCAAGACGGCAGGTGTTGAGTCACTGTCACTTTTGTCTCTGATGAGAACTGGTATGCATACTTCCTCAATGTCTTCTAACAGTCATATTTATGTTGACTAATTGTTTCTTCTTCTTTCTGTATATTGCCCGCTCTGTGGCTGTGCTCTTATGCTTTTGGTTGATGGCTGGAATGTATCTGACCTTTAGAAATTGCTGCTGCATCCACCATTTTTCAGAAGTGCACTAAATTTGTGTGTGTTAACCACTGTGTCGTAATTGAGAGAATGAGTGCCATAGACACGTAGCCAACCCACACCGTTTAACCAGGTGACTGGTTACTGCTTCGAAGGAGCACTAGTCTGAAGCTGGCTAGAACTTGGTTCGCCACAGTCAGGGGCTGTTATAGCTAAGGGCCATCATAGCCAATGTCCGCCAAAGCCAAAGATGCAGTTTATCCCTATTCATAAACCTATTGCTAACCCTATTCCTAACTGTTGCGCTGTTCGTACTAGTGCCCCTTCGGACTAGTGAACTGTTACCACTTACCCGGTTAATTTTTCAATAGTTAATTCAGGTTATGTTACTGCATGTGAGGCCAGTTAGCCAAAAAAATCTATCTCACTGAATTGTTGTAGCAGAACTTTTACAGAGACCAGATGCTCTTTTCTGCATTAACTAAAACCACCCTGGTTGAGGATAATCAAGATCGGTCAGGAACACTGTGATAGATGCATAGCTTGTCTGCAACAGAGTGTTTCTGATATGACAATGACTTGTTCCTGACTTGGAGCTCTGTGTTTTGCATTTACAGTCTGTTTATCTTTTGTACTGGTGAATGTACGATATTTCTTTATGTCTAGGTTCATATCAAGATGTTCCGGCCAAATCGGCTTGCATTGAAGCAGCTTTGCGGAAGATTTTGTCGCAAGCCGAGCTGCTGCTGCCGAAGATGGAGGACGTTGAAGCTAAGACGATGGGCGACCTTGTGGACGAGGAAATGCAGCACACTGCAAAGGCTGTTGAAGAAGCAGCTGCTAAGATTGCTGTGTGTAATTATTTGCTTACTGAATTTATCTATTGAGTACACGTATTCGTTGGTGGCTGTTTGGCTTAAGGGTAACATTGTTCAGCATGTTAGTGATGTTGCTCTGTCTTCAACTGAGTTAGCGGTGTCACTGAAATGGGTTTATGGGAAATGGGTTTTCTTGATACTTAACCATGTCGTCCATGTCAACTAAGCCTGGCCAACCTGCAGTAGCTAGGCATAATGAGTACTGTTGATGATGGCCACTGCTTGGGAAGAAAACGGCAATTTTTGCACACTGATCTTTTTCATTGAAGATTCTGGCTGTTTACTGGAGCTGACCATCAGTCCAATTTGCGATGTACATTAGCTTAAATGTGTTCAACCTTTGACAGCTTAGAGTGTCACACAGGCGATCACCTCTTATGCATTGGGCTTGAGTTTATGTAGAAATCATAAAGCATACTGTAACACAAGCTACAGTTGTTCTATGTCAGTTTATGTTTTATTTACTGCAGGCAATGTTGGAAAGTTCACGGGAAACATGTTCCGGTATCCAGCTGGAAGTTAATGAGAAGATCCTTGACTCATGCAATCAACTCATGAAGGTAGGTTACAGAATTATCATTGTTCTTAGTATAATTCGGTGGTCATGTGTGATTAAACATGACAACAGTCTCACTTTGAATAAGACGTAAGTTGAATAGGTTGAAACTGTAACTAATAAGTTACATAAATTTGTCACAATACAGCCTTTAATTTAAAATGTTTGTTGATGTTTTGGCAACCACTGCTGCCTTTCTCAGAATGACTGTCCACCAGGTGTCACTGTGGCAGACAAAATCAGTAATCCTAAATGATGCGTGGAAGTTTGTATCTCGGTCATCAATGTGTCTTGTTCTTTCCTGATGTGTATCATTTCCCGGATCTAGCAGTCCATTCTGTTGCTTTCTCTGTCAGTTACTTTGGCACAATCCAAGTCTATGACGTGGTTGAGAGAGATGTTGTGATTACTTACTGTTATTGTTACTGATGAATAACTTACTAGTAAACACATGCTGTTTTAATGACTGCTAATCAGGCGAGTGCGTAATTTCAGTGAAGTCACATTTGGTAAAAAGTAAAACGTTTTGTTGTTTGCAGGCAATCAGGGTGTTGATAGAAAAGTCAAAAGTGCTACAGAAAGAGATTGTTGCTCAGGGAAGGGTACGTGTCATTACTTAGCAAGTCACAGTTTGAAATGTTACTTAGATGTGTAATATTACATCACAATGCTTTTGCAACCACAAATGCTTATATTTTATTAATTTGGCTAATGGTTAAATGTCTTGAATGCAGTTGGCAAAGGCATTTCTGTAGTGTGCTCAATTTTTTATACTACAGAATCTACAGAATGAAGGCATTTACTATGTTCTTTTATCTTTCAGATGTCGTCATTGCATTTATGATGAACCGTGTTTAGAAATAAATATGAAGTTTTATAAAGAAAAATAGCAAACTTTGTATTATTGTGTACACGGTTAATATTACAGGGTACTTCGTCAATAAAAGAATTTTACAAGAAGCATCATCGCTGGACTGAAGGATTAATTTCAGCTGCAAAAGCTGTTGGATGGGGTGCTAACGTACTGGTGTAAGTTTTGTGACGCATTTTTGCACTGCTGTAGAAGGTGCCTATCCAATGTGAAATGTCAATGCATACTATGATGATTGTGTACCGGTAAATTTAAAGCAATGAATGACATTGCTTGATGCGGCTGTGCAACGAAAGATATAATTTGAATATGCTTACAGTGTTGTGTCATTTTCAGTAAACTGAGCCTAAAATCAAACATCTTCTAGGGCAATATACTGCTTTTGACTGAATGATATTGTCTGCAGTTGTTTAAGTTATATCATTTGTAAAACATTATTATTGTCAGTAAATTTTTTTATGATAGACCAGTAGATAAATTTGTCATTTTAATTAATAATTAGTATATTTTTTGCATTATTGCAAAATAACCTAAATGAAGGTATTTGTAGACTGATAAATTACTATAAGTGATGAATGTCGTTTGTTGTGGACACTTGTATTGTAGTTACAGCCACTGCCAGTATCAGTATTCCGGAAAAAAATAGTATGTAACTTTGACAAATGTTGTTCTTCAAATTTTGTTATTCAGATGGTAATTTTTGTCGTGAGTCATCCCGATACATCACTTCACTGGAAACAAGTAGAAAACACTGCAGCGTTTTTTTCTGGTTACGGCGTCTACCAGTAAGCATTTTCTCTGACAATGATGATATGCATGTGAGCAGACAGATGCATGTGTGTGTGTGGTGTGACAGGAATGCGGCGAACCGCGTGGTTAAAAGTGAGGGTAAGTATGAAGAACTGGTCGTCTGTTCCCAGGAGATCGCTGCCAGCACGGCACAGTTGGTTGTGGCGTCAAAGGTGAAAGCTCAGGCTGACAGCGAGAACCTCATGCAGTTGTCAGATGCGTCCAAGGGCGTCACTTCCGCAACCGGTCTGGTTGTTGCTTCGGCTAAGAGCGGTGCCGAACGCATCGAAGAAATGGGTGAGCTATGTGCTAGTAATGTAACTGGGTTGGTGGCGTGGCGTAGCGTAGCGGTAATGCGTTTCATCTGATAACAAAGTTGCTCTACGCCGGGCCGGGTTAGTACTGCGATGGGTGACTGCCTGCAGGCAGGTAAACTATCTCGGTATGTAACTAGCCACCTAGGTCAACTCAGCCTTCCATCTTTTCGGGGTAGGTAAATCGAGCACTGGCCTATCTGGATGGGGTTAAGGTGGGGCGCATTCACCTGTGTTGGGTGGCAGGTACTGTGTGATCCCATATGGCAGGTGACGCTTCGTAGCTTTGAGGTGAGCTTTTCATTAAGATCTGTATCACCGCCTTTAACCTTTAACTGCCAGCTGACACTGCCAGCAGGTTACAGGCTGAAAATGACAAATCATTCAGGAGTGTATATTTGTTGTTAATTGTTGTGCAACCATCCAAATAGATCACATTACAGCTCTTGCCCATTTATCTGTCTGTTGCGTATAAGCCCTAACTTGAAAACAAAACAAGTCGAAAGAAATTGGTGCGAACCTTTATTGATGCAGGAGTAGTTGTGTGCCAAATTGTACTTCAAAAGGTCATCTAGTTCTGGGTTAGAGTTATGGTTATAACTAACCATGCTGCTCAGTTCCACCTGGCTGTCACCAGACAGTGCACTTGCCCCATATCTAGGGTTTTACAGTGTAAGCTGTCGTCTGGCTGAGGTCTTAGGAAATGGAGATCAGCCGCCCTGTAAGCCTCAGTGTTTTGGAAGAGCTATACATTTGTTTTTTTACATTAGGCTTTAGGGTTCCGCAGCTGTAGGCAGTGGCATTGTGACAGCGGGACTGCCTAAATTTTGGGCTGTTGGCAGATCTACTCGTTGAAAACATTTTGTCCAAAAATGCCAAATTTGGGGCTGAGAAACCCCTATTTTAGAAAAATTTGGACATTGTGAAAATTTAAAGCACTTGTCAGAAATTCTGGCTGTCAAGCGGAATTTCCATTGGAAATTTGTAGTGTTGCAACTTTCTGCTTCATCTACTTGTTATACCCACACAGCCACTGTCTCTGGGCACTTGGCCAACGTGTGCTTCTGTTCTGTATTTGCATGTCTGTCGGCTGGATTGATGTCGTTGCGTGCAGACACGATGGACTTCTCCAAGCTGACGCTGCACCAGGCCAAGCGCTACGAGATGGAGTCTCAGGTCCGGGTCCTGGAACTGGAGAGTCAGCTCGAGAATGAGCGGCGCAGTCTAGGCGAGCTTAGGAAGACTCACTACCGGCTGGCGGCTGAGAGCGAGGGATGGGAACAAGATGTATGTTCAGATAAAGTCTTATCTTTT